>OCTX012288147.1_pt1 | contig 15717 bp, 12 predicted proteins | sample 1539691 | NCBI WGS metagenome assembly OCTX01 (sample SAMN02144231, study PRJEB22623) | gut metagenome | biome: sheep rumen | host: Ovis aries | place: New Zealand | reverse complement strand
CCCGCCGCGCGGCGCCCGACGAGGCGAATCGCCTCTACGCGCTTTGTGCATATGAAAAGCGCCGTGACAGCAAGAATCGCATAACCGAACATCGGGCCGGTCTGCACGACGCCCGCCGCGAAATCGGCTGCGTGCGCGTCGAGCGGCATCTCGCCGAACGCAGTGCGCCCCTGCGCCGACCATTCGCAAAAAGCCGCCCACAGTCCGCGAGGCAGGGCGATCATCAGCGTGCAAGCGACAAGGGCCGACGCGGCCGCATGGCGAAAGAACGCGCTTGTCGCCAAAGAAACGGCGCACCAGAGCGCCGACTGCAACGCAAGCGCCGCGAATCCAGGCAGAAAATCGGCGGGCCCGAGCGCGCCGAAAGCGGCCGGCGCATTAAACCGCACGAGCGCCAAGGCCGATGCAAGCGACGCGAACGCCGCCAGAACCACAAGCAGCCACACACCGAGAAATTTGCCGATAACAAGGTCGTTTTCGCGAACGGAGGCCGTTAGAAGAAGATCGATCCGTCCAGACAGTCTCTCGTCGCTCCATGTATCCATCGCGAGCATGGCCGCCAGCGCCGGCAGGAACGGCGCTACCGAAGACGCCCATACAGAAGCGAGCGATGCGGAAACGCCGTCGGCGCTGCGCAGGTTGAAGGCGAATGAAACGCCCGCGGCGGCGAGGAAACAGCCCATCGCAAGCGCGGTCGAAGGGAAGTTGCGCGCGAACCCGATCGTCCTGCGCATCGTAACGCCGACAGCCGTCATTGCCCGCCTCCCCCGAGCGCAGCCTCCACCCTCGCGCGCACATCGCTCCTGTCGGCGCCGGCAGTGTCGACCGTGGACGCGATCACGCCACCATTCAAAACGAGGAACCGCGTAGTCCAGCGTGCCAGATCGTCTATTTCGTGACCTGTAACGATTACGCTCGAGAACGCCGCCGCGTTCGAAAGAACCTCACCCGCCGCATCACGCATTGCGGCATCCAACCCCGCGAGGAAGTCGTCCAGAAGGAGAACCCGCGGTCTGAGGAGAAGCGCGTCCGCCAGAGCGACGCGCTTCTTGACCCCGTTCGACAACCATCGTATTGGACGACGCAGAACATCTGAAACGCGGCACAGTTCCGCAGCCTCTCCCACACGTCGGCGGATGCGCTTTGCGGGCTCGCCTTTCAGCCGCGCACGGTAGACCAGATATTCCTTGACGGTCATGTCCTCGTAGAGCGCGACCTTTTCCGGCAAGTATCCAAGCTGCCGACGGTATTCGTCCGCGTTCGCGAGAGCGTTGCGCCCGTCGGAGAGAACCAGACCGGCATCAGGCACGGCCAGAGTCGCGAGCACCTTGAGCAAAGTGGTCTTGCCCGTCCCGTTCGGGCCGACCACGCTTATCGCTTCGCCGGGAGAAACCACAAACGACACGTCGCGCAGGACCGGACTCCCGCGATATGTGAAAGCTATGTTTCGCACCTCGAACATTGGGGTGTAACTCAGTCGCGCGAACCCAGAAAGTATACGTAGGCCGGGTTGCGGCTCACGTCCTCGTGCTTGTAGCCGATTCCGTCGAGAACATTCTCGAAATCGGCGCGCTCCGCCTTCGGAACCTGGAAGCCTACAAGAACCTTGCCGTGGTCGGCGCCATGGTTGCGGTAGTGGAAGAGAGAGATGTTCCAGCGACCCGCTATGGCAGAAAGGAACTCCATCAACGCTCCCGGGCGCTCAGGGAACTCGAATGTATGAACGACCTCGTTGACGATGGTGTGCGAGCGCCCGCCGACCATGTACCGTACATGCTCCTTCGCGAGAGCGTTGTCCGAAAGATCTATGCAGTGCGATCCGGCGGACCTTATGCGCTTCTGGAGCGCCTTGCGCTCGTCAAGGTCGCGCACAGACACGCCGACGAATATGTGCGCGAGGAAACCGTCGCCCATTCGATAGTTGAATTCGGTCACGCTGTGCCGCCCGAGCTTCTCGACAAACCTCAGGAAACTGCCGGGTTTCTCGGGTATCGCACAGTCGAATATGGCCTCGCGCCCCTCGCCTATCTCGGTCTGTTCGCTCACGAAGCGGATGCGATCGAAGTTCATGTTCGCACCAGAGATGACACACGCGCAGACATCGCCCTTCTTCGCGGTTTTCTTCGCCGCCGCAAGCGCCAGCGCGCCGGCGGGTTCGCACACCGCCCGCGTCGCTTCAAAGATGTCCTTTATCGCGGCGCAAGTCTCGGCCGTCGAAACGCGTACAATTCCGTCCAGATGCTTCTTGCACAGCTTGAAGGTCTCCACACCGGGCTGCTTCACACAAACTCCGTCGGCGAAAAGACCGGGGCTGTCAAGCGTGACGCGTCGACCGGCCTTGATAGACTGGAACATGCAGTCGGAATCCTCCGGCTCCACTCCGTAGACCTTCACCCACGGGCGCACGCTCTTTACATAAACCGCGACGCCCGCAGCCAGACCGCCGCCGCCTACAGGCACATACACGGCGGTGAGATCGCGACCGGCCTGATCTAGAATCTCCTTGCCTACAGTCCCCTGCCCGGCGATCACATCCGGGTCGTCGAACGGGGCGATGTAAGTATAGCCGTGCTCCTCGATCTGGCGGTGAAGCTCCTCGTATGTATCGGAGTAGGAGTCGCCGTGCAGCACTATCGTCGCGCCGTACGCCTTGACCGCCGACGTCTTTATCTCGGGCGTCGTAACCGGCATCACGATCGTGGCCTTGACGCCCAGCTTCTTCGCCGACAGCGCGACGCCTTGCGCGTGATTGCCGGCCGATGCGCATATCACGCCCTTGTCCAGCTCCGCGCGCGGCAGCTGGCTCATCTTGTTGTACGCGCCACGAATCTTGTAGCTGTGGACCGGCTGCAAATCCTCCCTTTTTAAAAGAAACGTGCAGCCATACTTCTTCGACAGCGCCGCCGCCTCTTCGAGAGGCGTCTCCACCGCCACGTCATAAACGGTGGCGTTCAGAATCCTGGAAAGATAGTTCATACCCTTCATCGCACGACGGACCTCGCTCACTCCTCGGCCCCGCCGCCGCCAAGATCGATATCGGGGAACATCTCGCTCGCGGTGCTCGCGTAGTCCGGGAAGAGCTCGACGACCTTCTTGACTATCGCCTCGCCACGGCTTACGGCGCTGTCGTCGTCGGCGCATATTATGCGCATCGTAAGCGCTGCGCCACACATCGCCTCGGCCCACTCGCGCAGGTTGAGACGCGGCCTGCCGTTGGTGCGGCCGTTCTCGACGAACGTGATGATGAGTTCGTTCAGGTTGCCGTGATAGCTCTGGTAGAACTTGACGAACGTGAGCTTAGACGGGCTCTTGCCGTCTTCGAAAGCTATGTCGCTCTCCGTCGCGCTTTTGACGGTGCGGCCTTTCAACTTGGACCTCTTGAAGGTGAAGCCCGCGAGGTTGCGGCGGAATATCTCGTGAGCCGACTTCATCGCGTTGACCTTGCGCATCTCGGCGTCGACCGCAAGGCCGCCCTCGGCCGTCTTGAACTCGGCCTTCATCGCCTCCAGCTGGCGGATGGCCCCCTTCCAATCGAGCTGGCGGAAGCTTCCCATTGCGCCTATCGCCTCGAACTTCGCCCTGGCCTCGGTCGTCTCGTCTTCGACGAGCTTGGCGCGCGCGGCGGCCATTGCCTCCTGGCGCTGCTTCTCGGCCTCCTCTTCGGCGGCCTTCTTCGCCGCGCGTTCGGCTTCGATCTTCTCTATGCGCAGACGTTTCACGGCCTGTTCGACGACCTTCTTGGCACGATCCTTGATATAGCCAGACGCCTTGCGCACATTCTCGACATCCTTGGAAGACTTGATCTCGTTGCACATCTCGGTCACATCCTGAGAAAGCTTCGAGAGCTTGTTTGCGCTTTCGAGATCCTCACCCTTGACATCCGCGGCGGTGGCGCACATCGCCACAACCTTGCGCATGCCGTGGCGCACGCGTATCGCACTCGCACGGCACGAGCAGGCACGCTCCCAGAGAGCAGCGATGTCGTTGACGACCGGCGGAATCTCCCGGGGCTTCTCCGTATTCGCGGGCGCTTCGGCGACAGCCTCGGCTGGCGATGCGTTGGTTGCGACGGGTGCGGCGGCCTCGGCCGGCGCTGCATTCGTCGATACCGGCGCTGTGACTGGCGCGGGCGCGGCGGCAACAGTTTCGTTGGTCGAAGCGATTGCATCAAGAAGCTCCTTGGTGGGAGCCGGCTTCATGAGGTCTGCAAAATCGGGCAGAAGCCGCGACAGGTTGTCGGACGATTCCCGGCACCTGCGTTCTGCCGTCTCGGCGAGAGCGTCCACTTCGTCCGCAAACTTTGCCGCGGCCCCGGCGGTATCCTCAATCGCCTGCCGGGCGGTGCGGATCCCCTTCACGATCGACGCCTGGCGCTCGGCCTCCTGCGCGTTCTTTGAAGAGACCTGATACCATATCAATCCCCCGATGACCGCGCCGACGAGCGCGATGACGCCGACGACAACGCCGGCGACCTTCACTCCAAGATTGCCGCCGCCTTCTTCCTCTTCTTCGGCATCCTTCGCGCCGCTCTTTGACTCTTCGGCGCCTGCCGACGATTCGCTGCCGCCGTCCTCTGCGGCGTTGAGATGCTTCCTTATGACCGCGCCGCTCCTGCGCACGGTCATGGTGCGGCGGCCATGCACCGTCATCTTGCGCGTCCCGCCGGGCTTCTTCGCACCGGCCTCCGCAGGATTGTCGATTCTGCTCGTCGAGTCGAGCCCGGTCGTCATTACCTTCTTGAACTCCTCCAGAAGCGCCTCGAAGCTCGGGAAGCGATCCTCTTTCTTGAACGCCAGCATCTTCATGACGAGCGCATCGATCTGCGGTGAAAGCTCAGGCCGTATAGAACTCGGCTTGGGCGGCAGATCGGTGAATCTCGCCTTTACGACGGCCGACACGTCCTCGCCGTCGAACGGCGGCTTGCCGGTCAAGGCGTGGAAAAGCGTTCCTCCGAGGCTGTACATGTCGGCGCGGTAGTCGACAACCTCCTGCTTGACCTTCTCGGGCGAGATGTAGTAGGGCGTTCCCCATATCTCGGAGGTGTCCTTCTGCATCCCCGCCAAGCCGAAATCAACGAGTTTGGCGTTGCCGTTCGCGTCAAGAAGAATGTTCTCGGGCTTGACGTCGCCGTGGACATAGCCCTGGTCGCTCGCGCACTGCAGCGCCTGCGCGACCTGCTGACATATCTTCATCACGCGCGGAACATCGGTCTTGCCGCCCTCGGCGTGCTTCATGAGCGAGTCGAGCGAACCGCCTGCGACAAGCTCCATCGCTATGTAGGGCATTCCGTCGCAGATGCCGTAGGAGTATATCTGCGCAATGTTCGGGTGGATGAGCTTTGCGGCCGCCTGCGCCTCCTTCTTGAACTTCTCGACGAACTCCGCGTCGGCGCCGTATTCCTTGAGCATCACCTTTACGGCCACAGGCCTGTCGAGCATCTTGTCGCGGCCCATGTACACGCCGCCCATGCCGCCGGCGCCGAGCTCGCGCTCAAGCAGGAAGTTGCCGTTTTCTCCGAAAACGCCAGGGGTTGCAATAAGCTGTTCACTCATCTTATGGTCCTCCATCCGTTAAATGGCCAAAACACCACGCTCCCGACTCCGCGCAGGTTTGCGCCCGGCACAGGGCCCCAGTAGCGGCTGTCGTTGGAGTTGTTGAAATTATCGCCACAGGCGAAGTATTCGCCCGGTCCCATCGTGACCGCGCCCGGACGCCCTTCGACAGGGTGCTCCAGAACATACGTCTCGCCGGGCCGCGCCTTCATGCGCTTTATGTAGTGGGTCCCCTGCGGCAGACCGGCAATGCCGGTCGTCGAGAAAATCATAACCTCGCCGTCGCGCGGCTTGCGAAAGTTCCAAAGCCACCTGTTGACGAATATGAAATCACCGGTCGTCACGGTTCCCTGCCATACGGTCTCGCCTTCGCGGTAGTGACGGCCCATTATCGAAGGCAGAGCGTCGGTCGGCACTTTGAACGCCTTGTCGCTGAGCCCGACCGCCACATCGGCGAAGCCGTCGCCCCTTATCCTCATGCGCGGCGCTCCAGACGCCGGCGCTTTGTGCTCCACGACCTTCTCGCCGCTCCACGCCCACTTGAGAACCGAAAGCGGGAACGTGTCCCACGCGGTCTTCTCGGTTCCGCGCTCAGTGTGGTAGCCCCACAGCGTCGGCTGCATAGAGCCTGTCGGGATGTTGAACGGCTCATAGAAATAGGCTCGAAACGCCATAGCGACCGAAATCGCCACCACGAGAGTGTCCAGCCACTCCCGTCCATAGTCGCTCCATGTCTTTTTACCGCTCACTTCGGCGCCACCTTTGATGGAATGACGTCGATCAGTTCATCGACTTCGCTCTCCAGCGCCATCGCACCGCCCTGAACGGTCATGTTCTTGGACGCCTTCAGTCTCTCGAGGGTCTTCTTCATCTTCCGGAGCTCGGATACAATCTTCTTCGCCTCGGCCTCGTTCTTGCACTCGAACGACGGATCGGCCCACGCGACGATCTTGCCGAACACCGTGCCGAGCTTGTCGGCGTCGGGCACGGCCTTGATCGCGTTTACATACCGCGCGACAGATCGCTTCTCCGACGGCCAGTACTTCGTCAGCTCCGCCACGTCATACGCCGCACGGTAGGGCGAGGTCCACACCTCCATTGATATGCGCGCCACGAGGTCGCTGCGCGTCTGCTCGATCGCGTCGTAAAGAATCTGCGCTTCTTTCGACACCTCGGGATCCTTGTCCTGTATTCCCTTCCTTATCTTCGAGAACTCGGACGCGAGCGGCTTCGGTTTTGAGGAGTTCAACACCGTCTCCAGACCTTTGAAGTGCTGAGGATCGACCACCGAACCATAGAACGGGCGCCACTTCGGAAGCTTCGCCTTCGCCGCTTTCACGGCGGCTTTCAGCGCGGCGAGCCCCTTCGCGTCAAGCGCTCCCGCGAACAGCGGTTCGACGCCGGCATGCCCCATGACATACGCGAACGGGCGCTTTCCTTCCTTTGGCCCGGGCGCGCCGGGGAATGTTATTCCCCTGTAGACCGGCGTCTTGACGCGCTTGAACGTCTCTAGCTTCTTGGACAGACCCTCGTCCTTGCTCTTCAGCACACCCAGCAGCAGGTCGGCGCTTTCCTTCCCGCCGCAGTCCGACACGACAACCGTCACCCCGCGCGGCATCTTGTAATGGCTCCACACCACTGCATGAGGGATTCCCGCGAAGGAGTCCTGCGAAACGACCGCCGCCGCCGCGAGAAGCTGCTCCCGCGCGCTCTCCTCGTCTGTCGGCGCCACCTCCACAACGACCGTCACCTTCTGGCGCAGGTCGGATGGCACAATCTTCCGTCCCCAGATGTAATCGCGCTCATCCAGGTCCTCCCAGGCAGGATACCCTTCCGCCACGGGAACCTTCGCCGCGACGGCGCACGCCGCGGCGAAAACCGCAAGAAACACTAAAACAAGTCTGCGCATCGGCATACCTTTCAAGTCCTGTAGTTGGGAGCTTCCTTGGTGATCGTTATGTCGTGCGGGCGCGCCTCCCGGAGGCCCGCCGCCGTGACGCGGTAGAAACGGCCCTTCTTCTTGAGCTCTTCTATCGTCTTCGCCCCGCAATAGCCGAGCGACGCGCGAAGACCGCCGCAGAACTGCGTCATGATGCTCTTCACGCGGCCCGAATACGGCACCATTCCCTCGATGCCCTGCGGCACAAGGCTGTCCTCGGCCTCGTTGTCCTGGAAATAGCGCGCACGGCTGCCCTTGCCGTTCTTGAGCGCAGCCATGGAACCCATCCCGCGATAGACGACATACTGGCGCCCGTTAGAGTATATCTTCTCGCCCGGGCTTTCCTCCGTTCCCGCGAGCACGCTGCCGAGCATCACCGAGTCGGCGCCAGCCGCAATCGCCTTGGGCACATCGCCCGAAAGCTTGATGCCGCCGTCGGCGATCACCGCAACATCGGTCCCGCGAAGAGCCTTCGCCGCGTTGTAGACCGCCGTGAGCTGCGGGATGCCGACGCCGCATACGACGCGCGTCGTGCAGATCGAACCGGGGCCGATCCCCACCTTGACCGCGTGCGCACCGCTCTTCGCGAGCGCGACGGCGGCTTCTCCGGTCGCGATGTTGCCCGCGATCACGTCCACCTTCGGGAAGTGCTTGACGATGTATTTCGTCATATCCATGATTCCCTTCGAGTGTCCGTGCGCGGAATCCACGACAACAACGTCCACACCGGCGTCGGCGAGCTTCTCCATACGCGAGAGGTCGCCCTTCCCGCCCGAGACCGACGCGCTCACCCTCAAGCGGAACTTGTCGTCGCAGTTGACTGACGTGTTGGAGTTCTCGACGATGCGCTGGACGTCTGTGAAACTGTAAAGTCCGACGATTCGACCGTCCTTGTCAACGAGCGGCAGTTTGCCGATCTTGTTCTCGCGCATTATCTCGTAGGCCTTCTTCAGGCTAGTGCCGGGCTTGGCCGTAAGGAGCGAGGTCTGCATCACATCGCGCAGCTTCGCGGCGTTCTGCGGCGCGAAGCGCATATCGCTGGAGGTGATCATGCCGACAAGCCTGTCGCTGTCGTCCAGAACGGGGAAGCCGTTGAACTTGAGCTTGCGCTCGGCCTTTACGCTGCGCAGATATCCTATATCGTCGCCCGAATGGAAGCATACGGGCTTTTCAATCATACCGTTCAGATGGTTCTTCACAAGGCGAACCTGCGCCGCCTGGTCGTCCTCCTCCAGATTCTTGTGAATGCATCCGATACCACCCGCGAGCGCCATCGCAATGGCCATCGGCGCCTCAGTCACGGTGTCCATCGCTGCGGACATGAACGGCACTTTCATCCGGGTTCGCGAAGTAAGTTTCGTCTCCAGAGACGTATCGTCTGGCAGAAAGTCCGCATACTGCGTGACGAGAGTCACGTCATCATAGGTAAGGCCTTCGTAGGGGAAAGCCTTCATGAAGTCGTCCATGTACTTGTTCATTGCCGAATCCTCTAATCTTTGCACTAGTCTGTTTTGGGGGTATTATACCCTATTCAGCGGCGAAAATCAATGCCCATGCCGCCATCACCTCGTTCTGGCGACGACATGGTCCCTGCCGTCGGGCGCAAACACCCTGTGGAATGTAGAACCGTCGGCGTCGCGAACAGTCGCGACCAGGACTTCGTCGTCCGCAAAGGTCTCGCTTCTGAATACAACCTCCAGCTCGGAAACGCGCCTTCCGCCGGTCGGTTCGAGCATCCACTCTATATAATGGACGTTGTTCACATGGCCGTTGAGGTCGATGTGGCTGTGCTGCGCCCGGAAGCGAAGCGGTTCGCCGTCGCATCCGCCGGGGCACTTCAACCTGGCCGTGAACGGCTCAAGGCCGAGAACGCTTGCCGGGCAGTCGCCTGCAAGCGCGAGGACCTCAAACGGGATCGGCGCGACCTTGCGCGTGGCGAGGTCGATAATCATCCATTCGCTGGTCGCGAGTCCCAGCGTCTCGCCGTCCACACTCTTGATGATGAAGTCGCGCCATGCGACTATACGCCGTCCTCCGCGCGGGAATGTCTCTACGACGACATCGTCCTCCCACTTGGGATAGCGGTTCATCTTAAGCGCCAGACGCGTGAGAACCCACGAAACATTGCCGCCCGCCGCGTCGAAGTTGGACTTCGAAAAGCCCAGCTCCTTGGCGTTCAGGCTGGCGGCCTCCTGAAGATAGTTGCATATGCACGGCATCGTGGCAAGACCGTCGGCGCCGCACTCGTAGCTTCTCACCTTGAACACATATTCACCGTGTTTCATGGGAATATTCTACCATATTGCGCCGTCGCCGGCAAATCCGGCCGGCGACTCGTCCTAACGGGTGAAACCCGCAGAGTCGCGGACGACCCCGGCCCCGTATATCGTCATCCAGTCGTCGCGCATCGAAACGGGTATCCATCCGTTCGCAGAACACGCCGCGCGCATCTTTTCCGCGCGGTCCAGATTGCCGTATTCGCGCACAGTGTCGTCGCAAAGCAGCATGAACGCCATGGCCTTGCGCCGGCTGTTCTGAAGCGTGTAGTTGAGCATGCTCGCGTCGCTCATGCTGTTGCCGAACGCCAGCACGGGCCTCGCGCCTATCTCCCGCGCTATGACAGAAACCTTGTTCATCTGCAGGTTCTTCACAACCGGGACACCTTCGAACTCCAGCGCGCCGTCGACGCCGTACACGAACGCCAGCGGGTCGGCGCCGTCCTGCCCTTTCGCGACAAGCACAGTGTCGGATCCTATTACATGACGCGGCGGAACGGACAGGCCGTCCTCGACCACCGGGCGGGCCACGAACCGGTCTGTTCCGCTGCACACATAGACTGTAAAGCCTCTGCTCTCGAGGAACCGCACAACCTCCACCATCGGCCGGTAGAAAGCCTCGCCGCGTTTCATGCCGGTGAATCCCGGCTGCGGCCCCGCCGCGAAAGCCCTTACATATGCGGCGAGCGTCTCGGGCGTGAAGCCCCGCCACGCCTTTGCCATCATCGCTTCGCGCTCCAGGCTCAGCCCGGGCCACCGCCCCGTCTCGCGCGCAGAGCGCGCCGCCGACACGAGTTCTTCACCCGCCGCGCACGACCGGTCGTCCAGCACGCGGTGGTCGAAAAGCATCCAGTCGAAGTATGTAGGCGCCGTCTCGCAGAACAGCGTCCCGTCGAAGTCGAATACCGCTATGCGCTCCTCCGGCGGGATGTAGTCGGGCGAGTCTTCCCTTGTGACCGACTCGACGTATGCGACAAGCACCCGCTTCGCCGGCGCGTCGGCACGCCAGAGCTCCAGCGCCTGCGCTTCGCTCACTCCCGCGTCTTGCAGCGATGCACAGCCCGCCATAAGCGCGGCGACCGCGGCCGCGGCCAGGAGCGCACAGCCTCTCAGCATGCCGAACCTTGTGCTCTTCCCGCCACCCATGCCATTCCTTCGCTACTGGCGCTCGGCGTATGCGCCGAGGAATTCAAAGTGCTCGATCTCAGGGTCCTGCGAAAGCTCGGCAATAAGCCCGAGCACGTCGCGGCTGCCCGGCGACGCCTCGAAGTCGAACGTGAAGCGGAACTCGAAATCCATTCCAGGTATAGGCCGCGACTCGAGCTTGGTGAGGTTCACGTCGATCGCGGCGAACTTGGCGATTATGCCGTTCAAAGCGCCGGGGCGGTGCGGCAGGCTGAGCATTATGCTGAACTTATGTGCGTCCTGCGTGATCTCAAGCTTGCGCGAGATGCATATGAACCGCGTGTAGTTGAACGCCGCGTCGCATATCCCGTCGGCGATGACCTCAAGTCCGTAGAGGTCGGCGCACGCGCGCGAGGCGATCACCGCGGCGTCCCTGCTTCCGGCGGCGGCCAGATTCTTCGCCGCCACCGCGGTGTTCACCGCAGGCGTCGCCTTGATCGAAGGATGGGCCTTGAGAAACGCGCCGCACTGCGTGAGCGCGTGCGGATGGCTGGCTATCTCCTTGATATCCTCAAGCCGCGCGCCGCGATTGGCGAGCAGAACGTGGTCCACCTTGAGTCTCAATGCGCGCACGATATAAAAGCGGTGGCTCACCATGAGGTCGTAGACCTGCGGCACCGAACCCGCCGCAGAGTTCTCTATCGGCAGAATGCCGTATGGACACAGCCCCTTCTCCACGGCCTCGAAAACCTTCTCGAAGCTTGTGAAGAAGAGTATGGTAGGTATCGGGAAAAGCGCCGACACCGCCTGCTGCGCATACGACCCCTCCACTCCCGGACACGCCACCACCGCTCGCGTCGGGAACTGGTGCGCGGCCCCGGCCTCGCGGCGTATCGAAGACACGAGCTCGCTTTCGCCGCCGATCATCGCCCTCTGGCGAGCCTTGGCTATTCCGAAGAGCGTCGTGAAAAGAAGTCTGGCCCCGTTTTCATACTCCGGCCCCACCTTCTCGGCGACGCGCGTCATTATCTCGCGCTCGCGCGCGGGGTCGCTTACGGGCGTCCCCATGCGCCGTTTGGCCTCGGCCACCTCGCCGACGATGTCGAGGCGGCGCTTTATGAGCGCGGCGAGCCGGTCGTCAATCCCGTCGATCTCGGAACGTATGTCGTCAAGTTCCTTCATGGTGGCCTCCCTTTGCAGCATCCGTACCGTGCGCCGCCGTTCAGCTGCAGAGCGTCGCAGCCGCCGAGGAAAGGCGCGACAGTGTCTTCTCCCTGCCGAGAAGCTGCAGCATCTCAAAGAGTCCGATTCCCTCGCCGCGGCCCGAGACCGCCACGCGTATCGGATGAACCCACGGCCCCATGCCGTTGCCCTGCGAAAGCTCCTTGACGACGGCCTCCAGCGACGGCGCCGTCCAGTCGGACACCTTGGAGAAGCGTGCGACAAGGTCTTCAAGCGTATCCTTCACGCCGGGCTTCTTCAGGCGCTTCTCGACCGCCTTGGGGTCGAACTCCAGCTCGTCCGAGACGAAGCAGCGCACTGCGGACGGAATATCGTTGAGGAATTTCGTCCTTATCTGCAGCTGGTCGGCGAGATAGCTCCACCACGCCTCGTCGTGATCGGGGAGCGGCCCGAGGGACGCGGCGCGCGTCTTTAGCTCCGCCACGAACTCGTCATGCGGTATCTTCTTCACATATTCGCCGTTCATCCACGCGAGCTTCTTGGGGTCGAACATCGCCGCCGTCACATGGACCTTTTCAAGCTCGAACAGCTTCACCATCTCCTCGCGCGAAAGAACCTCGCGGTCATCGCCCGGATTCCACCCGAGAAGCAGCAGATAGTTGAAGAGAGCCTCCGGCAGATAGCCCTGCTCGCGGTATTCGCCCACGAACGCCGCGCCGTCGCGCTTGGAGTAGGGCTTGCCCTGCTGATTGACGATCATCGAAAGATGGCCGTATTTCGGCACAGGCGCGCCCAGCGCGCGGAAGATGCAGATATGCTTGAAAGTGTTCTCGACATGGTCGTCGCCGCGGATGATGTGGGTCACGCGCTGGTCGATGTCGTCTACGACGTTCGCTATGTGGAAGATCGGCGAACCGTCGCTGCGCACTATCGCGAAGTCCTGGATGTCCTCGGCCTTCTTCGCCATATGGCCCTTGACGATGTCGTCAAACTCTATGACGCCTTCCTTCGGCATGCGGAACATGGTCACAACGCCCGTCTTACCGTCCCTTGACGTCTTTTCAACCTTGTAGGCATGGCCCGAGGCGAGGAGCCTGTCGACGGCCTCAAGGTGGCGTTTGACGTTCTTCGTCTGGTAAAACACCTCCTCGTCCCAGTCGAGGCCGAGCCACTTCATGCAGTCGAAAAGAACGGCGATGGCCTCGGGCGTGGAACGCTCGAGGTCTGTATCCTCCACACGCAGCAGGAACTTCCCGCCCGTGTGCCGTGCGAACAGCCAGTTGTAGATGGCCGCGCGGATGTTGCCGATATGAACCTTGCCCGTGGGCGAAGGCGCGAAACGAACTCTGATTTCTGACATAGATGTATATTATATCATAATTCGCGCCGCCGGTTCCGCGCGGGTCAGTTGAACCGGCGAAGAACGCCGTCGCTCGCGCGGAAGGCGAAAAGGATGGCGTTCATCTTGTCGATGGAGTCGGAGAGCCGCGCGTCGCCCGAGACGGCGAGCCGCAGCACCGCCACCTCGAACTGCGAGTATATGAGCGACGTCGCCCTGTTGGGATCGACCGCAGCGTCGTATTCGCCGCGGTGCCGCGCCTCCACGACGAGCGAGTGGATGATGCGCCTGAGGCCCATCGTGTGGCGCATTATGTTGTCGACTGGAATAGTCCCCTTGCGCCGGAACTCGCAAAGGAAGTCGACTATGACGCAGAGGAAGTCGCGGTTGTCGAACAGCAGCGCGAAAACCGCGACGCACAGCTGCCGCAGCTTCGCGTCGGCGCTCTGGCGCGAGCGCATTATCTCGCGGTACTGCGCCTCGACCGACGACGTCGCCTCGGTCACGGCCTCGTTGAATATCGCGCGCTTGTCCTTGAAATAGGTGTAAAGGAGCGTGCGCGCCACACCGCACTCCTTCGCGATCATGCCGAAATTCACGTCGGCGAAGCCGTACCGGGCGAACAGTCTGAGACTGGCCGCCCGTATCTCGCGCTTGCGCTCCTTGTGGTTTATAGGCTTTTTCTTCGCCATCACGGCATTCACGGCGCGCGCCGCCGCGTCAGAACGTGTAGGACAGCGAGGCCGACACCAGATGGGAATAGGAGTTGTCGGCCGAGAAGTGCTTGCTGTAGCGCTGGCCGGTGAGTCCCGAAGTGAGGTAGACGTCGCGGCTGGAGCGTTCCATTATGATAAAGCTGTAGCCTATGTCAAGCCTCAGCGTGCGCCAGATGTTCCAGCCTACGCCTGTGCCGATGATGTGGCGGTCGCCGGCAGGGAGCATCGTAGTGCCGTGCGAACCGGAGGGATCCATGTCGTAGATGTAGCTGGCGCGCAGCGCGACCGTATCGGTTATGTCGTGCTCTGCGCCGAACCCGAAGCGCCAGGCGTCTTTCCACTTGAGCGGCAGGCTGTAGCCGTAGCGCGGAATGACGAACTTGATGTTGTCGACGCTCGACCAGTCCGTCCAGGTGGCGACGGTGCCGAAGCGCCACGTCTCGGTCGCGTCCCAGTTGAGGCCGACCGAGAGCGACTGCGGCAGCTCAAGCTTGGCACTCGCGGGGAGGTGGGCGTACTGGTGCATCCCGACGACGCTTCCGCTCATGTTGAAAGTGCCCTGTATCTTGTGCTTGAGATGCGAACGGTAGACGACGCCGAGCGACAGGTTGTCGAGAAGCTTGAACTGGCTGCCGATGTTGTAGCCGAGGCTCACGTCGTCGCCGTCAAGCTCGCTGTGGAGGTTGTAGGCGTTGGGGATGACGCCGAGCGGCGTCGCGTAGGAGTCGCCCGAGTAGGGACGCTTCTTGTTGTTGAATGTGATGTAGCTCACGCGAAGCCCCGCGCCGAGACTCCACCAGTCGGTGAGCTTCCTCGAAAGGTTGGGGTTGAACGTATACTGCTCCATCGTGGTCTCGACGGTGTCGCCCGCAAGATCCCAGTGGTTTCCGTACTTCGTACCTAGACCGAACTCGCAGTAATTGCCGCCGGAGAACGTGAAGCCCAGCGGAAGAGGTATGGTGTAGTAGACCGTAGGAACGGCGAACCAGCCGGGGTTCATCTTCGTCTGGCTCCTGCCGTCGACCTCCGCATCGCAGAACGGATTGATGAACGTCACGCCGACGAGGAATGACACATTTGTGATTTCCGTCACGTTCGCCGGGTTGTAATACGCGGCAGAAGCGTCGCGCGTCGAGCCGACGAGCGCCCCGCCCATCGCATTTCCACGCGCAGAGGCCTCATAAATGCCAAAACCTGCCGCAAAGGTCGAGTTGAACGCCGCGGCAGCCAGCCCGGCAAAAAGTAGTTTCTTCATTTGACAGTTTCCTTTTTTGTGTCAAGTGGCGCGTAGTATACCATATCCTGGCGCATGACACAATAGGGAAAATTGCGAGGGCGACTCTGATCGTGCCGCACACGGTGCCGACGCCGCGAACCCTTGGTTTAAGCCCCCTGTCGGGGGTCGGGGTCGAAATACCCCCGGGGGTTGAAGCGTGCTGGTTGGGGGGGTAGCACCGCCCTACCCCTAGGGGTAGCGGTGCGCACCCCCCAAGGCGGCAGGCGCTTGCAAAACCAATGTGTAAATGTTGCCAATGTGTAAATGTTGCCAATTGCCAATACCAATGTTGCCAATTGGAAACTGGGAATT
>OCTX012188910.1_pt1 | contig 15721 bp, 11 predicted proteins | sample 1539691 | NCBI WGS metagenome assembly OCTX01 (sample SAMN02144231, study PRJEB22623) | gut metagenome | biome: sheep rumen | host: Ovis aries | place: New Zealand | reverse complement strand
GTTCCCCGCGTAGGCGGGGGTGAGCCTTATTACAGCATTCCTGAAGTAGTCGACCTGGAGTGTTCCCCGCGTAGGCGGGGGTGAGCCTTACAGACCCGCAGAATCCGCAACTCGCGTCAGGTGTTCCCCGCGTAGGCGGGGGTGAGCCTCGACGATGCACCGAAACGATTTCTGGACATCTGTGTTCCCCGCGTAGGCGGGGGTGAGCCTGTATAATGTAAACATTGATTGAGAGGTGTGTTGTGTTCCCCGCGTAGGCGGGGGTGAGCCTATCATCTGGACGGCATGGGAGACCATGGACCAGTGTTCCCCGCGTAGGCGGGGGTGAGCCAGGTGAGCTGGTCGCCCGCTGACGGAGCCTCGGGTGTTCCCCGCGTAGGCGGGGGTGAGCCTCAGCTTCGACGAGTTACCATACCGCACGCACGGTGTTCCCCGCGTAGGCGGGGGTGAGCCTATTCCTGCTTTCTATCTTGAACCGGCAGGATCGTGTTCCCCGCGTAGGCGGGGGTGAGCCTTGAGCTTTCTGACTCCGACAGAATCCGACTTGGTGTTCCCCGCGTAGGCGGGGGTGAGCCTAATGGCAGTCAATGACCTTACTTTTAATCAGCGTGTTCCCCGCGTAGGCGGGGGTGAGCCTTAGAGCCCTTATAGCGACTTTACCTAAATGTAGTGTTCCCCGCGTAGGCGGGGGTGAGCCTGGACGTATCAAACGTAATCGCCGCCTCAAAACGTGTTCCCCGCGTAGGCAGGGGTGAGCCCTGCAAGCCGTCCGAGTTTTTGCGGCAGACTGTGTGTTCCCCGCGTAGGCGGGGGTGAGCCTCAAGACTTTCGCAGACTGGACGGAGTGCCTGAGTGTTCCCCGCGTAGGCGGGGGTGAGCCTGGCCGCCCGTGCTCCGCGCCGCGCTGGATGGGGTGTTCCCCGCGTAGGCGGGGGTGAGCCTTCAAAATCGACTGCCAGTGTGAAGGAGTCGGCGTGTTCCCCGCGTAGGCGGGGGTGAGCCTAAAAGGTGAAGAAGCACTGGATGTGCTTGCTGGTGTTCCCCGCGTAGGCGGGGGTGAGCCTCGGGTTTTGAACTTATCGAATCTTGCGTCCTGGTATTCCCTGCGTGGACTGGGTGAACCTAATGCGCCATGAGGCGCATAGAAGCGTTTTAAGTATCCGATGCGTGTGTGGGTGTCTCGGGCAACTATCAACACTAGAAGTATGATACAGATATTGGAAAAACAATGAATTGACGGTTTATGATTTATAACGCGTGAGTTAGTAAGCTCTTTAAAAATAATCCAGATGTTGATACAATATATCAAAACGCACAACAATATGTCAAAAAACTCTTTAAGGTAAAAACCGCGCATTTGAAAAGGAAAGTCAATAGTGGAAAACGATAAATTGGAAATCTACAGAATCATACAAATCGTCGACGACATCCAAGGTGAAATCGAAGATCTGATGAAAAACGGAGACCAAAACGACCCCATGGTTATCGGCCAGCTGCTGGCGTATGCTGAAACACTATCGATAATAAAAAGTGCATGTATTTGTGACGCGGATAAGATAGGGCTCGACTGCGACATGGATGCAATGATTTTCGGCGCGGTACAAAATGGGAAAAAAGTAGAATTTGAACGAACTGTCAGGACTCGAAATCTGGTGAAGAAGCGATTTTCTGAGAACCGTCCCGTAAAGCGCGAAACCGAAAGGAGTACCCCAATGAACAATATTTTCACCCGCGTCAGTATCCGCAAATACCAGCCCAAACCCGTCGAACCCGAAAAGCTCGAAGCCATACTCCGCGCCGCCATGCAGGCCCCGTCGGCCGCCAACCAGCAGCCGTGGGAATTCTACGTGGTGACCAATAAAGAGAAATTAGCCGAGCTCTCGGAAGTTTCCCCCTACGCCGGCATGACCAAGGACGCGCCCGTGGCGATCGTCGCGGTCTACCGCAGGGACTGCAAACTCCCGAGTTATGCGGAGATCGACATGTCCATCGCGATGCAAAACCTCTGGCTCGAGACGGATGCCCAGGGGCTCGGCGGAGTCTGGCTCGGGATCACACCAATCGAGGAGAGAATGCAGGCAGTAGAAGAAGTGCTGGAGCTGCCGGAGAGGGTGAGAGCATTTGCCATCTTTCCGTTGGGGTATCCGGCTGAGAAGAGAGGGCAGCAGGACAGATTTGATCCAAATAGGATTCACTTTGTAGAATGATCGAACCCGGGTGGGGACGGTTCTTGAAGAGTTCTCTGAGAACCGTCCCTGAGAACCGTCCCTGAGAACGCCCGGCAAAAAAAGGAGCAACCCATGGCAAACAGCCTCCGCCGCAAAGACGCAAAAAAACTAAAAGCCGCGCACGAAGCGCTGCTCGAAGACCTCCGCTCCGCCGCCGGCCTGGCCACGGAGTGCAAAGCGCGCGCAAAGGAGGCCGCGGAAATGATCATCGCGCGGCGGATCATGGATGTGCTGAAGGAGGTCCCGGTCGAGGAGATCAACCGGGATAAGAAGGGATTCCGGACCAAGACACTCAGGGACTACGGCTACAACACGCTCGCGGACCTCGCGGCGGCAAGCGAATTTGCGCTCGAGGCCATCGACGGGATCAGCCCCTCGGCCGCGAAGGAAATCAAGACCCTGACCGACGAGATGACCGCGAAGACCCGCGAGGGAGTCCACATCCGGATCTCCGTGGATGAGCGAACCCCGGAAGTGACAGCTCTCATCAGGGCGGTGAGCCAGGCGAGGGACGCCGGCAAGGTCTCCGAGGCCGCGATAAAGCTCCACGGGCACTATGCGGCAGGGATCGAGAGGGCCTTGGAAGCTCTCGCCCCGACCTCAAATGTGTTCAAATGGCTCTTTACGTCCAAAAGCAAGAAAGATATGGCGGGGAGTGCATTTTCATTTCTCGCGGAAGCAATTAACGGCGACTACGGGAAGGCGACTCAGCAGATCGTAGAAGTCGCGGGTGAGATTGGCAGTCGGACCGAGGACGAGGCCTGGGCGGATTTTCAGGAGGAGCCGATTCCGTTTTTCACGATGATCGAGGAGATCGCGCCGGGATTCCTAGGCACAGGCAACGGGACCTACGGGCTCCCGGAAGAGCTCGCGAGGAAGATCCAGGACGAGAAGCTGTTTCCGGAGGGGCTCAAATGCACGCTGCGCCGCTACCAGGAGTGGGGCGTCAAGTACATCCTGCACCAGGGAAATGTGCTCCTGGGCGATGAAATGGGCCTCGGCAAGACCGTGCAGGCGATCGCCGCGATGGTGTCGCTCAAGAATACGGGGGCGACGCATTTCCTGATCGTGTGCCCGGCGGGTCTCAGGGTCAACTGGGTCAGGGAGATCCGGAAGCACAGCTATCTGCCGGTCGTAGAGATCTACGGAGCGAGGCGCGACGAGCACCTGGCCTACTGGCTGAGGGCCGGCGGCGCGGCGGTGACGACCTACGAGACGTGCGCGAAGATTAAGCTGCCGGAGGGGTTTCATTTTTCGATGCTGATCGCGGACGAGGCCCACTACATCAAGAACCCGGAGGCGCAGCGGACCGTGAACGTGAAGCGGCTCTGCGGGCACGCGGAACGGCTGCTCTTTATGACCGGGACTGCGCTCGAGAACCGGGTGGATGAGATGATCGCGCTCATCGAGATCCTGAATCCGAAGGTTGCCTTCAGCCTCCGCGGGCTGGAATTCCTCTCGGCGGCCCCGATGTTCCGGGAGAGGGCAGCGGCCGTCTACTATCGGCGGAAGCGCGAGGATGTGCTCACGGAGCTGCCGGAGCTCATCGAGAGCCGCGAGTGGTGCAGTCTCACGTTGGAGGAGACCGCGCTCTACGAGCAGGCAATCCTTGCCCACAAGGTGAATGAAGCCCGCCGCGTCTCCTTCAACATCCCGGATGTTGCGCGCTCGTCCAAGGCGAAGAGGCTTCTGGAACTCGTCGAGGAGGCCGGGGCGGACGGCAGGAAGGTTGTGGTGTTTTCATTTTTCTTAGATACGATCCAAAAGGTGCAGGAGCTCCTTGACTATCGGCGCCTCCCGGCCATCACGGGATCAATGTCCTCGGAGGAGAGGCAGCAGGTGATCGACACGTTTGAGCAGTCGGCGGCGGGCACGGTGCTGCCGGCGCAGATAAGCGCGGGCGGGACCGGCCTCAACATCCAGGCCGCGAGCGTGGTGGTGATCTGCGAGCCGCAGCTGAAGCCTTCGTCGGAGAACCAGGCGATCTCGCGGGTCTATCGGATGGGGCAGACCAGAAATGTGCTGGTGTACCGGCTGCTCGCGGAGGATACGATCGACGAGAAGATTTTGACCCTTCTTGCAGACAAGCAGGAGCTCTTTGACGCGTTCGCGGATAAGTCCGCGGCGGCGGAGGCGGAGAGCGGGCTTGATCAGGAGGGTGTTGGGGGGATTATTGAGGAGGAGATTAAGAGGATTAAAGGTGGCAATAACTGCAGGGACGGTTCTTGAGAATTATTTCTCGAAGAGAAATAATTTTCTGAGAACCGTCCCCGTAGGCTGCCAACCGGTTCGACCGCCGTTGGGACGGTTCTGTTGACGGTGATGGTGACGGATCTTACGATCCGTCCCTATCCCCCTCAAGCAGAACCGTCCCCCCTGGCCGTCGAACCGCGCCTGCAGGTCCCCGTCTTTTCGAAGACTTGCATTTTAATTGAACCTATTGTATAATAAAGAGATACAAATGCGGCTGTGGCGGAATTGGCAGACGCGCAGGATTTAGGTTCCTGTGGCTAAACCGTGTGGGTTCAAATCCCACCAGCCGCATCTTCCTTATAGCTGCGGCACATTTCCTTTTTTTACTAGTTCCATAATTAGATCCAGGAGGATCAGAAAATGAAAATCATTATTGTGGGGTGCGGCAAGGTCGGCACCACTCTTGCCGTGCAGTTGTGTCAGGACGGGCACGATGTGACGGTCCTCGACAAAAACCCTCTCTGCATCCGCGCCGTGACGTCCATTTACGACGTGCTCGGTCTTGAGGGGGACGGCTCGAGCTACAGCACGCTCAGGGACGCGGGCATCGAGACCGCGGACCTTCTGATCGCGGTCACGGATTCGGACGAGAAGAACCTGCTCTGCTGCCTGATCGGCCAGAAGGCCGGGCACGCGAAGACGGTCGCGAGGATCAGAAACCCGATCTACAACAGCGAGATCCGCTTCTTCACGAAGAATTTCGGTCTCAGCATGGTCATCAATCCGGAGCTCTCGGCGGCGCAGGAGATCGGGCGCATCTTCCGGTTCCCGTCGGCGATGAGTGTGGATACATTTTCCAAGGGGCGGGTCGAGCTCATCACATTTGTCCTGAGCCCGTCGAGCGTCCTCGTCGGCAAGCCGCTGACGTACATTCATTCCAAGCTGAAATCCGACGTCCTCGTTGCGGTCGTCCGCCGCGGCGCAGCGGTCACGATCCCGTCCGGCAATTTTGTGCTGGAGGCGAACGACATGGTCTCGGTGATCATCGGGCGCGGGCTGGCAAATGAATTTTTCAAGAAGATCGGCGTCACCGCAAGCCCGATCCAGAACGTCATGATCGCGGGCGGCGGCAAGGTCACGGTCTACCTGGCCAGACGGCTGATCGCCGAGGGCATCAACGTGAAGATCATCGAGCGGGACCACGCGCGGTGCGAGGAGCTCTCGGACCTGCTGCCGAAGGCGCAGATCATCCACGGCGACGCGGGCGACGAGGAGCAGATGCTCGAGGAAGGCATCGAGGAGGTCGACGGCTTCGCCTCGATGACGGATATCGACGAGCAGAACATCATGCTGAGCCTCTTCGCGAAGCAGAATTCGCGCGGCCGGACCAAGCTGGTCACGAAGATCACCCACATCGGCTTCGACGACGTGATCTCGACGCTGAACGTCGGCTCCATCATCAACCCGAAGGAGACGACGGCGGCCTATATCCTGCAGTTCATCCGCTCGATGCAGGCCTCCGAGGGCAGCAATATGGAGAACCTCTACCGGATCGCGGGCGATGAGGTCGAGGCGATGGAGTTCCATGTGAAGGAGAGTTCGCGCGTCACCGGTATTCCGCTTCAGGACCTGAAAATGAAGAAAAACACGCTGATCGGCAAAATCTACCGCGGCGACCGCCTCTTTACGCCCGGCGGGCAGGACACCCTGGAGGTGGGCGACCACGTCATCCTGGTCACGCTCGCGAAGAACAAGTTCAGCGATCTCAATGATATTCTTGAAGCATAAACCGGAGTAAGCATGAATTACGGAATTTTAGTATTTATCCTCGGATGGATCCTGAAGATCGAGGGGGTCCTGCTGCTCATGCCGACGATCGTGGGCGTCATTTACCGCGAGGCGGCAGGGCGGTATTTCCTGTTTACGGCAGCGATCGCGTTTGTCGCGGGGACCCTCATGACGATCAAAAACCCGAAGAGCCGCAAGGTCTACGCCCGCGAGGGCTTCGTGGTCGTCGCGCTGGCCTGGCTCATCATGTCGCTCATCGGGGCGCTGCCGTTTACGATGTGCGGCGACATTCCCAACTACCTGGACGCGGTCTTCGAGACCGTGTCGGGCTTCACGACGACCGGCGCGTCGATCCTGCCGGAAGTCGAATCCCTGAACCACTGCTCCCTGTTCTGGCGGAGCTTCACCCACTGGGTCGGCGGCATGGGCATCTTCGTGTTCATGCTGGCGGTCGTGCCGCTCCTCGGCGGCTCCACTTTCAACCTGATGAAGGCGGAGAGCCCGGGGCCTGTCGTCGGCAAGTTTGTCCCGAAGATCCGGGACACCGCGGCGATCCTCTACGCGATCTACCTCGCGATCACGATCGTCGAGTGCCTGCTTCTCACCGCGTGCGGGATGCCGTTTTTTGAGGCGATCTGCCACACGTTCGGGACGGTCGGGACCGGCGGATTTTCCGTGAAAAATGCCGGCTACACCGGCTATGCGCCGATCCTGCAGAACATCACGACATTTTTCATGATCGCGTGCGGGGTCAATTTCCAGTTTTACTATTACCTGGTCGGAAAGCGGTTTAAGCTGGCGCTCTCGATGAGCGAAGTGAAGGCCTACCTCATCATCATCCTGGTCTCGATCGTGCTGATCGCGTTCAACATCAGGGGGATGTACACCACGGAGGAGGCGATCCGTCACTCGGCCTTCCAGGTCGGCACGATCATCACGACAACCGGCTACGCGACGGCGGATTTCGACAAATGGCCCGCCTTCTCCCAGAGCATCCTGGTCGCGCTGATGATGTGCGGCGCGTGCGCGGGCTCGACGGGCGGCGGCATCAAGGTCTCCCGCATCGTCCTGCTCTTCAAGACGATCCGGAAGGAGCTGGTCAAGATCACGCACCCGCGCTACATCAAGAAGATCCAGTTCGACGGGGTCTCCGTAGCCCACGAGACCGTTCGGAACACGAACGTCTTCATCGCGGTCTACTGCCTGATCTTCGCCCTGTCGGTGCTGCTGGTCTCGATCGACAATCATGATTTCACAACGAATTTCACGGCGGTGACGGCAACGATCAACAATATCGGGCCGGGGCTCGCACTGGTCGGGCCGACGCAGAACTTCGGTTTCTTCTCGCCGTTCTCGAAGATCGTGCTGATCTTCGACATGCTGGCGGGCAGGCTGGAGCTCTTCCCGATGCTGCTGCTGTTCACCCCGAGTGTCTGGAAACGTTACTGAGAAAGATAACGGTGATATATGGCAAATGATATGACGAGAGAACGCTATGAGACGCTGAAAGCGGCTCAGCTGCGCGAACTGGCAAAATCCCGGAACATCAGAGGAGCTTCCTCCATGAAGAAGGCGGAGCTCATCGACGCGATGCTGGAGCGGGACGAGCAGGAGCGTGCGGTCGAGGCCGCGAAGGAGCACGGGAACCCGATCCCGGTATTCGCGGACTGGAACGTCGCGGACGAGCTCGCGGAGGCGGGCATGCTGCCGGAAAAGGCTCCCCGGGCAGCGGAAGCACCTGCACCGGAGGCACCCGCGGCAGCGGAAACACCCGCACCGGAGGCCTCTGCGGCAGCGGAGAACGCTCCGGAAAATGCTCCCGGGACGGCCGCTGAGCCGGCCGCGGAGCAGATGTCTGCGGACGGAGAGAGAAAAAACAGGAACCGGGAGCGCTCCGGGAGGGAGCGCAGCGCCAAAAAGAAGGTGAAGCCGGGCACGGAAAATGCCGCTGCCGGAGCCGCCGCGGAGAAAAAGGCGGAGAGCGGCGAGGCGGAAAATGCCCCGGCGGAGGTCTCCAAGGCTGAAAACGCCCCGGCAGAGTCCGGCAAGGCGAAAACCGGCTCGAAAGAGCAGGGCGGCCGCCGCGCGCAGCAGGCGAAAAAGACGGAGAAGAACGCCGGAAAGAAGCCTGCGGAGTCCGGTAAAGGCGACCGGCAGAAGAAGGGCGGGCAGGCGAAGCACACCAGGGATGGTGTAAAGCCTGTGGAGGCGGCAAAACCGGCTGCGGAAGCGGTGAAGGCTGACGCGGAGGAGGCCAAAGCGCCTGCGGAGCCGAAAAAGGCTGCTCCCGAGAGCGAAAAAGCGGCTCCTGAACCGAAAAAGGCGGCACCCGAGGACGGAAAAGCGGTTCCCGAGCCGAAAAAGTCTGCCCCTGAGGGCGGCAGGACGGCTCCTGAGGCGAAGAAAGAGGCAGAGGCCCGGATCGAGCTCATGAAGCCTGAGAAGGCTGAGGAGCCCGCACCGGAGGAGACGGGCGAGGCTCAGTTCCCGGGGACGATCCCGAGCAAGGCGGCCCGGGGGATCCTCGAGATCATGCCGGACGGCTACGGGTTCCTCCGGAGCGCGGCCAACTATCTCTCGGGCGACGAGGACGTGTACGTCTCGCCTTCCCAGATCAGAAGATTTAACCTGCGGACCGGCGATCTCATCACCGGGTTCCGCCGCGACCGCGGCCAGGGCGAGAAATACGGCGGCCTCCTCTATGTGGGCACCGTGAACGGCAAGCGGGCTGACGACGCGAGGAAGAGGTTTACATTTGAGAAGATGACCCCGATCTTCCCGGACGAGCGCATCCGGCTCGAGCACCCGGGCGGGTCCCGCGCGATCCGGATCGTGGATCTTATTTCCCCGATCGGAAAAGGGCAGCGCGGCATGATCGTCTCCCCGCCGAAGGCCGGCAAGACGACGCTTTTAAAGGATATCGCACGGTCGATCCTGGCGGTCGATCCGAAAGCGCACCTGATCATCCTGCTCATCGACGAGCGCCCGGAGGAGGTCACGGACATGATCGAGTCCGTCACCGGGGAGAATGTCGAGGTCGTTTATTCGACCTTCGACGAGCTGCCGGATCATCACAGGAGAGTCTCGGAGATGGTCATCGAGCGGGCCAAGCGCATGGTTGAGCTGAAGGAGGACGTTGTGATCCTTCTCGATTCGATCACGAGGCTGGCCAGGGCTTACAACGTGCTGGTCCCGCCGAGCGGGCGCACGCTCTCGGGCGGCATCGACCCGACCGCGCTCTACATGCCGAAACGGTTCTTCGGCGCGGCGAGAAACATGCGGGAGGGCGGCAGCCTCACGATCCTGGCGACAGCCCTGGTGGATACCGGGAGCAAGATGGACGACGTCATTTACGAGGAATTCAAGGGCACAGGCAATATGGAGCTCATACTGGACCGGAAGCTGCAGGAGAGGCGCATTTTCCCGGCGATCGATATCGTCCGTTCGGGCACGCGGCGCGAGGACCTGCTGCTTGACGAGGAGGAACAGAGAGCCGTCTACCTGATCCGCCGCAAGGTAAACGGGGTCAAGGCGGAGGAGGCGGTCGAGATGCTGCTGAATGCATTTGCCAAGTACGAGACCAATCAGGAAGTCGTCGAAGCCGTGAAGGAACGGTGGAAAAACTGACGATCCCCTCTTTACAAGTAAAAATCCCTGTGCTATAATGTCAGGGCTGTCCAATGGACAAAAATAACATGCAAGTCGGAAATTTGCAGAGAATGAGGTGAAAGAAATGAAAGAAGGAATCCATCCGAAGTACTATCAGGCGACCGTTACCTGCAACTGCGGCAATACGTTCGTCGTCGGCTCGACCAAGAAGGACATCCACGTTGAAATCTGCTCCAAATGCCATCCGTTCTACACAGGCCAGCAGAAAGCTGTCAAGGCTCGCGGACGTATCGAAGCATTCAACAAGAAGTTCGGTCTGGGCAAATAATAGGAAACGAGCGCGAAGGACGGCAGATGGCCGTCCTTTTTTCTTATCAGGAGGCAGATATGCAGAAATCATCCGGCATCGGCGGCCAGGCCGTCATGGAAGGAATCATGATGCGGAACGGCGGCCGCTACGCGGTGGCTGTGCGGAAGGCTGACCGCACGATCGAGACGAAGACGGAAGATTATAAGAGCGTGATCCCCATTGAGGGGCTCTCGAAGATCCCGATCATACGGGGCGTCGCCGCGTTCATCGACTCGATGGTCGTGGGCGTCTCCTCCCTCATGTGGTCCGCGGAGTTCGCGGCGGAGGACGAGGAGGAGATCGAGAATAAGAAGCAGATGACGGCGGAAGAGGCCGCGAAGGAGGAGAAGCAGTGGGGGATGATGATGACCGGGACGGTCATTTTCTCAGTGTGCTTCTCGATCGGGCTCTTTTTCCTGCTGCCGTATCTCCTGGCTTCGGTGCTGAGGAGGTTCGGGGCTTCCGAGGTCGCGGTGTCGGTCGCGGAGGCATTCTTAAGAGTCTTCATCTTTCTCGCCTATATGTTCCTCATCTCGCGCATGAAGGACATCCAGAGGGTGTTCGCCTACCACGGGGCGGAGCACAAGTGCATCAACTGCATCGAGAACGGCTGGGACCTCACGGTGGAAAATGTCCTGAAAGCCTCCCGCCGCCACAGGCGCTGCGGGACGAGCTTCCTGCTCTTCGTGATCATGATCTCGGTGATCGCCTCGATCTTCCTGGGGCTCCTGGGGATCACGAGCCCGGTGCGGCGGCTGCTCTCGCGCCTCCTGCTCATTCCGATCATCGCGGGGGTCTCCTACGAGGTGCTGCGCCTTGCGGGCTCGAGCGACAACAGGTTTGTCTGCGCGCTCTCGAAGCCGGGCCTCATGCTGCAGGGGTTCGTGACGCGCGAGCCGGACGCGGAGATGGTCGAGGTCGCGATCGCGGCGGTCGAGGCAGTCTTTGACTGGAAAGCGTGGCAGGGAAAATGACATTCCGGGAGCTCTTATCGGAAGGCGCTGAGCGTCTTGCGGCGGCCGGCTGTCCGGAGGCCGCGGCCGATGCGAGGGCGCTGCTTTTTTACGTTTTTCATTTTTCTCTGGCGGATTACGCCGGAAAGAGCGGCGAGGAGGCGCCTTCGGGACCTTCGGAGACGTATCGGTCGCTGATTAAGGAGCGCACGTCGCGGCGGCCGCTCGCCTACATCACGGGGGAGGCCCCGTTCTACGGGCGGGACTTTTATGTGAATGAGGATGTGCTGATCCCGCGCTTTGACACGGAGATCCTGGCGGAGGAGGCGCTCGCGGAGATGCGGGAGGGCTCTAAGGTGCTGGATCTCTGTACGGGCACGGGCTGCATCCCGGTGACGCTCGCGCTTGAGGGACCCCGCGGGGCTGAAATAGACGCTTCGGACGTCTCGAAGGCGGCTCTTATGACCGCGGAGCGCAATTCACAGAGGTATGAGGCAGGGGTTCATTTTATTTTAAGCGATTTATTTGAGAATATTCCCGGCAGGTATGATATAATAACAGCGAACCCGCCGTACATTCCGACGGCAGTCATCGGGACGCTGATGGAGGAGGTGCGCGATTTCGAGCCGCACCTTGCGCTCGACGGGACGGCGGACGGGCTTTATTTTTACCGCAGGATCGCGGACGAGGCGCGGGAGCACCTTGTGCCGGGCGGACGGCTCATCATGGAGATCGGTTTTGACCAGGGTGAGGCGCTTCTTCGGATCCTTCGGGAAGCGGGCTATTCGGACGGCAGGATCGTGAAGGATCTTGCGGGCCTTGACCGCGTTGCCCGGGCGGTTTATGACGGAGCGAATCATGACGGATAAGATACAGGCAATACTGAGAAGATATGAGGAAGTGCTTCAGGAACTCGGTTCCGGGACGGCGCAGGGAGACCCCGCGAGACTTTCCCAGCTCATGAAGGAGGAAGCCCAGCTTGCTCCTGTTTTCGCGTGTCATAAAAAGATTGAGGAGGCGGAGACCACGGAGCACGACAGCCTGGAGCTTCTTAACGGCGAGACGGACCCGGAGATGCGGGCGATGCTGAAGGAGGAGCTCGCGGAGGCGAAGCGGAACCTCGCGGAGGCGGAGCATGAGATGCGGATCCTGCTCCTGCCGAAGGACCCGGACGATAAGCGGAACGCGATCGTCGAGATCCGGGCCGGCGCGGGCGGCGACGAGGCGGCCCTCTTTGCGGCGGAGATCTACCGGATGTACGTGCGCTACGCGGATTCGCGCCACTGGAAGACCGAGATGATCTCGTTAAATGAAAACGGGCTCGGCGGCTTCAAGGAGTGCACTTTCCAGCTGAGCGGCGAGGGCGTCTTCGAGCGCATGAAATATGAGTCGGGGACCCACAGGGTCCAGCGCGTGCCCGAGACCGAGAGCGGCGGGCGGATCCACACCTCGACGGTGACGGTGGCGGTGCTGCCGGAAGCCGAGGAGGTGGACGTCGAGATCGACATGAAGGACTGCCGGTTCGATGTCTTCCGCGCGAGCGGCAACGGCGGACAGTGCGTCAATACGACGGATTCGGCGGTGCGGCTGACGCACATTCCGACGGGGATCGTCATTTCCTGCCAGGACGAGAAGTCCCAGATCAAGAACAAGGCGAAAGCCCTGAAGGTGCTTCGGACCAAGCTCTACGACCGCAGGGTGCGTGAGGAGCACGAGAAGCGGGCGGACATGCGGCGGAGCCAGGTCGGGACCGGCGACCGCTCGGAGAAGATCCGCACTTACAATTTCGGCCAGGGGAGAGTCACGGATCACCGGATCCACCTGACGCTCCACCGGATCGACAGCATCTTAAACGGTGATCTTGACGAGATCATCGACAGCCTGATCGCACAGGACCAGGCGGATAAGCTGGCGTCAGAGAATCAGGAAGGAAGGAGTTAAGAATCATGAAGAAAACAGCGTTGGTCGTGTTGGCAGCGGGTATCGGCAGCCGTTTCGGCGGCGGGATCAAGCAGCTCACCCCGGTCGGACCGTCCGGTGAGATCATCATGGATTACTCGATCCACGATGCGGCGGAGGCAGGGTTTAACAAGGTGGTTTTCATTATCCGGAAGGATATCGAGGAAGACTTCAGGCGCATCATCGGCGACCGGATGAGCCGGCACATCGAGGTGGCGTACGCATTTCAGGACCTGAATGACCTCCCGGAGGGCTTTTCGCTTCCGGAAGGCCGCACGAAGCCGTGGGGTACGGGCCAGGCGATCCTGGCGGCCCGGGACGTCATCACGGAGCCGTTCGCGGTCGTGAACGCGGACGATTACTACGGGAAGGAAGGCTTTAAGCTTCTCCATGAGGCGCTTGTTAGCGAGCAGCCCGACACCGGCAGGGAGGAAATCTTCATGGCCGGTTTCGTCCTTAAAAATACGCTCTCGGACAACGGCGGCGTCACCCGCGGTATCTGCAGGCTGGATGATAATAAACTGCTCGTCGGCATCGATGAGACGAAAAATATCGTGAAGACCGAGGACGGAGCCGCGGTGGACCTGGGCGACCGGCTGAAAATGCTCGACCCGGAAAGCCTCGTCTCCATGAACATGTGGGGGTTTGCGCCGTCCTTCGTGGAGCGCCTTAAGGCCGGCTTCCCGGAGTTCCTTGCGGCTGTTCCGGAGGGAGATATCAAGGCGGAATACCTGCTGCCGACGATCGTCGATGACCTGCTGAAGAAGGGTGAGGCGGAGGTTCACGTGCTCCGCTCGGACGATCACTGGTTCGGCGTCACCTACAAGGAGGACCAGCCGACGGTGGAGCAGGCGTTCGCGAAGCTGGTCAGCGAGGGCGTCTACAGGTCGCCGCTCATGGAGGACTGATGTTGAGAAGGTTTCCTGAACATGTATTCCTGGCCGCGGCCGCCCTTTGTGCGGCGCTCGCGCTCGGCGGCTGCGGAAACCCGGAGGCGAAGGCGGCCTATGAGGCCGCGGCCGCCGCGCTCACGGAGGGCGATACGGCGACGGCGGAGGCCGGCTTCAGGGCTCTCATCGAGGAGGGCGAGTTCGTCTCCGAGAGCTGGCGCGGGATCGGGATCATCCAGCTTGGCGAGGACGATCCGGCGGATGCGTGCATTTCATTTGAAAAAGCCCTTCTCTTCGCGGATCAGCAGGATCCGGAGTATTTCACGGATACGGAGATGTACCTGGCGGACGCCCGCGCAAGACACGGCGAAGCGGACAAGGCCCTGGTCGTCTACGATAAGATCCTTGCGGAACAGTACGATCCGGAGATCGCATTTCTGCGGGGGAGCCTGCTTCTTGCGCAGGGTGAGGCGGAGAAGGCCGCGGAGGATTTTGACTCCATCGCAGAGCGGGATCTCAATTCCGACCTGATGATCGCCGTCTGCGACCTCTACCGGAGCCTCGGCTATATGGCGGAGGGAGACGCCGTCCTTGAGCGGATCATCGCCGCGGGAGGCGGGGCCGCGCCGGCGCGCCGCGGGCTGGCCCTGTACTGTCTGGAGGAGTATCCGGAAGCGGAGGAGGCTCTCAGGGACGCGCTGGCGGCCGACCCTGAGGATGCGGACTCACTGATGCTGCTGGGGCAGACGCTGCTGGCCCAGGAGGAGACGGAGGAAGCGAGATCGCTCTTTGAGCAGTATGCCGCAGGCGGTTCTGCGGCCGCGCTGAACGGGCTTGCGCTCTGCGACATGGCGGACGGGCTCTATGAGGAGGCTCTGTCTAAAATCGAGAAAGGCCTGACTTCGGGGGATGAGAGCGCGCGGCAGGGTCTTGCCTACAATGAAATCACTGCGCTCGAGTACCTGGGAAGATGGGACGAGGCGAAGGCGAAGGTGAAAGCCTACATGGAGGCTTATCCGGATGACGAAGCCGGGATCAAGGAAAATGCATTTCTCGCAGGCCGCTGAAGGAAGTTTACATAAGTATGTTCGATAATCAGGAAAAGAAAGAACGGTTCGTCCTCGTCGCTGCGGTGACGGACGACGGAAAAAACCTCGAGGAGTCGCTCGGGGAGCTTAAAGAGCTCACGAAGACAGCCGGCGCCGAGGCGGTCGGTTCGGTCGTCCAGATGCGGGAGGCGATCCATCCGGGGACCTATATCGGGAAGGGCAAGCTTGAGGAGGTCCGCGCGACGATCGAGATGCTCGGCGCGGACGGGATCATCTGCGACGACGAGCTCTCGCCGGCCCAGTACAACAATCTCGCGGATATGCTGGATACCAAGGTGATGGACCGCACGATGCTGATTCTGGACATCTTCGCCGGCCGCGCGAGGACGAGCGAGGGCAAGATCCAGGTCGAGCTGGCCCAGCTGCACTACCGCTCGGCGCGCCTCACCGGCATCGGCCGGTCGATGTCCCGCCTGGGCGGCGGCATCGGAACCAGGGGCCCCGGCGAGAAGAAGCTGGAGATGGACCGAAGACTCATCGGGAAGCGCATCGGAGCGCTGAAGGAAGACCTCGCCGAGGTGAAGCGGCACCGGGAACTGGTGCGGAACCGCCGCAGCAAGGGGAAGGAGAAGACCTGCGCGCTGGTCGGTTACACGAACGCCGGCAAGTCGACGCTCTTAAATCACCTGACCGGAGCTGATAT
>OCTX011711134.1_pt1 | contig 15721 bp, 10 predicted proteins | sample 1539691 | NCBI WGS metagenome assembly OCTX01 (sample SAMN02144231, study PRJEB22623) | gut metagenome | biome: sheep rumen | host: Ovis aries | place: New Zealand | reverse complement strand
GTATATCGTATGTGCATTTTCCAGAAAAGATGAACAATCTTATTGATTCTACTAAAACGAAGGCATTAATTAAGAGTGGAGAACCATTTGATATTACTTCATTGGATGCAGAGCGTACTCGATTGAGTAATCTATTTCGAAATAATGGATACTATTATTATCAACCCACTTATTCATCATATCTTGCGGATACGGTAACGGTGTCAGGCAAGGTGGAATTGAAATTGCAACAGGTAGATAATGTGCCAGCCGCAGCCCAACATGAGTGGTATATTGGTAAGGTGAGACTTGAACTCAGAAAACAAATCATGGAAACATTACATGATTCTGTAAAATTCAGGAGTTTTAGTTCACATTTCAACGGACGTCGTCCTCCTATCCGAAATCGTGTAATATTAAGAGATTTGAAATTACGTTCGCGCCAATTGTTTAGTTATGATTTATATCAACAGTCCGTTAATAAGATTACTGGGAATGGATTGTTTAGTATGGTTGATTTCAAGTTTGAGCCTCGTGATACGACGGAGACATGTGATACGCTTGATTTGGTCATTAATTGTGTATTTGATAAGCCATACGACTTTTATGTGGAAACAAACTTAAAAGGTAAGACAAGTGGTTGGATAGGTCCTGGAATGGTAGTTGGTTTTACCAAGAGAAATGCTTTTCGTGGAGGAGAAAAATTGGATATTAATGCGCATGGTAGTTATGAGTGGCAGACAGGTAACAAATTTATAGGTTCGAGTGATCGTATTCATACTTATGAATATGGTATGGATGCTTCTATAGAATTCCCCAGATTACTATTGCCACACAATCGAAGGAAGCGTTTCTTTACAACTCCTTCAACTATCGTAAAAGCTGCAACCAACGTGATTAACCGCGCAAGTTACTTTAAACGTCATGTTGTTTCAGGGGAATTAACTTATAGTTTCCAGACTTCGGAGAAATCTTTACATTTATTCAGTCCTTTGCATCTACAATATAATTATATGTCGAGTCATACTAGTGAATTTGATAAAATCATGGAGAGAAGTCCTTATTTGAAAGTATCCATGAAAGACCAATTCATTCCGCAGATGAGATATACATATATTTATTCAAGTCCTTCTGATTATTTGAATCCTATATTTTGGCAAATAACTGTAAGTGAGGCTGCAAACCTTTTGTCTTTAGGATATATGATTGGTGGAGAGAAATGGAAAGATAAGGATAAGACGATGTTTAAGAATCCATACGCACAATTCTTCAAATTCGAGACGGAATTGCGTAAGACGTGGCATCTTTCATCGCATACACAACTCGTTTCACATTTGGATTTTGGCATTATTTGGTCGTATGGTAATTCCTCTGCTGCTCCTTATACAGAACAGTTCTATGTAGGTGGTGCTAATAGTATAAGGGCATTTACGGTAAGAAGTATAGGACCGGGAAGTTATGAGCCGTCATCAAAATCCTCTTCTTATCTTGACCAAACAGGAGATATTAAATTCTTGGCAAACCTTGAGTATCGTTCTCGTTTGTTCGGAAATCTATATGGAGCCATTTTCCTTGATGCTGGAAATGTTTGGGCTATGCATCACGATGATAGTAGACCCAATTCACAGTTTAAATTCAAGAATGTGCTGAAAGAAATGGCGTTAGGTACAGGTATTGGTGTGAGATATGATTTGGATTTCTTTGTAATTCGTTTGGATTGGGGTATAGGCCTACATCTTCCATATAAATCAGGCTTCTATAACTTACCTAATTTCAAGAATGGACAAAGTATTCATTTAGCCATAGGATATCCATTCTAAAAAGGTATGACCATAGTACAAAAAAGAGGATATGCCAAATTTAACACATCCTCTTGCCGTTTTATTTTTTAGAGAACCTTAGTTTCTTTTTCCAATTATTCTTGGGAGTTTCGTAGCTATCTATGTTAGTCTTACTTGCCTCTGCCACTAAGTTCTTGAAATTGGTTCCATCATTAATCATATGGTAGATTTGTCCCCATTCGGGAATTCCTCCAACGTTATGTGAATCGATGAAAACGTTCGCTTTGATCTTTCTTGAGAAGTGATTGTTCCATTCTTCTTTTTCTTCTGGATAATCTTTATTGATGGAGTAAAACTCAACACCTCTTTCTCTGCACCAATCAACTGCATTCTGCAAAAGTCTTCCTTCTCGAACAGTCCATAAGATTACACGATGCTGTTGTTTGATAAGCATACGTAATGTCTCGGTTGCAAAAGGAATCTCAGAACCAATTTCTGGATATTTATCATCTACAATTGTACCGTCAAAATCTACAGCGATAATCATAATGATAAAGTTTGGACATCAGTTAAACGCTTAGCGCTTAACTGATGTGTCGTTCTTGTCACCATAGTGACTATTAGAATAGTTACCGTATGAACCGTATGTGCCATAGCTTCCATAACTTCCGTAATTTCCATAACGTCCGTATCTTGAGTTATAGCGTCCATAACGTCCATATTTTCCATAACGTCCATAACCATAATAGTATCCATATTTCTTCTTAGACATATCAATACCATTAAGAACGATAGACATATTAGGCAATTTGTTTTCGTTGCTGAGACTGTTGATGAGGTTGAAACTTTCTCTTGGAGTGTAGTCAGCACGACACATGTAAACAGTCGCGTCTGCTACACGACCAATTTGCAAGGTATCTGTAACCAGACCAACAGGAGCGGTATCTATGATGATGTAATCATAATGATCTTTCAGATGACCCATGATAATCTCTAATGATGGACGAGCAATCAACTCGGTTGGGTTTGGTGGAACAGGACCTGCAAGTAGCAAGTCAAGTTTGTTGTTTACACCAGATGGAACAATGTTCTCGTTCACTTCCTCCCAAGTTGGTGCATTCATGGAGAGTAATGGGGTAATACCATGTTTGTGGTCGTCTATTTCAAACAACTCAGCCAAACGAGGTTTACGAATATCAAGACCTACGATTATCACCTTCTTGTCAAGGAGAGCAAAACTTACTGCAAGGTTAGCAGCATTAAACGTTTTTCCTTCACCAGATGTGGTTGATGTAAACAGAATGACTTTCTCTCCTTCTTTCATCATAAATTGCAAGTTTGTACGCATAGAACGGAATATTTCTTCCATTTGATTGTTCTTGTTCTCATGCACAACGATGTCTGCCTTTGATTTTGCTGTATCACTTGCAACTGCCACGTCAGCAATAAGTGGTAATTTTGTAAGACGTACAACATCATCGTGGCCTTCAATCTTATAACGGAAGAATTTGAGAAGGAAGAAAAGTACGGCAGGAACAGCAAGACCAAGAATTAAAGCGATTAACATGATCATGTTAGATTTTGGACTTACTTGTCCTGCATAAACAGGAACGTCAATCATCTTACCTTTGTCAGCTGTTGCTGCTAACTCAATGGAGTTTTCCTCACGTTTTTGAAGGAGCATCAAATACAAACCTGATTTAACTTCTTGTTGACGTCCAATTTGAGAAAGCATATGTTCTTGTTCTGGAGTTTGACTAACTTGTCCAGAATACTTGCCAAATTGAGATGCAATAGAATTACGTTGTATCTCCATGTTCTTGCGACTTTGAGCCATAGCGCCATTAATACTCTTGCTCAAGTCGTCAAGTTGTGAAGTAAGAGGAAGTACTGTTGGGCTGTTTTCGGAAGCACTACGGAGCAAACGATTTCGTTCAAGAACGATTTCGTTGTATTTATTAATCAAATGTGATGCACTTTGGTCACTCAATCCTACATTGGTTGGCAAAGTCTGGTATTTATTTGTAGGTTGATCCATATAGTCTTGTAAACTATTCAAAAGAGCAACTTGTGTGTTAGCTTCCTGAAGTCTCTGCTCATATTGATTGGCATTCCCTATAGCTTGATTTGCGTTGACACTCAACTGTACCATTTTATTACGTTTCTTGTAAGCTTCCAATTCGCTTTCAGTTGAGCCAAGTTCTGCATTAATCTTTTCAAGACGATCATTAATGAATGCTTCTGTACGGAAAGCAACTTCATTCTTGTCTTCATTTGCTTGTTCATTATAACAGATAACCAATTGTTTCAAATAGTCAATAGCTCTTTGTGGAATCTCGTCACTCAATGTAAGTGCAGCAATTGTTGTAGTTTTAGAAGTGGGAGCTACAGATAAAGATGAAGCATATTTATTGCCTATAGAACTTACAGGTGATATTCTTACTTTTAACACAGAACCATCTTTTAAGTCTCTGTATCCATTTTTGTTGAAAGAAATAATACCAGCTCGTGTTGAAATAGTTGCAGGTAGTTTAGAAAATGTTTTGTCAATACCGAAAGGACCTTCGTCTGGACCATCCTCAATAGGAACATAATAAGTACCTGTTATGTGGTAATTCTTTCCTTCACGGATTATTTGGAGAGGAATTGAAGATGTCATTTTATTCAAATGAACTTCGTCTATGTCAACCGTAATAGGTTGGGTACTATAAACTAACCTGTCCTTGATTTTGCCTTCCGCAATATATGTGACATATAATTTGAGGTCTCTAACAACTCGCTCTGCAATGGAATGAGATTTCAAAATCTCCATCTCATTATCAATACCCGTTGAGTTTGTCATCATACCGAGGTTTGCCATGTTTAACATACTACCACGGCGGTTACCATTACCATCCTCTTCTTTAATCAACATCTTGGCGCGAGCTTGATAAATAGGCGTTACATAACGCAAATACAGAGCTGCTACACCCAAACTGATAATTAATGCAAGCAAAAACCATTGCCAATTCAAAATAATAGTTTTTAAAATCGATTGGAAATCAAAAGTATTTTTATCCTCTTGTTCCATCACGCTCTCTAAAGTAAAATCTTTTTTTTCTTCCATTTTTATTGTGTTTTATTTATTGTTCTGTTAATTGAAGCAAATATTGTCCATATTGATTTTTTGCCATAGGTTTGGCAATCTCTCTTAATTGTTCTTTGGTGATCCAACCTTTATATAAAGCAATCTCTTCAAGGCAAGCAATTTTAAGTCCTTGACGTTTTTCGATTACTTCAATAAAGGTACTGGCTTCGCTTAAACTATCATGAGTTCCTGTATCAAGCCAAGCAAATCCTCTTTTGAGCTTCTTTACTTTTAAGTTTTGTTGCTTAAGATATTCTTGATTTACGGTTGTTATTTCTAATTCTCCTCTACTACTGGGCTTAATGTTCTTGGCAATTTCCACTACGCTATTGGGGTAGAAATATAATCCTACTACGGCATAATTGCTTTTTGGATGTGTGGGCTTCTCTTCTATACTCAAACAATTCCCGTTATCATCGATTTCTGCAACGCCATATCGTTCGGGATCATTTACAAAATACCCGAAAACAGATGCTTTTCCATGTTGTTCGGCATCGATGACACTCTCATTTAATAAAGTAGTGAAACCAGCACCATGGAAAATGTTGTCGCCAAGAACGAGACAAACACTATCATTACCGATAAACTTTTCACCAATAATAAATGCTTGTGCCAGACCGTCTGGGCTTGGTTGCTCTGCATATTCAAATTTAACCCCAAAATCACTACCGTCTCCTAAAAGACGACGAAAACCAGGTAAATCATGCGGAGTAGATATAATCAGTATCTCTCGTATTCCAGATAACATAAGCACTGATATCGGATAATATATCATTGGCTTATCAAAAATGGGTATAAGCTGCTTGCTTATACCCTTAGTAATAGGGTAAAGTCGTGTACCCGAGCCGCCTGCCAATACAATTCCTTTCATTTAATAAGCGTTTTTGTCGTTTTTGAAAAATGAAGTGAAAGTCATAAGGATGATTTTTAAGTCCAACCAAAATGACCAATTCTCTATATACCAAATATCTCTTCTGATTCGTTCTTCCATTTGCCATAATTCCTTAGTCTCTCCACGAAACCCAGTTACTTGAGCCCAGCCTGTAATACCTGGTCTGCTGAAATGACGAACCATATATTTATCTATCAGTTTCCTATAATGTTCAGTATGATAAACCATGTGAGGTCTTGGACCAACGACACTCATGTCTCCAAATAATACATTGAAGAATTGAGGAAGTTCATCAATATTCGTCTTTCTCATAAATTCTCCGAATGCAAACTTTCTTGGATCATCTTTTGTTGCCTGTTTTGTATCGGCATCATTATTCACGTGCATAGATCTAAATTTGTAGCACATAAATGATTTGCCATTTAGTCCCGTTCGTTCTTGCTTGAAGAATATAGGTCCGCGACTTTGGCAAATGATAATAAAACCAATAATAGGAATAAAGGGTAATAAAAAGAGACAAACAAAAAAACTAAAGACAAAATCAAATGAACGTTTTGCAATCCTATTGCTCAGATAGGTCAAAGGCTCACGAAGATTGGTGTAAAGCGACATGTCACCAAACCTTTCGGGCTTGAGATGCAAACGGAAATTACCATACATCCTTGGAACATAATGGAAATGGATGATGTTGTTGTCGCAGAATCTCATGATACTAATGATTTCCTCTGCGTTGTCGTGTGAGAGACAACAAAAAAACTCATCTATAAGATCCAATCTGAACGATTTGTTGTTTCCTGTTGAAACGACATTGTTTTCTTTGTTGTTGTGGTTGTCAGATTCTATAATTTGATTTAAATCGCTAATTGAACCTAATTTCTTGAACTCTTCAGGACAATTCTCTATGACGTCATTACTGAAATAACCCTTCACGATATATCCTGTCGTGGAATCAGACATTAAGTCTTTATAAAGCATCAAGTTGGCAGGGTCACTTCCTACAAAGACGACACTTCTGGTGTTACCACCCCTTTTCCTGTAAAACTTTAGACAGTATCGTTCTGCCAATCGAACAGCAAGCAAAACAATATAAAGCGTTGGGGTAAATAACAACATGAATCTAAACAATCCACCGCCATCGCTTATAAGTCGTAAAGCGAGGAACATGGTAATTGCTTGAGTAAATGTCAATTTCAGTACCCTCAAGAATATAACGCTCAAATGAATTCTTCGATAATGTATAATTGTATGGAAGAAATACTGGGCAATCAACATGGAGAAGTTTGCGACAAGCAAAACTACTTTGATGGATGTCTTGAAATAATTGGGCAAAAAATCTTGAGGCAAATAATAATAAGAAGCCATGATTATTAAGCTGAGCAATATAAAATCGCCCACAATCACAGCTACCCTTATGATGTCATTACCGTTTGAATGTTGTCTCATTTCTTTTGTGAAATTATCTTTCCTTGAAACTCCCATCGAAAAACTGCGCAAAGATACGAAAAAATATGTATACTAAAAAATAGAAGATGAAAAATGTTCCTTTTTTAAGGATATTATTGATGTTTTTGCTATTTATTATCATTTTTCTTGTACTCTCTTGTTGAAAACCTATTGTTTTCACCTCCTAAACAATATGTTTCTCTGTCGTAAACATGATGTTTGTCTTTGGTAAACGTTATGTTTGTGCTATGAGAAAGAAATGATTAAGTTAAAACAGGTTTCCTTTGGTTTTTCGCGAAATATTTTTGTTATTCAAATAGATTGTTGTAATTTTGCAAAGAAAAATAAATAATGCGTATTTAATTAATAGTAAATATTTTTATAAATCATGAGTTTTTTTTCAAGATTATTCAGAAAGAAATCCAATAAGGATAAAACAGGTGGGATGGAAGACTATATGACATTGGTTAGAGTGTACTTCCAAGCCTCATTGGCTTCTAATTTAGGCATTAACAACTTGTCTATGTTGCCTGATTTGAGATTGTTCAAGACAACGTTGCATGTTCCTACAGTTAATAACAAATTGGGTGTGGGAGAGAAGAATCAGTGCAGGAAAATGCTGAAAGAAATTTACAATACAGACGATGGGTTCTTTAAGGAAATAGATCAAAGCATTAAGAAGAATTGCCATAAGATTCAAGATGTTCAAATGTATTTGATTCAGTTCCAAGCTTTTTCTCAAGACTTAATGATGTTGATTGGCAATTTGATGAAATTTAAGTTGCGCGTCCCTTCATTCATGAAAAAGGCTATTTATGCAATGACTGAAAAGACGGTTGACGATATATTTAACAAGAACGACTTCAGCGATGCATCCGTATTGAAGACAGTTGTGGATATCAGGCAGTATGACAAACGACTTGGTTTCAGTCAAAAATGGGTAACAGATTTTGTCTATCAAATTGTTATGTTGGCAAAAAAAGAGCCTAAACCAAAAGAAGAGAATACTACAAAATAATTAAAAATCGACTATTAATAATAAGGTTTGTAGCGAATTAATCAATGAAATGTTTGGTTTTATCAAATAAATCAATTAATTTTGCACACAAATCGTAGTTCCATGAATGCAAGTGAGAAAACTTTGACACTTTTCACGACTCGGGTAAGGCAATTGATTCTTCAATACGATGATAAGAAAAAGGAAATAATTGCCTTGGAAGAGAAATTGAAAAAACGTGAAAACCAAATCAAGGAACTTGAGGCGAAGCTGAATCAATTGCATAATGACTACACCAGCTTGAAGATGGCTAAGATGATTGAAATATCAGATGGGGATATGGAAGATGCCCAAAAGCGATTGTCGAAGCTTATCAGAGATGTCAATAAGTGTATCACGCTATTGAGTGAGAAACAGTAAGAGTTGATGGCTGAAGGAAACAGAGACAAATTACATATAAGATTGCATGTATACGATACGGACCTGAATATCACTATTCAGCGTGATGAAGAGGTTTATTATCGTAATGCTGCAAAGCTTATTACAGATACCGTAAATACTTATGCGTCTCTTTTTAAGGGAAAGAGAACGGATAAGGATATTCTTTATATGGCTCTTATTCATATCGCTCTTCGATATGAAAAGGAGTCTAATAGAAATGATACGGCACCTTATAGTGATATTCTCAATAAGTTGACTTCAGAAATCGAAGACGCTCTGAAGAACTAATGAAATTGAGAATATTTTAAATAATATAGTATAATGATTAGTATTTTAATAACAGCTATTGTATCTCTCACAATTGGGGGAGTGGTTGGCTATTTGATTTTCCGTTATGTCATTAAGGGAAAATATAATGAAATGATGTCGGTTGCCGAAAAGGAAGCTGAAGTGATTAAGGAAAAGAAACTGCTCGAGGTTAGGGAGAATTTCCTGAATAAGAAAAGCGAACTTGAAAAGGAGGCACAACAACGTAACCAACGATTCCAACAGAATGAGAACAAACTCAAGCAACGTGAAATGACGTTGAACCAACGTCAGGAAGAACTTGGACGTCGTAAGCAAGAACTTGAACAAAGTCAGCAACGAGTTGAGAATGAAAAGAAGCTCTTGAGTATAAAGCAGGACGAATTAGAGAAAATGCAGAATCAAGAGCGTGCTAAATTAGAGGAACTTTCTGGATTGAGCGCAGAAGAAGCGAAGAGTCGTTTGGTGGAAAGCTTGAAGGATGAAGCACGTACTGAAGCTGCAAGTTATGTGAATGAGATAATGGACGAGGCGAAGCTGAATGCGAATGCCCAAGCAAAGAAAATCGTCATTCAAACTATTCAACGAGTTGCTACGGAAACAGCTATTGAGAACTCTGTTAGCGTCTTCCACATTGATAGCGATGAGGTAAAAGGAAGGATTATCGGTCGTGAAGGAAGAAATATACGTGCGCTTGAAGCAGCTGCTGGTGTGGAGATCGTAGTTGATGATACTCCCGAAGCCATCGTGATTTCTGCTTTTGATCCTATTCGTCGTGAAGTTTGTCGTTTGGCTTTGCACCAATTGGTTGCCGATGGTCGTATCCATCCCGCTCGTATCGAAGAAGTAGTTGCGAAGGTAAAGAAACAATTAGAGAACGAAATCATCGAAACTGGTAAACGTACCGCAATAGACTTGGGTATACACGGCTTACATCCTGAGTTAATCAGAATTGTAGGTAAGATGAAGTATCGTAGTTCTTACGGACAGAATCTTTTGCAACATGCACGTGAAACAGCCAATTTGTGTGCAGTAATGGCATCAGAATTAGGATTGAATCCTAAGAAGGCTAAACGTGCTGGTTTGTTGCACGATATAGGCAAAGTGCCTGATGAAGAGAGTGAATTACCACACGCTCTTTATGGTGCTAAATTAGCTGAGAAATTCAAGGAGAAACCTGATATTTGTAATGCGATTGCATCTCACCACGATGAGGCTGAGATGAACACATTGCTTGCTCCAATCGTTCAAGTGTGTGACGCTATTTCAGGTGCTCGTCCAGGCGCTCGTCGTGAGATTGTTGAGGCTTATATTAAGCGTTTGAACGACCTTGAAGCAATAGCCATGAGTTATCCTGGTGTAACCAAGACTTATGCAATTCAAGCTGGTCGTGAATTACGTGTTATCGTTGGAGCCGACAAGATGGATGATAAGGAGACGGAAGCACTTAGTGGAGAAATCGCAACAAAGATACAAAATGAAATGACGTATCCAGGACAAGTGAAAATTACGGTTATTCGTGAAACTCGTTCCGTTGCTTTTGCAAAGTAATTTTATAAGAATAAGATTAATCGTTACATAGGATGTGTATATTTTAAAAGGCACATCCTTTTTGTTTGCGTTTCGCAAATGTTATACATTACGCTTTGAAAATCCAATTACCTTTATAAAATAAGCCAGTTTTCTGAAAAGTGAAAACTGGCTTGACGGTATTTACAAGTTTGGATATTCCGTTGTTTGAGACTTGATGGCCATTGTTTCCATTTCTATCAACCATCCAGGACGACACACCTTAGCATTAACGATAACCCACGGCTTGTTAGGGAAACGTTCTTCATACAAGGAACGAATCGTTTCATAATCAGCGGGGTCACGCAAGTATACTATCATTTGCATGGCATCTTCATAAGTACAACCTGCCTCAGCAAGTAATGTTTCTACGTTTTCCCACATACGATGACATTGCGCCACCACGTTTCCACGATGCATGATTTCACCCTTGTTGTTAATGCTGGCAGTACCAGAGATGAACACATGTCTGCGATCTCCATAATCTATATATGTCCCTCTCTCGAAGCTAACACCATAGTCGCTTGTTCGGTTCAAGTGACTGGCTGCATAGAGATAATGTACTTGTTCTTTCTTGATGCCATGAACCGCGTATGCGTCCATTTGTGACAATACTCTTGCTTCTGCTTGTCTTCCTCCAATACCTGTACTGGCAATGAAATGAGTCTTGTCAGTAAGGTTTTGTGTGATAAACACTTCGTTTCTGGCTTTCACAACCCCATGATAGTTTAGGTCTACGTCATTGACAAAAAACCATGTTCTCATGCAGTTGTCTGCCAAACTACACCCTTCTTTGATAAGTTGCATGATATAGTCGTTAAGAAGAATGCGTGTCTGACGTTCTGAGTCTTTTGCCATATTGTTTGCACTACCCAACCATAAATGTTTATATGCCCCATGAGTCACTTCGTATAATCCAGAGGATAACGCCTTGTTCTGCACATTGGTTTGCAAATAAGCCCAAAGTGCAATTTTCGTTCCGTTGAGTGGAGCCTGTTGTATGATTGACAATGCGCAATCAGGACATTCCAACTCATAATTCATTAATTCATCGCTTTGGTTGGCTGCGTCACTCAAGAAATAGCGTTTGAAAACAGCTTGCGCGTTGTCAAGTTCTTGTGCCCTCAGTTGCGAGAGGGTATTGAAAAGCGTCCCTAATTGTTCTTGGAAAGAAAGCTTTGGAGTCGTTATCTGAATAATGACGTGAAACTCCTTCACTTCTGTTCCATTTTCGAAACTACTTATTTTGGCAATAGAATTGTCAAAAGCAATTATTTTGTTCATCGTTTTTTTATTTGGTGCAAAATTAGGAAAAAAAACTCAATAAATGATAGATGTCTGCATAAAAGTGTTACTTAATGTTGTTTTTGCCATTATGCATAACTATGCATTCCTCCCAAAACGTAGTTCACGCCGAAATATGTCATGAGAATCGTCAAGAATGCGAATACCATAAATGCATGAAATACTCTCGGACGGTTGAATATAGGTAGTGATTGCGTATGGACTGCTATGGCGTAAACCATAAACGTTATCAAAGCCCACGTTTCTTTTGGGTCCCAATTCCAATATTGTCCCCATGATACGTTTGCCCAAATAGCACCGATAAATACTCCAAGTCCCATCGTCGTAATGGCTGGATAAAGCATGATTTTGCTCAATATTGCCAATTGCTCGGCACTCTTTTTCATGATTAGTCCCATGATTCCGCAAATGAAAGTAAGACTCAGCAAAGCGTAAGACATCATGATAACACTCACGTGCAAACTGAGCAAAGGACTGTTCAATACTGGCATTAAATGAGTGATTTGCGGGTCCATTTGGTTGATATGACTAACCAAAAGGAAAAATCCACTTGACAAGAAACATGAAGTGATGAACAATGACGAAAGAGTCTCCGCAATGTTGCGAAACTTCATGTTTACAATCAACGAGGTGAACATTACAAACCATGCGATAAACAACATCGTCTCATATCCATTACTCATAGGCAATGACGACTTGATTATCCATCTCAGAATGATGCATGTGGTAAGGGCAACGAAAGACAATGTCATGATGCTGATTTGCAATGTCTTGAATAACTTATCCTTTTTTGTCGTTGCAGGATTCTTTCGGGTCATGCGATAGATGAGATAGATAAGACTAAATATGCCCATCGTTAAGTTGACCATGAAAAGAATCGTGGCAAACGACACCTTATTATATATATATTCGGCTTGCGTCTTTGTGTTGGTTGGAATAGAAGAACCGCCATTTTTCAATTGGAACGATTTAATCTCGCTCACTATTGATTGAAAATGAGCCATGTCTTTCGTCTGAGTATCTTGATAGAGTTGGTCAAATACTGATGAAATGAATGTAGCATTATCCGTACTGACACCTTCTGGCAACTTTTGCGTAGGCGAAATCCATGTCGTAATGCCGTTGTGGGTGTTGGGAAACATTTTCAAAAGCGTTCCCCTGCGTAGTTCCATCACCAACATCAATTTATCGTCTAATTGTTGGGCTTGCTTATGTAAGTTGTCATGATTGCCATTATAAAACTCTTGGAGATACGGACCTAATTTATAGTTACCAGTATATGCTTCAAAGAATGTGTTGACGGAAGCGTATTTGGAAATGCCAAACTTACTTTTGATTTCTCCGCCTTTCACCTTGATGATAGGTTCCTTGCTCCATTCATCTCCCCAAAAGATGAATCCCAATAACACTTGTTCGGCTGAATAGTCTTTGTAATGAGCTTTTCCATACATTTTCTTGGTGAAGTCAATGGCAAATGTTTGCATGGGACAAATCCTGTCATTGTGTAGGATGTTTAGTTGTCCAAACTCCTTGGCAATGTCTTTCGAAACGGTTGGTTGTGCTTGTAGGATTGTGACAATGAATAGAATGGGAATAAGAACGGTAGCCCTTTTCAACAAGGGAGATTTAAGCAATTTCCTGAATGTTCCATTCGGATCAATGAGCAACCACATCAACGAGAAAAACAATAATCCATATCCGAGATAGGTAATGGGAATTCCCCAAGGGTCATCGTTGATGGACAAGATACTTCCGCGCCTATCATCATCAAATGCGTTTTGGTACATTCGAATGCCCTTATACGAATAGATGTTGTTCATCGACACAATACCATTAACTTGTTTTTCGCCATCTGTAATCGTGATGTGTGAAATATAGTTGTTGGCAGCTTCCGTTCCTTCATGATAAGTTACCTCGAATTGATTGAGTTTCACGCTGAACGGCAATGCCTCTACTTTCATTCCGTTTTCGGTAGGTTGTCCGTAATATTGATTGGTGGTTTCTCCAATTCTCAGGTGAATGATTCCTTGATGTGAGAAATATCGGGTTAACAATGCACCTAAGAGAATGATTATGAGTGAGGCATGGAGCAACAAGGTAGCCCAACGCTTCACTTTCCTCTTGAGAATCCAGGCTATTCCGAAAGCTACAAGCAATGCCCATAACAACGAGAACCACCATGCACCATAAATGTTGGTAAGTGCATATTCTCGTCCTTCGCTATGTTCTATGAACGTTGCGGCGGCAAGTACGATGATGATGGCAATATAGAGGAAACTAATTATTCTTTTCATGAGTGTTTGTTGTTATGGTACCACGGTACAAAGGTACGAATTAAGCTTGGATTGTCAAAATTTTGTTGCTTGTTTGATGTGAAAGAGGTTGTGTAAAAACCTTAGTTTCATTTCGTACATTGGCTTTGTATCTTTCGTACATGCATCATGTACCATTCGTACATCGGCCATGTACGTTTCGTACATACATGATGTACCAAATTGAAACGGCCTTTTTACACAACCTCTTTGATATGCTTTTTTATCGTTGTATGATATTTTCAAAAGTCATTAAGTGTCTTTATATGGCTTCAATAAACTTCACTACAGCATCACGGTCTTTCTTTGGCAAATTGTAGAACTTCTCCGTTGCAACGTATGCATCTGATTTCTTGGAATATCCATGCCACATGATAGCCTCAATAACGGTACGTGCGCGCGTATCGTGTAAACGGTCATCTGCTCCAGTTAACATACGACTCAAGCCACGACCCCATAATGGAGTGGTGCGACACCATCCCGTGCGAATATCGTTAATCATGAATAAACGGTGCTGAACCATATCAGTATATGGCCAAATGGTTTGATGTGGGAATTTGGGTAATAATTTGGTGTAATCCCCGTCTTTGGCTAATCCGTTTGCATCAGCATAGGCTTTCACGCTTGCGTCTACCCACATATTGTCGTTTCCAGTCTTCCATGAAGGACGATGACATTGTGCACAACCTAATTGTGTGAATAGTTCCTTTCCGCGTTGAACGTCTGCATCGTTCAGGTTTCGAGCGGCTGGAACGGCCAAACCACGGTGCCAAACCATGAATTGGTAATATTGCTTGTCGGTCATTTCCTCCTTTTTATTGTATGGAGCTCCTTGGAAAAGATACTTGTCGAAAGTCTCTTTCTTTGCTATAGACGAGCAACTGAGTATTTCGTTCACGCGATTAGATATTCCCTCGTTGGTTCCGTCTGCATAGTAGGGATGGAGAATACTGGATTCAGAAGCACCATGTTCCTTGATGTAACTGATAACTTCCTCATCTTCACTTTGTGCCTTTGCCCATGCTGGAGTAGTATAAAGCCAATGACGGTCTGAACGAGTGACATTGGTAATGTTCCAAATGGCATTGGCACCAGCACCGTCTTGCAATGAACCACGCGTCATAGCGTATGTGAAACGCTTCAATGGTCCACGACTACCATGAAAAGACCCCGTATTGTTATAAGGTGCAGAGTAGTAGGCACTGGCCTTGAATGTTCCTGCTTCCTTATCCCACATGGCGGGATTCAATTCTACGTATTTAGACTCAGCAGCCCATTGCTTCTCGATTTCCTCGTCGTCAAGTGCATCAAGCAAACCAGTTCCGTAAACACCGATAGTAGATTCCAGACGAACGTCATAGTTCACGGGCTTTGGATTGGTATTGAATGCTGATTGTGGGATACGTACTTTAGGATAGATGAGAGAGTATGCTTCGCCATCAGGGAACTTCATGGGAAGTCCACTTTCCATTGCTGTAACGTTAATCCAATCGATTTGGATTTGGTTCTCGTCGATAGGAGCCTTGAATGGAGTCATGGCTTTTGTCTGGGGCATTCCCGTTACTTCGG
>OCTX012141207.1_pt1 | contig 15731 bp, 10 predicted proteins | sample 1539691 | NCBI WGS metagenome assembly OCTX01 (sample SAMN02144231, study PRJEB22623) | gut metagenome | biome: sheep rumen | host: Ovis aries | place: New Zealand | reverse complement strand
CATACAGGTACTGGCATAGTGTAGAGGACGTGAAACAGCTAAACCTGACGCTGATCTGATTAGACCAACACGTTTATTGACTAACCCCAATAAGTTTTACTATTTAAAAAGAAATACCGGGACACCAGTCTGCAGGGCAGCATCAGGCGTCCCGGCATTTCTTCTGTCAGTTTGAGAACTCCATGTCGAAAAGACTTCCGTCTGTATCAAGGTAGCCGCAATACTTCCTGTACTCTTCCAGTATGACCTGGGCAGCCCTTTCATCACCGCCCAGGACGTCTGGATGGAATTTTTTCATCAGCCCCCTGTAGGTATCCTTTGCAATATCAGAGGGCAGGCCCGCGAAAAAGCCCCTGTTGGAATGGAAGTATTCCGCTGGCATATCCAAAAGGAACTCTTTCGTGCTCTCTGCGCCCTCCCTGACCGTGCTCTTCAGGAAGTCCTTTCCCCAGCTGTCAAATTTTCCGAACAGGGAAATATGGGTGACGCTGAAGACTGCAAACATCAGGCTGTTGAACAGAGCCATCAAAAGGCTCCCGATGAGGTGCGTGAGTAGAAGGCACAGGATCAGATGCAGGGGCGTCCAAAAGCGCAGGATACAGAATATCATCGGATACGTTACGAACTTGAAGACCGTATCTACCTTGTCCCTCATTGCGATGGACGGGTAGATGAGCTCCCGGATGGACAGGATCTGCTCCGGGAATTCTCTTGCAAAGTCGCTCATCCAGAAATCCATAAGCTTCCTGATCCCATGCAGAGGCGTATGCCAGATGATCGGAAGGATCTCCGGAAAGTAATCGTCCTTATAGCACCAGAACCTGAATCTTCTCATGTTCCGCTCCTTTCTTTCAGCCTTTTATATTCTTCAAGTATTCCCTGTACTGCGTATCGATATTGATCATCGCATCCTTATCGCCCTCTGCACTGTCGGGATGGAACTTTCTTGAAAGAGCCTTGTACTTTGCCTTGCAGGCTTCTTCAGAACACCCTGAGAATATATCCTTTACTGTCCGCATCTTCTCTTTCGGATAGGTCAGAAGCTCTTCCAGAGGGATGCTGCGTGGTCCCTGCGGGGCATGACCCGGAGTCTTTTCCCGGGAAGGGCCGCCATGACTTTGATAGTATTCATCCGTACTGCGCCGCCGCTCTTCCCTTTCATACCCAGCATTCTCCCGCTGTCCGCTTTTCTGTTCCCGTCCATACTCTTCCCTCTCCTGCCGCCTTTCAGGCTGGCCTGAAGAATAACCCTGCTCACTGGAGCGCCTTCTGAATGCTCTTCTGAGTTCCCATCTGAATTTTATTTTTGAAATCAGGTCCTTTGGATAGAGAGTTATGTACATGGCGGCTGCCGCTCCGCCCCAGGCAATCGCTATATGCAGGATCCTGGCAATGGCACGGACAGCTCCCTCTTTTTCCAACATCCAGCCAACGATAAGATTATGGTCGACCATCAATATGACTAGCGTGATCAGGGCCGACGGAATCAGGCTTTTGAAAAGTGCCAGGGGCAGGCTGTCTTTTTCGCAGTTTTCGGCAGTCCCTGAAAGGATCAGAACAGGAAAATAGAATCCCTCTGTGTACCAGTAGGGCGCTTCCTTCAGGAACCTGATAAAAAACGCGACCAGGCCATAGTCCGTGCCCTCCCGGGGCATCCATTTATAAAGGATATATGTGGATAAGATCAGGACCGAACCGAAAACGGCAAAATAAACCGCTTTGGCCAGTGTCACAAAGGCCACCGCCAGGATCTCATCTCTGCTATGTTTTCTTCTCATTTTTTTGCACCTCACAGATGCCTGGCCGGTTGGCCGGGCGTTTTTGTTTTTCTCTGTATATATATGTCATAATTTCTTCTTTGCTGAATTTCCTGTGAGAGAACGGTCAGGTGTTTTTCGGATTTTTATCCTGCGTCCCCTGACAGGAACTCATTCTCTCCGGATGATGTGGCCCGCTTCCAGTCCATGACAGCGCAGCGCTTATATGTCCTAAAATATAAAGAACCTGGCAATAACTATCGTTCCTGATCTTTCTTTCGGAATTGTACCCTTAAGGTTCCTGGCCGACTCGTCCTTCCTGCTCAAAAAAATAATCTTCGGACCTCTGATAAAGAGAACCAAAGATTATACGTAAAAAAGTAAATGCCCTAAGCGGGCTATACATCATTTCTACTTGAAGGTGCAGAGCTTTGCCCGGTTGGATCTTTCATGTGTCAATGCCCTAAGCGGGCTATACATCATTTCTACATTGAAGAAATCAAGAAAATAACAGAAAAAAATGGTGTGTCAATGCCCTAAGCGGGCTATACATCATTTCTACGGCTCAAAGACAACGTTGAAGCCATGTTAAAATGGTATGTGTCAATGCCCTAAGCGGGCTATACATCATTTCTACAAACCGATACCGAAGCCGACACTGTTCTCACAGAAATGTGTCAATGCCCTAAGCGGGCTATACATCATTTCTACGACTATAGTTGTAGTTGTACCTGAACATTTTTGATGCAGTGTCAATGCCCTAAGCGGGCTATACATCATTTCTACAGTGATCTTAACACCCAGAATCTTAAAAGAACTTGTGTCAATGCCCTAAGCGGGCTATACATCATTTCTACACATTTGAAGTAAGAAACTATTGTTTCAATGTTTGTGTCAATGCCCTAAGCGGGCTATACATCATTTCTACTCCTGACATACGTGAACGAACGCTCGGCAAAGCGCTATGTGTCAATGCCCTAAGCGGGCTATACATCATTTCTACGGTACCCCTTAAAATTTGGCTTAACTACGCCATTTTTCGAGGGTGGTTTTGCAGGTATTTTTCAGAATATTCTGAAAACTTCTGTTTTAGGCCGGTTTTTTGGCCGTGTTCATAATTTGTTCATATTTTCCATAAAAGTCCGACTTTAATAATCCCGCGCTCTGAATGAACCCTGGCCAAATCACTGTATCGCCTGTACTTCAGCTCCGAAACACCCTGATAAAAGCAGCTCCCGTTTGCCGACTGTCGAAACTACTCACATGCGCTCCGCGGGTATCCGTACAGACAGATGATCAGGATCATCCTTTACAATGATTATACAACACCTGCCTGAACTTTTAAATCAACTGTAGGTGTTAATAACAAGATTGACCATGTCGTCTCGCCGGACAACGCCTCCGTCATTCATCCAAAACGAAAAACCATATCTTCTCTTCCAGAATTGTGCCCATCAGGACACGTTTGCAGGCATCGGCACAAACACGGTTCCTCTATTTTCACATTTTTCTCTTTAGTCCTTTTTCATCGATCCGCTGATACTGACCAGCGCCGTAGGCATTCCCGCTTCGATCCCTGCCGTGATGCCTATCTCCCCTCCTGCTTCGACTGCCCGGCTGCCTGTCGAACCGATCAGCTTTTTACCCAGAACAGAGACGCGGCACTGCTTCGTGGCTTCTTCCAGTGAATCGTGGCCTTCGAATCCAACAATGAATCTCATATCGGAAAGATAGACCAAAGCATCCAGCATTCTGTCTCTGCTCCAGTAGCCTTTCACCTCCGGCAGTTCGTTCTCCTCCAGGCACTGTAAGAGGAAAACAGCTCTTTTCAGTGTGACGGGCGGGAGTTTTTCCATCTCATCCGGGACAAACCACTTACCGCCCGCTTTCTCAGCAAGAGGGATCATGCCGTTATTGCAGTATTCCCTTACGGTTTTTTCGGAGCATTTCCATTTTTTGGCGGCTTCTTTTGTGTTCATGATTTCCCCCTTTCGGTGATGCATGTGACGGATGATATGGTGATATTGTTGAAAATGAATTAACGTTCTGGAACGTAAGATCAGACCAGTGCGCCGTTTTGTCTTAGGATTTCTTTGTCTTCTTCAGTATCGATAACTGCCTCTGACAAATTGATTTGCGTAATATCGATTCCAGATAAAGAGTAAAAGACTTTCTCACATGTTTTCTTTTCTAGGTCCCAGATTCGCATGCACCCATCAAATCCGCTGATGACAGCTCTTTTCCCATCTCCCGTTACGGATATGCTGCGGATAGCATCGGTTTGGCTTTCAAGGACTTTTTCATATATCTCTCCCTTCAAATCCCAGATTCTTAAAAAACCATCTTGACCTCCGCTGACAACCCTCTTCCCGTCTGTCGTAACGGCTACGCTGTTGTTCTGATCGCTGAGTCCCTCCATAACCTTCTCACACTTTTCCCTTTCCAGATCCCAGATCCAGACACTACCGCCTAATTCTCCACCGACGATTCGTTTTCCGTCAGCAGTCATGGCTACACTGTAGAGATTAAGTCTGTTCCCCTTCCGGATCTTTTTACATGTCTCCCCACTCTCCAAATCCCAGATTCGTATGCACCCGTCTGCTTCTCCGTTAACAGCCCTCTTCCCGTCTGCCGTTACGGCAACGTTGCTGAGTGAGTAGAAGGCGTCCTCCAAGACCTTTTCACATCTTTCCGTCTCCAGATTCCAGATTCGCACGTTGCCGTCTTCTCCACAGCTAATGGCCCTCTTCTCGTCTCCCGTCATGGCTATACTGTAGACAGGAAGTCTGTGCCCCTCTAGGACCTTTTTGCATGTCTCCTTCTCTAAACTCCAAATACGCACACTACCATCATCTTCTCCACTGACAGCTTTCTTTCCGTCATCTGTAACAACTACGCTGTTGATTCCTCGGCCGTGTCCCTCCAGTTCCTTCTCGCATCTCATTTTTTCCAGGTCCCAAATCCGCACGCTACCGTCTTCTCCTCCAGTGACAGCTCTCTTCCCATCATCCGTCACAGCTATTGTGGTATCGTTGTCACAGTGGCTATCTAAGACCTTCTCACATCTCATGCTTTTCAAGTTCCAAACAAGCACTACCCCATCATCTCTTTTGATGACAACGCTTTTTCCATCTCCTGTCACTACTGCTCTCGTGCCTATGTCATAGTAGCCTCCCAAGACCTCCATGCATGTCTCCTTCTCCAGGTCCCAGATCCGCACACAAAAGTCTTCTACAATGACGGCCCACTTCCCGTCTCCCGTCACAACTAAGCTTCTTATCCAGACACTTTTCATCTTCAGAATCTTCTCACACTTCTCCTTCTCCAGATTCCAAATCCGAACTTTCCAATCGTCTCCTAAACCGACACTGACGGCGCGCTTCCCGTCACTCGTGATATATACAATTTGGGCATCCTCTCTGTAACCCTCCAAAACTTTTTTGCATGTCCCCTTCTCCAGATCCCAAATCCTTACCCCCTGGTCTAGTCCTAAGCTGACAACTCTCTTCCCATCTTCGGTCACAGCAACGCTTTGGACTATATCTCCGTAGACCTTCTTGACCTTCTCACAAGTCATGGTCTCAAGATCCCAGACACGCACGGTCCCGTCAAACCCACCGCTGACGGCTCTTTTACCGTCCCTAGTTACGGCTGTGCTGCTGACAGTGCCCTTGTGACCACACAAGATTTTTTCGCATGTCATGGTTTCAAGGTTCCAGACATGCACAGTCCCGTCAGATCCGCCGCTGACGGCTCTTTTACCGTTCTCTGTCACGGCAACACTTTGGACACGGTCACTGTGCCCCGGTGGCATAAAAGATCTAGCTGAGATACCTGTCTTTACCAATTTCCCCTGATCCTCCCAGGTCGGCAGCTTCAGTCTCATGCTCCCCTCTGCCCGGTAAAGGAAGAGGCAAATATCCCTCAGGTCCATCCCGCTGAAATCAAGCCCAGAAAAATCATTCTGGTGGATACCATCCTTCATACTTATTTCACTCATCAGATTGAGCATTGTATAAGCAAATTTGACATCCGAAGGCTGATAAACCCTGCCAGCTTCCCAGAATCTTTCTGCGTTATCCTCATCCATTATTTCAGCAGCAAACTTAAGTACATATCTCCCTATCCTTTCCCGCCAGCACAGCGGCAGAGCATATTTGTCCCCTGTGGTTTTAAAAACTCCATTTTTCAATGATGCCGGTTCTTCCATGGTCTCAACACGCTGACATAGCCAGATCCCTGCCAGTCCGTCACGGAACTGCTGATGCATCATCTGAACGCGTTTCTTATTCTTTTTTCTGGATATACTTTTATCTTTTCCTGTACTTTCCTGTATTCTGAACAGATTAACTTCATTAAGCAGGATTTTTGCAATGCGTTCTGTTTTTTCAAGGCTTTCTTTCGAATCCATCTGTCCCGCCAGGTTTATCCATCTTTCAGTTTTACTTTCTGTAATACCATCCCCGTCAACAATCTGTTCCAGTTGATCCGGCCAGTCAGCTGGGTCTCTTAAGCAAAAAAGTGATTCCCTGACAAGACTTGAAAATGACATATCATCTTCGTTTACAACTTTGTCCTTCTCCGCCAGCGGCAATGAAAAGGCATCTTTCCTGCTCATTCTCCAAGCCACATAAGGAGCTGTATGGAGGATGGCAACCGCATAATCTTCTATAGTATGGTCCTGATTGCCTCCCATCTCTTCCGCGCATCTGGCCAGTTCCTTTTGGAGATAGTTCCAGATGATATCGCCGGCCTTGTTCATCGGATGCCAGTCCAGATTCTCCCTGGCAAGCACTCCAGTGGACAATCCTCCCATGACACGTTTCTGTACGGCTTCGATATGAGCATAAAGGGTCAGCATCAATGGATAGTTGATGACTTTCCAAATATTATCTCCGGGAGCAGGCATATCTACACCCACGCGTTCCAAATATCCTCTTATATCAGCTTCATTTATGGGCCGGAGTCTTATTTTAAGAAAATCATCCCCGCAGCTCCAGGAAGTTCTGGATGTAGTGATGATCTGCACTCCCTGCATGCAGGCCCATTCATTAATGGCTCTGCTCACTTCTCTCTTCAGGGTATCCAGCACTTCGTTATATCCGTCAAGGAGGAGGACTGTCTGCGGATGGTCATCACAGCCATTGCGGCATCTGTCATAAAAAACACTTATTTCTTCCTTTGTGCATGCACACGCTTTTCTATTATGAAGGTATGACTCTATATACGCATCCAGGAGATTGGTTCTATCTCCTGCCGCCTTCTCACCGCCACTTCCCTGATTCAGTTCATGGAGCGGTACATAAATAGCAGAAACATCTTCCGGGAACACCCCGCCTTCTGTCGCCAAAGACAGAAGGGCAACTGTTTTTCCAATTCCCCCTTCTCCTTCTATTGTAATATGTCTGCGCTTTCCCGGTTTCCAGGTCTCTTTGACATACTCGGCAAGTGATGCCTCTTTCGGCATCAGATCTTCTGTGTTATCACCTTCTGCATCCAGCTCTGCCTGTCTGCTTCCTGACCGGATCTGCAGACTGCCTTTAGGGAACAGATTCCTGTCAAGTCCGCCCGCTTCATTCATAAGCCTGAAGCTGGGATGTGCGTTCTTTACACTTTCAAGCCGGTCTTTCAGCTTTTTGATAAGACTTTCTTCCGGGGATTCCTCTTTGGCTATCAGCTCTTTAATAAGGTCCACGGTAGTCTTAGACTCCACATACAAATTGGTATACTGCCCAGTTATCTCTTTGTTCTGCGGATCATGCAGGAAACTGTCAATATCATCCAGCGTGACGATATTGTTCGTTGACTCCATGTAATCGGAGAACATCTCGTATATTGTGTTCACATTTTCATCCGTCAGCTGCTGGGACACGCATATATAGTACTGCTTAGGGGCAAGCCGCCTGACTTTTTCTACCTCTTTTTCCAGGTTTCTTTTTAAAGCCGAAAAGCTGGACCTCTCGTAATGTTTCACCTGCACAACGATATTATGGCTGTGAGAATCATCTGTCAGATCCACACCGCCATCTGGTCCACTGGCAAATGTATGTAACTGTATTCCAGTTTTCACCTGCATAATATCCCTGCAAAGTTTTTCGAACTGATTTGATTCAAGATTTTGGTAGTTAAACATAATGTGTCACCACTGATTTTTTCAGGTAATCCAACGACAAGTAGCTTTCATATCCGATAATGAACCTCATATCGGAAAGATAGAGCAGTGAATCCAGCGTGTGTCTATATTCCAGTATCCTTCCACAGCAGGCAGCACTTTTCCTTCTAAACATGACAGGAGGAAGACTGCCATCTAAATGTAACAGAAGAGAGTTTACTCTCTCATCCGGGATATCCCACTTCCGACCTAATTTTACAGCAAGGGGGATCATACCTTTTTTGCGGAGTCCATACGGTCTTTTCAGAGCATTTCCATATTTAGGCGGCTTCTTTAGTATTCATTGATCCTTCGGTCCTGCTTTATGCATAGTTATTCCAAACCCTTACTTAAACAGTATGCGATAATTCTTATAATAATGACCGATTGAATTTATAAGTCGCCGTCCAATGAATAATCCTCTTTTCCAGTAAATAGTTTTACCGCCTGAGGATTCCATGAACATCTTTCTTGTCCTGAGAAGTATTGTACGAGCTTAGAAACTCAATATCCTCTTCCCATTTTTCTTTCGCGCTTTCATTCCCTTGTTTCTTACCATTGTAAGAAGCCTTAAACTGTAAGTCTCTTATAATTTCAGCTCTGCTCATAAGCCCAGAATCAATAACCCACTTGAGTATGCTATGTCTTTCAACAGATGATGGTCCGTCTGCTTTTGCATTGTATCCATATAACATAAGCTGTGACACTGGTTTTAAGTTCCCTTCAAAGTCATTCTCTACGATATAATGAAATTTAGGATAGAGATTCCTGGATATCATATCCTTAACTGCCTCGTGATTAATAAAATATTGGTCACATAATGGGCAATAAAACGCATTGATCTGACATGTTCTCCCTGTGATTAAGTTTATTGAACTCATCGCAACATTTTTTATTGGATGCTTCTTTTTCATACACGAATTAGTCAGTTTATAGTAAACATGTACATCAACTTTCTGTACGGTAAAGTCTTTGATTGTTCGGTCATTCGACCCAACATTGTTTTTACTGAAATAGGATGGATCTTCATAGCGTTTTATATATTGCGGTTCGAGTACTTTTGCATTCTCAATTTCATAGACAATCCCATCCAGCACCACCTCAGTGGCATGATTTGCTATGGCTTTCATGCATGAGATCCCCCATCGTGAAGATAAACTAAATATCCACGGTTCCGATTTTTTATCCGATTTCTTTACGTCTCTAACATGAACCTGTATTTTTTTATTTTCAGCCCTCTCAACTAAGATCATGGAACAATATGTCAGTTCTCGCGCTGCAGGAGTACTTGTCACCAATGGTAATTTACCAGTTACCTTATTTACTTTTTTCTCTCCAATGACATCTAAATAATCTGGATTAAGGCATGTTAAATATTTTCGGTTTTCTAAATAATATCTATATTGCACTAAATACGTGCCACATGCTAAACATTTACGTAACCGAAGTGTTTTTCTATCTGATACAGCAACATCAACAGGCTTAAACTGTGATCTGCATTTAGGACAAACCTTCTGCTTTTTTCCAACAACCATGCAGGGAATCATTTTCCTGGTAACTTTAATTTTTGCCGTTCCAATATCATTTTCAGAAGGATCCACTTCATAATGATTATAGGAATACTCGGTTTTCGGAATTTGATGATTAAGGATAAATATTTTCAGTCTGTCTTTTCTGATATTAGGGAATAAATATCCCGTATAGATCTCACGAAGTTCTTTTTCATACCGTTTAAGGAACCTTTCTTCTTCATCTGCTATCAGTCCTTGGAGAACTAATTCAGAAAAACGCTTCCGGTCGCAGAAGAACATATCAACAGCGCTGATTTGGCGGCCACGATAAGTGTAATATTCAAGTAATAAGTGTTTGGCCAAATGGCTATTTATATTATTCATGCTATGGTCCTCATACCCATCTTGTTTCATTTTTTTCAGTCGAAGTGCTTGCCACACAAGAGTCAATGGTTTTTGTTGTAGTTTTCCTTGTCAAACGGTTCATCTGAACGGAGTGCGAGAATTGCAGTGACCTCGTCCATTGTGAATTATTCCGGATGCTCCGGATCCACTGCTTCAAGTTCAAAGTTTGCACTATACATGTCGGAAAAATCTTTGACTTCTGATTCAAGCATTTTCAGCTTACGGCTGCCGCATCTCGGACAAAACCTGGGATGATCGCCTCCAAGCACAATTGAACGCCACGCATAGCCGCATTCAGGGCATTGCCACAAGTTCTTAATCGGAGGTCCGTAAACACAGTAAGTCATATTCAGATATGGTTTAAAGTCGCCTTCACCAACAGGAGTTCCACAATATCGGCAATACTTGTCCCTGGCTCTAAGTTTGGAATGACAGTTCCCACACCTGCCTTCGTAGTCTGTGGAAAGTGTATTGTCTTCATAATTACTCATATTCATTCCTCCAGCAGTTTTTTTACACAGTACAGCGGAGCTTGTTCATCATAATCCCATGTGTGAGCATAATCTCCGCGGCAAACCATACGATCCTTACATTGCATACATACCCGGCTTTTCTCTGACCTGTCGCTCCTGAACACTGAAAAGCCATTCTCCCATACATCTATAAAGTTGTCTCTAAATACATTACCCTGGATCACTTCCGGCCTTCGCTCTATGTCAAGGCATGCACCTATATCTCCATTGGCCATGATACTTGCGACCTGGATCCCTGCAATACACTGAAAATAGTAATCCCGGATCTCTCTCTCATACTCATAAGAAACAAAATGAGAGCATCCATAGGTCACCTCCATTTCATTATCCGGATCAAATCGTTTGTCCCGTATAAAATTCAGGAGCATCTTTATCTCATTTCTGGACAAAAGAAGACCTGAGTCCGCCCTTGCTCTGCCTATAGGATCGACATTTACCAGTCTCCAGGATGATATCTTTTCTCTCTGAAACAATTCGAACATCGGCTGCAGGATGTTGATGTTTCCCGGATGAACAACAGTAATGACCTGCGGATCCGCGCCATTTGCTTTAAGATTATTGATGCCCCGAATGGCTATATCAAAGGAGCCTTTCTGATTTCTGAACCTGTCATGCGAGTCTGCCAGCCCATCCACACTTACTGCTATAGTGTTTAACCCGCTGGAAACGATCTTATTTGCTGTCTCTTCATCGATCAGGGTCCCGTTTGATGTGATTCCAACAGAAAAACCATTTCTTCTTGCAAAACGTACAATGTCGTACACATCCGGATGAAGGAACGGCTCGCCCCCTGTAATACAGATCATGATCTCCCTGGCATCATACGCCTTTACAACCTGTAAAAGGACTTCCTTGATCTTCTCAAGCGGAAGGTATGTGTGATTGTTTGCAGTACAGCTGCTGCCGCAATGGCGGCAGCTTAAGTTACACTGGTCAGTTATCTCCAGAAACAGATATTTTAATTTTGGAAAACCGCACAGATGCTGCTGATACTGTGCAAGCTCAAGCATATTCTTCTTTTTTATAGGGTGCTTCATGGTGTACTATTCCTGTTCATGTTTCACTAAACGAGGGACGAGTCCCTGACTCCCTGAAACTATTTGCCCTTTTGGCCATTATTAATTGCCCTTCAGCAAACTCAGATCAATTTTGTTTGCAATTGGAACTCACTATGCTTTCATTTTATCTTAACAGCGCTTAACTTTCACTTGGTATTCCTAATAAAAATCCATTCCCAATTAAAAAAAGGCATATGCTTGACAACATTTTTTTATTTTGATGCCTTCCCGTATTGACACGATGATAAAGCCCGGCGGTTTGTAAAACACGCCGGGCACATACTGCAATCATTATTCTGTCATTATAATTTTCTCATAGGGATTATTATTCCGTGTTTTATCCAAAAGCAGAAATGATCAGGAAGTATTGCATACACAAAACCTGGATGGAGATAATCAATACTTGACCATAAAACCAACGCCGGTCGTATTCATGTGAAGATATGTTTCGTTAACGACAATCGGTTCTTCTGCCTCATAGGCAGAATCAACCATCTGTGCCGCATCTTCCATATCCGTGATTCCCATCTTGAAAATGATCGTAGCTATAAGTTCCCTGAATTTATCAGATCTCAGCGTTGTTTCATCCGGAGCAAGGACCTTAATCTGATGTATGGCCTTACTATCGCTTTCGTACAGGATCGTGGCCTCGCAGGATTCCATCTCATGGTCTCTGGCAGAAAAATGCACACTTCCTTCTGTCATATCAGGCAGATATGCACTGGGCTTATTATCGGGGATAGTCACCATAAAGTCGGTTTTCCTGAAATCCATAAAACCGCCTAGCGGAGTAGGTGCACCGGCACTGACAAAAGTATCTGCCTGGCTCTTCTGGTCCGTATCCTCCTCTTCTGCTTCAACGCCTGTTTCATTTGACTCTCCCTCTAAGGCGGGACCGTATTCACTAATCAGGTCTTCCATATCCAGAGATTCACAAACGTGGTCATAAATATCAGAATAGTATTCCATGTTCTCCGGAGTACAGCATAAAGAAAGAGACACATATTTAGTGTCGCCATCAAATAAAAAGTATCTGGAATCTCTAACCATACCAAAAGCTGTTGATTCCCTGGTGAATTCAACTAAATTATGATATGCCTTATACCTATAATCTGCCACCCACTCACTTTCCAGAATATAAACATTAATCGGTACATTGTTTGCAAAAAACTTTTCATCACATAAATCATCTGTATAAGGATCAAGATCAAGAAAAATACTGAAATTTTCTGTCTCATCAGTCGAAATATCAAATACCACGCTGAAATTTCCATCTTTATAAGCTTCCACAGGCTTTTGTTTCCAGCTTAACGGAACATCCAGTTTAATCCTATCATATTCAAATGTACGGTATTCTACGACAGTATCTTCATTTTCGACATTTTCCTCTTCTGCAGACTCGCCTGTTTCATTATCCGGCTCTTCTGCTGCGGCCTCCTGGCTGTCGGCAGCCCCTGTATCCGGCGTTCCTGAACATCCGGTAACAGCTGTGAGCATCATTAGTGCTGTGATAAAAATTGCAGCTTTTCTTTTCATCAAATCTTTCTCCTCATCTTTCAGCATGATTTTTTTTGATTCCTCTTGCTGCCATCCTGCTTTGCCATCAAAGACAAAATGATCTTCCATGGAACGTTGTTCTTTGCCAGACAGCGGCATAGGCGGCAACAGCTTTTCACGCATCAGTATAACTGGATTTTAATGACCAGTGGTCGCCATAAAGGCGACAATATGAGTCAGGTCCCTGACCTCTGTTATCAAATCTTTCAAGTTTTGATAACGACTTGACCGCCTCTGTACAGGGACGTAAAATCAAGGAAAAGTCATCATCAAAACTTTTAGTCAAAATCGGAGGCTTGAATTGATCTACGGATACGCCAGAGTGAGCACAAAAGGGCAGGCAAAAGACGGGAACGGGCTGGACGTCCAGAGAGCAGCTCTCAAAGCTGCAGGTGCAGAAGAAATATATGAAGAGGCTTTTACAGGAACAAAAAAAGACAGGCCGGAATTAAACCGCCTGCTTGATGATCTGCAAAGCGGAGATACCCTTGTCGTCACAAAACTGGACCGAATCGCAAGGAGTGCCTCACAGGGTGCCGAACTTATACAGAAGCTTCTGGCAAAGAACGTGACTGTGCGGATCCTCAACATGGGCGTCATCGACGGTACGCCTGCCGGCAAGCTGATCACGACCGTGATGTTCGCCTTTGCCGAGTTTGAGCGTGATATGATCGTAGAGAGGACCCAGGAGGGAAAGGCTGTCGCACGCATCGATCCCAATTACCGGGAAGGGCGCCCGAGGAAATACTCCCCCGTCCAGCTCCAGCACGCCATGTCCCTGCTGAACGATCATTCCTACAAGCAGGTGGAAGCCATGACTGGCATATCCGTCCCGACTCTTTCCAGGGAAAGGCGCCGGCAGAATCTGATCGCAGCCAGGTACAAGGCTCCGTCAGAGGATGAGATCCTGAATGCTTCTCTGGATGATCAGATGTACATCACAGATTTTCCGGAGTTTATGCCTGCATCTGACTGAATCTGCTTTGCGACATTAATCATGATTACAAAAGGAATAACACAATGTTTATCGTAAACCACTCTTCTCTGCCGGATGCCCTTGCCACTCAGATCGTAAATGTCTGCATCAGCGCATATGAAAACCTATACGGCAAGCCTTCATGTGAAGTTGAGATCATTCTCTGCTCTTCGAAAAGAAAGATGCAACAGGAGCAGATCAGCATCATGGGAAAAGACAACTACGAGGAGGCACCCAATCACGATGGTGATTTTATCATTCCCGTTCGGTTCACGAATAAAATGACTATAACTGTCATTGCGGAAAAAAAGATCATTTCCGGCGCGAAGATCTTTCTTGGCGAAATGGCCAACGGGTCTCTCCGTGATGCGGACCTGTCGGATGAACAATGGGAAAAACGGGGTCTCCAGCTCATGAGTTTTCTCAGATTTGCCGAGACTCTTCTTCATGAATATTCTCATCTATGCAGCTTTGATCTGCTGATGACAGCAACAAACTGGAATGACCCCAGCGGTATAATGCAAAGCTTGGATTATCACCTGCACGATGAATTCATCGCACGATATCGCAGCGTGACAGCTTCTCTTAAGATGGCGGAGCCATATATGGAACTCAGCCTTCTTTACAGCATCTGGATTGCATACCTTGATTCACTGGAGAGGGAATATCAGAAAGAAGAAGAAGTGCTTTCCGGTCTGCTGTACCTTGTGAAAAGAGAAAACGATAAGTTCATCAGGAATTTTATGACTGAGTACGGGCTTACCAGTGAGGGAATGACCAGGTCCCTGGAATTTGAATTAGGTCATCCTCTTCGACATCATGGTGAATACCACTCTGATGGTGCACCTCGCCTCAGCAATCTGGAAGAAGTGGAACTTGTTTCCATAGACGAAACCGCATCCCAATATATAGAGCTTGTTTATTATCTGAAGAACCGCGCAGCCACCTATCAGGGTGCTCAGCTCCTGGGACAGGTGCAGGCTTATTATGATCTTCTCTCGGAGAAGACCGGAACAGGGGATCCAGATCTTATCCTGCCGCCTGATGCGCTTTTACTCCCGAATGTTGTCGACATTCCATATTATGAGTACGTTGGTGATAAGAAGACGGGCTTGCCGCCCGCAATGCTCAGCATGGATAAATTCAGCAGGCAATACCAGGAAATCCCCGAGATGTTCAGGAGGCTTGCAGGACCAAAGACCGGTATTGAGTGAGTAATACGAACAGCAAAACGTTCCACAGTCACACATGTTATGTGACGGCGGAACGTTTTGTTCTCTATTCTGCGTTTTTTCTTCTCTTCTGAAACAACAAGTCCGGATATGCTTCTCTCATCGGTGATTATTGGGAATGTGCTAATTATACTTGTTAACGAATTTGATTGCGGGATTTAGGCTAATGAAATATATTGCCTTTCATCATTTGTTAGACTTCGATATCGTTTCTTTTTATCCATAGTGCATTTACCTCCATAAATACACTAAAATGCAAAGCGGAGATTTAATCAACGATCAACAAAGCAGCAATTATTTACGTTAACTAGTATTAATAAGTGGTCAATAAAGTTTTAAAGTTTTGTCGCAATATCGAACTCATTTCTGCTTCCGTTGCTCCGGTATGCTCACATAAATAGCGATAAATACGATCTTGAAATTCTACTGTATAAGATTTTCCCATTCCTGTCGTAAAAGGAGCATCGCTTTCAAAAAGTACTCGGTCAAGTGGTAGATTATGAATGATTTTCCGACCGTTTGCACTGTTTAACATCTGATGATTGATTGAG
>OCTX010988884.1_pt1 | contig 15734 bp, 13 predicted proteins | sample 1539691 | NCBI WGS metagenome assembly OCTX01 (sample SAMN02144231, study PRJEB22623) | gut metagenome | biome: sheep rumen | host: Ovis aries | place: New Zealand | reverse complement strand
CTCTATGGTAACAGCCATGAAGGATCTCAGCGAGAAGTATCCCGATGTGGACTTTGTATATCCCATGCACCTCAACCCCAATGTTCGCAAGCCCATTCACCAGGTGTTTGGTGAAGACCTCACGCGCCCCAATTTCTTCTTCATCGAGCCCCTCCAGTATCTGGAGTTCGTTTACCTCATGGAGAAGAGCACTGTGGTGCTCACCGACTCTGGCGGCATTCAGGAAGAGGCTCCTGGCCTTGGCAAGCCCGTCCTCGTGATGCGCGACACCACTGAGCGCCCGGAGGCCCTTAAGAGTGGCACAGTCCATCTCGTTGGCACCAACCACGATCTCATTGTCTCTGAGGTTAGCATGCTCCTCGACGACCCTGTGGCCTACGAGAAGATGTCCAAGGCCGTCAATCCTTATGGCGATGGCAAGGCTTGCTCCCGCATTGTGCGCGCCTTGAAAGGAGAAGTCGTAGAGAGGTACGAAGTATAATTAGTTATTTAAAATTAATATATTTTTCGCAGCAAGTTCGAGAAAATAATTTTAGATGACATAATATAGGTATAGAGTCGATGGCTATAATGTTTTGTATGAGCCATTGGACCAGCGCTAACCATATAAAGATGATTCTAATATATTAAGAAAAATTCAGAAAGTGCGTATTATGGCAAAGTCCATAAAAAATAATTTTCTTTACAATATTATCGTTAACGCATCGTCGGTAGTTTTTCCGTTGATTACTGCACCATATATCTCCAGAGTTTTGGAGCCAGAAGGTGTAGGCCTTTTCAATTTTGCTAATACTTACTCAGGGTACTTTGCGTTGGTGGCATTGTTGGGTATACCTACATATGGAGTGCGTGAAGTATCAAAATTAAGAAATGACACCGAAGAGGTGAAAAATTTGGTTTCTCAATTAATGTCTATATCAGCGTTAATAACATTAATAGTAACCCTTGTGTATATGGCAAGTATTTTTTTAGTAGGTCAGTTAACTGAGAATTATATTATTTTTTTATTTGCAGGCTTTGGAATATATCTGGCACCTTTTAGAATAAACTGGTTTTTTCAAGGTTTAGAGGAGTTCGGATTTATTGCTAAAAGAACTTTAGTGGTTCGATTATTAAGTATAGTAGGACTATTTCTTTTTGTTCATGAAAAAAATGATTTAATTTTATATGTCATATTAAACGTGTTTACAGGGGTTATAGCAGATATTTGGAATTTTTCTATGTTGCTAAAAAAAGGTATAAGCCCCCATTTTACTATTAAAGGCCTCAAAAAACATTTGGGCCCACTATTGGTTTTGTTTGCATCAGCTATAGCAATTTCCATTTACACGTTGTTAGACACCATTATGCTAGGTTTTATAAGAGATTATGAAGATGTTGGATATTATAGTACGGCTATGCATATGTCAAAGCTTGTCTTGGCAGTCATTACAAGTTTATCAATTGTTGTAGTACCTAGATTATCAAATTACGTCAAAGAAAGAGATTATAGGAATATTAATATCCTCATGGGAAAATCATGTTCAGTTATTTCTTTCTTATCTTTTCCAACAGCAGTGGGCTTAATGTGTGTTGCTCCTGTTTTTGTACCTCTTTTTTTTGGAAGTTGTTTTGAAGGTGCAGTTTTACCTTTGATTATTCTAAGTCTTCTTATTATTGTCATTGGACTAAATAACATCACAGGTTTCCAGATTCTAATAGGATTGGGCCTAGATAAACTTTACTTTTTCTCAGTACTAGCAGGTACGTTTTCAAATTTTATTCTTAATTTAGTATTTATCCCTTTATGGGGTGCAGAAGGCGCTTCTTTTGCTTCTGTAATTGCAGAGGGTTTGATTCTATTAGTCTCTGCTGTTTTTGTTTATAGAAAAACTCCTGTTAGAATTAATAGTTGGAAAGAGATTTATAAAGTGGTCTTAGGAGTGTCACTTTTTTATCCTATGTTCATAGTTCTTGATTTATATATGGAAGGATGGATACTTATCGGCATATTTGTATTAATGGCAAGCATTACGTACTTTGTGATTGAATGTATGTTAAGAAACGAATCTGCATTACTTGTTCTTTCTTTAGTAAAAGTTAGGATAAACAGTTTAAATAATAAATAGATGGAAATTTACGATTATCTCATAGTTGGTTCAGGCCTTTATGGAGCGACCTTCGCCTATCAGGCCACACACCAAAGAAAGAAATGTCTTGTAATAGATAAGCGCCCACATCTGGGTGGTAACGTCTATTGTGAGAAAGTGGAAGGTATCAACGTTCATAAGTATGGTGCTCACATTTTCCATACTAACAACAAAGAGGTCTGGGACTTTGTGAACAGCATCGTGCCGTTCAACCGCTACACTAACAGTCCTGTTGCCAACTATCATGGCAAGCTCTATAACCTGCCCTTCAACATGAACACTTTCTATCAAATGTGGGGCGTGACCACACCGGAAGAGGCAGTTGCAAAGATTGAAGAGCAAAAGGCCGAGGCCGTTGCCAAGATGAAGGCAGCAGGTGTTTCTGAGCCTCGTAACCTTGAAGAGCAAGGTCTCTGTTTGGTAGGTAAAGACATCTTTGAAAAGCTCATCAAGGAATACACCGAGAAGCAATGGGGACGCAAATGTAGTGAACTGCCAGCATTCATTATCAAACGTCTTCCTGTACGCCTCGTATTTGATAACAACTACTTCAATGATGCTTATCAAGGCATTCCCATTGGTGGTTACAATAAACTCATTGAAGGTCTGCTGGAAGGAGTTGAATGCAAAGCCAATACAGACTTCTTCAAGAGCGAGTATCGTGACTGGCGCAATTTTTCCAAGAATCTGGTCTATACCGGTCCCATTGACGAGTACTTTGCCTTCTGCTATGGTAAACTTGACTGGCGTACAGTTAGCTTTAAGACACGCGTTGTTGATACACCCAATTATCAGGGTAATGCTGTGGTTAACTACACTTCTCATGAGCAGCCTTATACCCGTGTAATCGAGCACAAACATTTCGAAATGTTTGGTCAAGCCGTTTATGATTGCCCTAGGACTGTGGTAAGTGAGGAATATTCCACTGAGTATAAGGAGGGGATGGAGCAGTATTATCCTGTTAATGATGAAAAAAACAACCTATTGGCAGAGAAGTATCGTGCATTGGCTAAGAATGAGAATAATGTAGTATTTGGTGGCCGTCTGGCAGAGTACAAATATTACGATATGGCTCCTATTATTGAGAAAGTAATTGATTTTGATATTAAATAAACAATTGAAAGTAATATGATTAACGTAATTGGTTTAGGCTATATTGGCCTTCCGACGGCCCTTATGATGGCCTCACACGGAGTTGAAGTAATCGGTACAGATTACAACAAGGAGTTGGTAAACACATTGAATGCGGGCAAAACGACCTTCAAGGAGGACGGGCTGGACGAGCTGTTTCAGGCTGCCGTGAAGGCGGGGATTAAGTTCACGACGGAGTATCAGAAGACGGATATGTACATCGTGAGCGTGCCTACGCCCTACGACAAGTTTTCGAAGAAGGTGGATGCCTGCTATGTGGTGGCAGCCGTCAAGGAAGTGATGAAGGTTTGCCCCAAGGGTGCAACCGTAGTCGTTGAATCCACCGTCAGCCCCGGAACTATTGACAAGTTCGTTCGCCCTGTCATTGAGGCCAACGGCTTCAAGATTGGTGAGGATATCAATCTTGTCCACGCTCCTGAGCGTATCATCCCCGGCAACATGGTGTATGAGTTGCTGCACAACAACCGCACGATTGGTGCCGACAGCAAGGAGATTGGTGAGAAGGTGAAGCAGTGTTATGCAAGCTTCTGCCAGGGCGAAATTGTTGTCACCGACATCCGTACCGCAGAAATGACCAAAGTGGTTGAGAATACCTACCGTGCTGTGAACATTGCCTTTGCCAACGAGCTGTCGAGGATTTGCCGTCATGACAATATGGATGTTTACGAGATCATCAAGATCTGTAACATGCACCCCCGCGTGAACATCTTGCAGCCCGGTCCTGGTGTAGGTGGTCACTGCATCTCTGTTGATCCTTGGTTCTTGGTAGGTGACTATCCCCAGCTCGCCAAGGTGATTGATGAGAGTATGAAGACCAATGACTATCAGCCTGTCTTTGTGCTGGAGCGCATCCACGAAATTATGGAAGAGCACAACATTACTGATAACCGTCGTGTTGGCTTGTATGGTCTCACTTACAAAGAAAATGTGGATGACATCCGTGAGAGCCCTACACTCCAAATGCTTGACATTCAGGAGCGCCACTTGGCACGTCCTCTGAAGACCTTCGATCCCTTCTTCACACAGAAGGAGATTGTGAAGAACCAGATTCTCGACTTCGACCAGTTCTTGGATGAAGTAGATATGGTAGTTATCATGGTGAAACACGACCATATCAAGCAGAATTGGGATAAGCTCAAGGGCAAGGTAATCCTTGACTGCCACAATATTTGCCCACTTGAAGGTGTTTATCATATTTAATAATATACGAGAAACGACACATTATCATGGACAAGAAAAATATAGTTATTGGAGTGACAGGTTCAAACCAGATACAGCATTTAATTCCTGTTCTTGAAGAAGAGTATAAAGTTATAAATATCCAGAAGCATATTGAGGGAAAACCAAGATATTTGGCAGCACTTATTTTTATATGGTATGTCTTGAAAATAGATGTATTATATAATGTGTTCTCTGACCCCTATTTTTTAAATAAGGCAAAAATATGCTCTATTTTGGGAAAAAAGGTAATAACTCATTGGATTGGAACCGATGTTAGAGTAGCAGTAGAAGGGAAAACAAATATAAAGGGATACAATAAATTAGATTCTAATGTGGTATGCTTTAAGGCATTGCAAGATGACCTAAAAGGATTGGGACTTCATGCTAATATTATTCCGATAACTCCCTTCAATCTTCACTTTGAAATTTGTGAGATGCCGAAAGAGCATGCCTGCTTGATTTATATGCCTACAGGATGCGAGAATTTTTATGGTTTTGATGAAATTTCTAGGGTATTTCCACAGTTTCCCAATTTGAAATTTTTAATTGTTGCGAACAACGATAAAGATAAGTTTTCACCATATCCCAATGTTGAAGTACTCGGTAGATTACCATTAAAAGAGATGGAAGAGGTTTACAAAAAGATATCTTTTATCATAAGAATCCATATAAGCGACGGTTTGTCTATGTCAGTACTTGAAGCCATGGCAAAGGGTAAGAAAATTATTTGGAATTGTGAATACCCCTTTGCCTATCCTGGCAAGACAACAGAAGAAATATGCGCAGGAGTTAAGGAGATATTGAAAAATCCTCCGACCCCCGATGTCGCTGCGCATGATTTCATAGCGACAGAATATACAAAAGAGAATTTTCTAAGAGATTTCGACAATGAAATTCATAACATCATGTTATGAAGCCCCAATTGAGAAGGTATATTTTTTATTACTAAATTATTTTCGTTTAATACATCCAAATGATATTATATCAATTAAGTTTTGCATGTTAAGTAGATATAGGAAGATATGCCTTTTTTCAGCGGCGAAGATAGGGGACGATACTCAGTCTGCAACAATTCTGCGGCAAAACTATCGTCTTTTATCTCCTTATATCTTCATCTATCTCCCCTTATCTACAAGACAAGCGGAGCTTGCGAAAGTTTAGCTATATCATTGTGTTTTGTTGGAAAATAATAGTAATAAGTGTTAGTATATTGTTGTAAAATAAACATTGTTATCCGTATTCTTCAACGGGTATAGAATAAGTGGTCGTAAATAGATGGAGGCGGTTCTTCTATTATTTGCTTTTCTTGCAATAATCCTTATTTTCCTAATTAAGAATTTTAACCATAAAAATGGTTCTGCACTTGTCATATCAGGGGCACTCTTTGGCGTATTGCTCTATTATTGTGTAGTACCTATAATAGGACTTTATTGTCATATTTTTGAGAGGATGAAGCTTGTTGATTATTTAGGATCTCTAACGAAAGCAACCTCTTATGATTATTTCAGGTTGGTAACATGTATTTCTGTTTTTCTAATTGTAACACTTAGTGTATATTCTCATGTATCAAAAAAATACAAGCGAAGCTATATTGATGAAGTTAAATTTAAAAATAATGTAAGGTTTTGGACATGGTTTACATTTATAGTAGGTGGCCTATGTTTTTTACTTTATGCATACTCTATTGGAGGTTTTGTTCAGTTACTTTTATATGCGGAAACACTAAGATCGCATGCCACTGACAAAACACAACTGTTCTCGGGTCGAAGTTTTATTTTGGTTATTCCTTCTAAACTAATCACTGTATCACCATATTTAATCCTGTTATATATCAAATGTGTAAAAAAGAGCAGATTTTTATATCTATTATTTGCTGTTTCTCTTTTATTAACTACTCTTTTTTATTTAGCAGATGCAGGTAAGGCAGGTTTACTAGTTTTCGGGCTTTCTTTTCTAGTACCATTGTTGTCTTATAAGTTTAAACACAAATGGTTGGTTACCATCTTTTTGGGTGTAACGTTTGTTGGTGTAGCAAATTATTTGGATGCTTTATTCTTGTATATGGCAACAGGAAATTTTGACATAGAAGCGAGTGGAACCATTCTTGACACCTTATATCCTTTCTCATACCCATTGTCAAATGTTCTTAATTTAGATGGAATAATTAATGTTTCAGGCATTAGATATTGTCAAGATTTTATAACTGGCGTTTTAAATATTATTCCTGGTATTAATTTCCAAGAATCAATTGTTCCGACTTCCATTTTTTATGGAGGATACGATTGGAAAGCGGGAGGTGGCGTGCCGAATGATGTCCTAACATTTGGTTATTTAGAACTTGGTATATTAGGTGTCGCTATTGTTGGGACTATACTTGGATATATAACTGCAATAATAGATCGAGGATTATTAACATTGGGAGATTCCTTTGCAGAAAGAATTGTAAAATGTACGTTAATAATTTGCATATTTTTATTAATGAGTAGTGCTGATGTGGTAGGTATAGTTAGAGGCCAATTTCTGTTAACAATTTTATCTGTATTAATAATTACATCCCAGAGAAAATGAATATTTTATTTGTGACAACTTATCCGCTTGAATATAATCTCTCAGCTAATGTTAGAAACTGGGGATTAATAGAAGGTTTAGTAGCGAATGGGCATACCGTTTCAACGTTAAGCCCTTATCCAACAGATCGAAAGTTATTTAATGGAGGAATAGAGAAAAAGAATTTAAAAGAAAGGTATTGGATAGGTGGGGTGAATAAAGAACCTATATCCAAGACACCAACGGTTTCATCGTCATGGAAAAGCAAATTAAAAGCGTTGGGCTATAATTTTTTTAATTATGTTTCTGTATATGACAGAAGGGTTTTCCTTAAAAGATTAATTAATATTGATGAGATAAAAGAACAATTTGATTGCATAATCTCTTCAAGTGACCCAAAGTCAGCTCATGTATTTGCTCTTGAGCTCTTTAAGCAGAGACCTGATATAGGAAAGAAATGGATTCAGTATTGGGGCGATCCTTTTTCAAATGATATATCGGTTAAACGGTTGTTTGGTAATTTCTTTGTAAATATTGCGGAAAATAAACTAATAAAGCGAGCAGATAAGCTGGTATATGTTTCTCCATTTACAGCCCAGTCTATCCAATCAAAATATCCTGAGTATAAGAAAAAAATAGTTTTTCTACCTATCCCTTATCGTATTAGTGGATGTTTGGATGATGGCACATATGAAACGGGCTTAGTTGGCTATTTTGGTGATTATAGTTCGTCAAATAGAAATATTGTTCCATTTTATGATGCCCTCAAAGAGACTGGATATAAAGCAAATATAATAGGTAATTCTGATGTCAAGCTGGATCCTTGTGAGAATATCACTATTAAAACGAGGATGCCTTCACAGGATTTAGAACAAATAACCTCAAAGACTCACATTTTTGTGTGTATTTGTAACCTCTATGGAACACAAATACCCGGGAAGGTTTACCATTATGTAAATACCAAGAAACCAATATTAATAATATTGGATGGAGATAAACAGGAAGAACTTCGTGAGTATTTTTTGTCATATGACAGATTCTATTTATGTTACAATAATAAAAATAGTATCATTGAGGCTCTTCAGAACATAATGAGGAGTCGAGGTACATTCAATGTGCCTGATTCATTAAATCCACAAGTAATAGCAGATAATTTTATTAAATAATTAATTTAGAATGATTGTATTATTGCGTTCAACAGATGGAAATCCCGATTCCCGCCTAGAGAAGTACGTTGATTTTCTTGAAGTTCAAGGTCTGGATTATTTGACTTTGTGTTGGGATCGCAAAAATATCAAGACAGACGATAACCATCATTTGTATTATAGAAGACCTTCTACATACGGCAAGCGTTGGAAAAATCTTGGTGGTCATCTTGGATTTTATTGGTTCCTTATAAAAATATTATTCAAACAGAGAAAACGTTATAATGTTATTCATGCTTGTGATCTTGACACGGTAATACCGGCTGTTATTGCTCGCATATTACTAAGTAAGAAATACATATATGATGTATTTGATTGGTTTGTAGATTCGAATAACGTCAAAGGACTATTAAAGTACTTGATATATGCCCAAGAGTTTATCAATATTAAGTTGGCAAGTGCTGTTATAGTATGTGAGAAGGAACGTATCAAGCAGATAATTTTCAGACCGAGTAGGTTATGGATACTGCCAAATATACCCAATATGGCGAATATGACGTTGCCGGCAAGCACTAAAAACGATAAATTGACTATTGCATATGTCGGAATCCTATCAGTTCACAGAGGTATAGAGTATTTAGCTAAATATGCCAAAACTCATACTGATAAATTAAATATTCGTGTTGCAGGTTTTGGAAAGCTTGAACCTCTCTTTGAAGATGCTAAGGACTATCCAAATATTGAATATTATGGCCCTGTTAGCTACCAACGAGCATTAGAAGTAATGCATTCTGCAGATATTATTATGGCTATTTATGAGAAGACTGATAAGAATCAGATATTGGCAGCACCCAATAAATATTATGAGGGATTGTGCTTAGGGAAACCGATTATAACGACTATAGGTACAATTCCTGGAAATAGATCCATAGCAGACAATACGGGATATGCTATTGACGAGCAGTATTCTGACCTTGAAACTTTAATAGACTCATTAACAATAGAGGATATAAATGTCAAATCAGCTAACGCCAAGCGTTTGTGGGATAATAAGTATTCAAGCTATGTCCAAAATTTCATGGAGAATGAGTATTTACCCTTTATTAATTCATGTTATAATAAATGAATATATCTCGATTATATAACAAAGCCTTCACTGGAGGATTTTGGATGGTAGGCCTTAGAGACAAGGAAAACGGTTCCAAGGCTTATAAAAGAGTGAAGGCCCCAAAGAATCAGTGGTTGGCTGATCCTTTCATGTATGAGGATAATGGGCGGCATTTCTTGTTTGTCGAGCAGTATTTCAATGACCAAAACCGAGCGGGTCTTGGTGTTTATGAAATTGTGGAAGGGATGCCTGTTCGTAACACTGTTATCATGGATAATCCCTATCACATGTCATATCCTTGTGTGTTCAAATATAAGGATTGTCATTGGATGATTCCAGAATCATCCTCAAATCAAACTCTCGACCTTTATAAAGCGACAGATTTCCCTTCTAAATGGGAGCATGTAACATCGCTCATTAAAGGTCGTAGGGTGGTAGATACTACTGTGTTTGTCAAGGGTGATGATGTATTTTTGTTGAGTTATGAAAGTGTGTCTAACCAATATGTGCTCCATGTCTATCTGTTGGATATGAAAAGTTATACTCTAACAAACGTGGATGAAGTATGTTATAAAACAAATGTAGGAAGACCGGCTGGTAGATTGTTTGAGAAAGATGGCAAATTGTATCGACCTGCACAAAACTGTTCAACCAAATATGGAGAAAGTCTTTATGTTTATGAAGTGTTGGAATTAAACAATTGTAGTTATTCAGAGCAGTTTGCATACGAGATAAAATGTAGCGATGTTAAGTATGATGGACGATTTGAGAGAATTCATACCTTGAATAGTGACACCCGCTATGAAGTGGTTGATGTTTTTCAAGAGCACTTTGATCTATTCCATTGGTGGAAGATATTTAAAAGACTGTTTCTGAAAAAATAAAAAAGATATGGTTATTTAATTATTTATTGCAAAAGAAGAAATATGAAAATATTAATGGTAACTAATTTTGTACGCACATATGCACTCTTATTTCAAAATGTGATAGAACCTCTACAGGCTTTGGGCCATGAAATAGTATGGGCTGCAAATTTTACAAATTTTGTTGGGGATAGGAGCTTAATTCCGTGTAAAACTATTCACATTGATATACAATCATATCCTTTTCATAGATCAAATTTAAAAGCATATCGCGAAATTAAAAAAATTATCGTTTCTGAGGAGATTGAAGGACTCCAGTGTAGTACGCCTATAGGTAGTACGTTGGCAAGAATAGCAGCATGGAGATGCGGCTTAAAACATGTCGTATATACAGCCCATGGTTTTTTGTTTTTTGAAGGTGCCCCTTTGATTAATAGGACGATATATAAACTCCCAGAGATTTTGTTAGCTCATGTTACAGATGCACTTATTACAATAAATGAGACGGATTACAGAGCTGCTAAACACTTTAGCTTAAGAGGAGGCAAAGAGCCTTATCTGATACACGGAGCAGGCGTGAAAGTAGGTGTAAAAGTAGATGTTGATAAAATTCAAAAACGTCTTACCTTAGGGCTGAGTGAATCGGATGTTGTAGTTGTATCTGCTGGCGATTTAAATGCAAACAAAAACAATAAAGTAATAATTGAAGCTTTTTCGGAAATCAGAAATAAAAAAGTTCATTATTTAATATGTGGTACAGGAACTCTGGAAAATGATCTTAAATCATTAGTGGCCGAACTTGGGTTGAAGGATAATGTTCATTTTCTCGGATATAGGACTGATATGTCTGAAATCCTGGCTTCCTCGGATATCTTTGTTATGCCATCTTTTCGGGAAGGAGTTCCAAGATCTATAATGGAGGCTATGGATTTAAAATTGCCATGTGTTGGCTCAAGAACTCGTGGTATTGCTGATTTAATAGATGATAATAAAGGTGGGTTTTTGTGTAAAGCAGATAGTCCCAAAGAATTTGCAGACGCTATAACCAAATTGACAGATGATGTAGATTTAAGAAGCAAATTTGGTGAATATAATAAAATAAAGGTTCAAGGTTATTCATCTGATATAGTAAGAAGTGAATTAACTAAAATCTATAGCGAAGTTTTTAAATAATAGCATGGACTCTCTTCAGTACTCGTTAATAAGCATTTTGAATTATGGTTTAGGTACACAGAACTCTTGTACGCTACCTCATAATCTTGACTGGAAGGAACTTATGGTAATGTCGCAACAACATGGTGTGGATGCCATTGTTTTGGATGGAATAGAGCGCCTTGCTGAAGAAGGAAGGGCGAATATAGATTTAACTACAAAATTATCGTGGATAGGGGCTGTTGCCCAACAAGAACAGATATATATAAAAAAAAAGAGAGTACTTGCGGATTTATCTAAAATATATGCAAAGCATGGTATTCGTATGATGGTGTTGAAGGGATTAGGCCTGAGTCTAAATTACCCCAAGCCTGAGCATAGGATATGTAATGATATTGATATATATTTATTTGGAGAACAAAAACGTGCTGATAGAATTCTTAAAAATGAGTATAAAATTGAAATTGATAATTCTGAGCATCAACATAGTATTTTTTATTTCCATGGAGTGATGATAGAGAATCATTATAATTTTCTCAACATATATGCTCATTTGTCATCGAGAAAGATAGAAAAGAAACTTAAAGTTTTATCTTCAGCTGGATTGCAAGGTGCTAATATAGAAGGTCAAACAGTCTACTTCCCTTCAGCTGATTTTAATGCGTTGTTCATACTTAGGCATACTGCATCGCATTTTGCGGGTAGTGCGATGAATATTCGACAAGTGATTGACTGGGGATTGTTTGTAAAAAAACATCACGATGAAATTGATTGGAATATGCTTTTGCCATTTATAAAGGATATGAATATGGATAAGTTCTACGATGCGTAGAACTATATCTGTTATCAATATCTGGGTTTTGATAAGTCACTATTTAAGATGATTGGAAAAGGCGAGTACGGGGAGCGCGTTTTTCTAGAGTTATTTAATCCGGTAAATTTTGTGCCAAAAGAGAAGGGTATAGTTAATTATATTTTATCTAGATGTAAGAAATGGTGGATAAACCGATGGAAGCACCATATCGTGTATTCTGAAGGTTTGTTTATAACTTTCTGTGTTCAGGTCGTTTCACATCTGATGAAACCAGCGACATTAAGATACAAATAGAAAATATATAATATATTAGAATAAAATGAAAGCATTGATTCTTAACAGTGGCCTTGGCCACAGGATGGGTGTGATTACGAAAGAGCACCCGAAGTGCATGACGGAGATTTCGTATAAGAACACTATTCTGAGCCGTCAGCTCAGGATGTTAGCTTCTTTCGGTATCGAAGAAGTCGTAATGACCACTGGTTATTACGACCAGATTCTTGTTGACTATTGCGATGCCTTGCATCTGCCCATAAAATTTACTTTTGTCAACAACCCTGAGTACGCTACCACCAATTATATCTATTCAATCTATTGTGCCAAGGAACAACTGAAGGACGATGACATCATTCTGATGCATGGTGACTTGGTATTCGAGAGTCAGGTGATGGAGGCTGTCATTGACAACGAGGTTAGCTGTATGGCTATTAGTAGCACATTACCTCTTCCTGAAAAGGATTTCAAAGCCGTTATCAAGGAAGGCCAGATAGAAAAGGTTGGCATTGAGTTCTTCGATAATGCCATGGCAGCTCAGCCTCTCTACAAGATTAAGAAAGAGGATTGGCTGGCATGGTTGGCTAACATTGAGAAGTTCTGCGAGAACGACAACCGCAAGGTGTATGCAGAGAACGCGTTCAATGAGGTCTCTGATAAGTGCAAGATCTATCCTTGTGATGTTAAGGATATGCTCTGTGCAGAGATTGATACCCCGGAGGACTTGGAGGTTGTTTGCAAGCGCGTGAAGGAAATCAATGAGCGTACAGTCTATATGTGCTTCAGCACAGAGTATATTCATTCTGGTCACGTTGCCATTATCAATAAAGCTCGTCGTTTGGGTCGCCTGATTATTGGTGTGCTGAGTGATGAGGCAATCTCCAGCTTTAAGCGCTATCCATTGATTCCTTTCGAGGAGCGCAAAGCACTCTTTGAGAATATGGCAGGTGTAGAACGTGTTATCAAGCAAGATACCCTTTCATACAAAGCAAACCTTGAAACCCTAAAGCCAGACTATGTAGTTCATGGTAATGACTGGTGCGAAGGCTTTCAGAAGCCTATTCGTCAGGAGGTATGTGAGGTTCTTGCAACCTATGGTGGTAAACTGGTAGAATATCCCTATAGCAACAACCCCATGTATAAGGAACTTGATGCAGCCCATCGTGCAGAGGCTTCTATGCCTGATGTTCGTCGTGGTCGCCTGCGCAAACTGATTAACATGAAGGGCCTTGTAACGGCTATGGAGGCTCACAGCGGTATCACTGGTCTTATTGTGGAGAATACCAAGGTGTTGCAGGACGGTAAGACTTATCAGTTTGATGCAATGTGGATAAGTTCTCTTTGCGACTCAACTGCTAAAGGTAAACCCGATATTGAACTGGTGGATATGACCAGCCGTTTCCGCACCATTGATGATATTATGGAAGTGACCACTAAACCAATCATCTTTGATGGTGACACTGGTGGTTTGACTGAGCACTTTGTTTATACTGTCCGTTCTTTGGAACGCATGGGCGTTTCTATGGTCATCATTGAGGACAAGACGGGTTTGAAGAAGAACAGTCTGTTTGGAACGGAGGTTAAGCAGACACAGGCTGCTATTCCGGATTTCTGCGAAAAAATTCGTGCTGGTAAGAAAGCCCAGAAGACTAAGGAGTTTATGATTTGCGCTCGTATTGAGTCATTGATTCTGGAGCAGGGAATGGAAGATGCTCTGGAGCGTGCTTTCGCTTTCAGTGAGGCTGGTGCTGATGCCATTATGATTCACAGCCGTAAGAAAGACCCTGCTGAAATCTTTGAGTTTGTTGAGAAGTTCCGTGAGAAAAACACAACAACACCAATTGTAGTAGTTCCCACATCTTTCAATACTGTTACAGAGGCTGAGTTTAAGGAACGTGGTGTGAATGTAGTCATCTATGCCAACCAGCTAACCCGTACTGGTTTCCCAGCCATGCAGGATGCTGCCCGTACTATCCTGGAGAACCATCGTGCCAAAGAGTGCGATGACAAGTGCATGTCCATCAAGGAAATTATAACTCTGATTCCTGAGGAGTAATTAACTAACACGAATTTCACGAATCAAACGAATAAAATGATTAGACCAGAATTCTTTATAGAGAAGCTAAGAGAGAACGGCATCGACTGCTTTGCAGGCGTACCGGACTCTCTGCTGAAAAATATCTGTGCGTATATCACAGACCATTGTGATGCAGAACATAACATCATTGCCGCCAACGAAGGTGCAGCAGTGGGAATTGCTGCCGGTCACTATCTAGCAACTGGCAAACCCGCCTGTGTGTATATGCAGAATAGTGGGGAAGGTAACATCATCAATCCGCTGGCCTCGCTGACAGATGAGGAAGTGTATAACATTCCTGTATTGCTGTTGATTGGCTGGCGTGGCCGTCCGGGAGTTCATGATGAACCGCAGCACGTTAAGCAGGGTAAGGTTACCACCGGACTGCTGAATGTGATGGGTGTGAACTATGAGGTCCTTTCCAAGGAAGAGGACAAGGCTGAGAAGCAGATTGCTAAAGCTATCATTGCACTCCAGAACAAGGAGGTCTTTGCTTTAGTTATCGAGAAAGATACATTCGATGCCTATACACTACAGAGCGTAGAAAAGAACGACCTCACTATGTCTCGCGAAGAAGCAATTCAGACTGTTGCAGCAGAGTTGGGAGAGAAAGACGCTATTGTTTCTACTACTGGTATGATCAGTCGTGAATTGTTTGAGTATCGTACAGCCATGAATCAGGGACATGAGCGTGACTTTCTGACTGTTGGTTCTATGGGACATGCCTCTCAAATAGCTCTTGGCATTGCTTTAGAGAAAGCAGACCGTCGTATTTGGTGTTTCGATGGGGACGGTGCTACGATTATGCACATGGGTAGTATGGCGATTGTGGCGCAAAAGGCTCCTAAGAACTATGTTCACGTTGTGTTCAACAATGGTGCTCATGACTCTGTTGGTGGCCAGCCAACTGTAGGTCTCAATATAGACCTGCCTCGTATTGCAAGAGCCGTTGGATATAAGCATACATATAGTGTTACGACAGAGAAAGACCTTACAGATGTTCTATCAGAAGTCAAAAGTACAGATGGACCAACGCTCTTGGAAGTGAAAGTCAAGAAGGGAAATCGTAAAGACCTAGGTAGACCTACTACAACTCCCATTCAGAATAAAGAAGCCTTGATGGAGTTCCTTTCAAAATAGATTGTTATGCAGAAAATAATAAATGGAATAGCAACTCTTCCTCAAATTCTTGAAGAAGTAGGCTGCAAGAGGTTGTTTCTGGTGGTAGACTCCTCCTATCATTTTTTAAACAT
>OCTX012248495.1_pt1 | contig 15735 bp, 14 predicted proteins | sample 1539691 | NCBI WGS metagenome assembly OCTX01 (sample SAMN02144231, study PRJEB22623) | gut metagenome | biome: sheep rumen | host: Ovis aries | place: New Zealand | reverse complement strand
GGGCGCCCTCCACGGATGCCGAGCTGATCGTCAAGTGCTATCAGGGCAAAGAACTGGTGGTGCTGACCGAGACGGCCAACTGGTATCAGGCGCAGGATCCCGAGACCGGCATGATCGGCTTCATCATGCGCAAGTTCACCACCGCGCGGTGAGGCTGAGCCCTCTCAGAACCTGAACGGAGAAAGGAATCGGAACCATGAAGAAAATCTTTGCCATCCTGCTGTGCCTGGCCGTGGCGCTGGGCTGCGCCTCCGCCCTGGCGGAGACCGCCGAGAAGGAGACCATCGGCCAGGTGAACGCCAACGGCGTCTTCACCCTGCAGTGCACCATCCCCGAGGGCTACAGCGTCACCTCCGAAACCGATGAAACGGGCAGCGTCTACGCGACCATCGTCTCGGAAGACAGCAGCAAGCCGCTGATGGTGATCGCCATCGCCTTCAATGAGCTGTGCGCCGAGGTCGAACGCCTCAATGACCTGCCGGAGGAACAGCTGGAATTCATCAAGTCCACCTTCGCCGAGGAGGACGACGTTGTGTTCGATACCGCCGAGACCGCTTACGGCACAAAGCTGCTGGTGGTCCGGGAAGTCGGAGACAGCGCGGACTATGTCGACTTCTACACCATCTACAAGGGCTATGAGATCGAGTTTGTCCTCTTTGCGGGCACGGCGGAGAACGGCGAGTCCCTGCCCCTCACCGACGAGCAAATCCAGATGGCAATCGACTTCCTGAGCGAGATGGACTTTGTGGCCGCGGAATAAGCGCACAAAAAATTTCAGGAAGCACTGCCACCCGGAAATCTGCGGCGTATCAACAGGTGCCGGACAGAAAAGCGGCCGGCGAAAAAAAACAGGATCAACACAGCAATCAGCTGTCAAAATGAAAGGAGATCACACCATGTCTGAATTCGAGAACACTGCGATTGAACTGTCCCTGGAAGAACTGGAAAAGATCGGCGGCGGCTACAAGAAGCCCGCGGCCAAGACCGGCTTCGTCATCTATCAGATCAAGCGCGGCGACAACCTGACCCGGATCGCCAAGAGCCACGGCTGCAGCGTCAACGATCTGCTCAAGTGGAATCCCCAGATCACCGACAAGAACAAGATCTACGCCGGCGACTACCTCTACGTCAAGGTCAAGAAGTAATTCTATCCTCATCCTCCATGCGCCCGCAGCCCGAAACGGCCGCGGGCGTTTTTCTTCCCCTTGCCGCGGAAAAACCAAATCAGAACAAATCCGTTGAAAGTTAGGCTTGTGCAGAAGGCGGTGAATTGGTATAATAGCCGACGGGCCGCACAGAGGCGGCCGTCTTTTCCACGGACAGAAGCGAGGGTGAAGCGAATGGGCAAGAGAACAGACATCCGCAAAGTACTGATCATCGGCTCCGGCCCGATCATCATCGGCCAGGCCTGCGAATTCGATTATTCCGGCACCCAGGCCTGCAAGGCCCTGCGACAGCTGGGCTATGAGATCGTGCTGGTGAACTCCAACCCGGCCACCATCATGACGGACCCGGGGATCGCCGACGTGACCTACATCGAGCCGCTGAACGTGCAGCGGCTGGAACAGATCATCGCCAAGGAGCGCCCGGACGCCATCCTGCCGAACCTTGGCGGACAGAGCGGCCTGAACCTGTGCTCCGAGCTGCACGAGAACGGCATCCTCGACAAATACAACGTGAAGGTCATCGGCGTGCAGGTGGACGCCATCCAGCGCGGCGAGGACCGGATCGAGTTCAAGAAGACCATGAACAAGCTCGGCATCGAGATGGCCCGCAGCGAAGTGGCCTACTCGGTGGACGAAGCCCTGAAAATCGCCGATACCCTCGGCTATCCGGTCGTCCTGCGCCCCGCCTACACCATGGGCGGCGCCGGCGGCGGCCTGGTCTACAACACCGAAGAGCTCAAGACCGTCTGCGCCCGCGGCCTGCAGGCCTCCCTGGTGGGCCAGGTGCTGGTGGAGGAGAGCGTCCTGGGCTGGGAAGAGCTCGAGCTCGAGGTCGTCCGCGACGCCAAGGGCCAGATGATCACCGTCTGCTTCATCGAGAACATCGATCCCCTGGGCGTGCACACCGGCGACTCCTTCTGCTCCGCCCCGATGCTGACGATTCCCGAGGACGTGCAGAAGGAACTGCAGCGCCAGGCCTACCGCATCGTGGATGAGGTGCAGGTCATCGGCGGCACCAACGTGCAGTTTGCCCGCAACACCCAGACCGGCCGCATCATCGTCATCGAGATCAACCCGCGCACGTCGCGCTCCTCCGCCCTGGCGTCCAAGGCCACGGGCTTCCCCATCGCCCTGGTCTCCGCCATGCTGGCCTCCGGCCTGACCCTGGACGAGATCCCCTGCGGCAAGTACGGGACCCTGGACAAATATGTCCCGGACGGCGACTATGTCGTGATCAAGTTCGCCCGCTGGGCCTTTGAGAAGTTCAAGGGCGTGGAGGACAAGCTCGGCACCCAGATGCGCGCCGTGGGCGAGGTCATGTCCATCGGCAAGACCTACAAGGAAGCCTTCCAGAAGGCCATCCGCTCCCTGGAGCAGGGCCGCTACGGCCTCGGCTGGGCGAAGGATTTCCATGAGAAGAGCAAGGACGAGCTGATGAAGCTCCTGCGCTATCCGACCAGCCAGCGCCAGTTCGTGATGTACGAAGCCCTGCGCAAGGGCGCGACCGTTGACGAGCTGTATAAGCTGACCGCCATCAAGCCCTACTTCCTCGAGCAGATGAAGGAACTGGTGGAGGAAGAGGAAAAGATCCTTCAGTTCAAAGGGAAGGTTCCGCCGATCGACGTTCTGCGCCAGGCGAAGCTGGACGGCTTCTCAGACAAGTACCTGAGCCAGATCCTCGCCGTCTCCGAGGATGAGATCCGGGAGGCCCGCGAGGCCGCAGGCATCACCGAGGTCTGGGAGGGCGTCCATGTCAGCGGCACCCCGGACAGCGCCTACTACTATTCCACCTATCATCCGGCCAAGGCGACCCCGCCGATGCCGGAAAAGCAGAAGATCATGATCCTCGGCGGCGGCCCGAACCGTATCGGCCAGGGCATCGAGTTCGACTACTGCTGCGTGCACGCGGCCAAAGCCCTGCGCAAGGCCGGCTTTGCCACGATCATTGTCAACTGCAACCCGGAGACGGTCTCCACGGACTACGATACGTCCGACAAGCTGTACTTCGAGCCCCTGACGCTTGAGGATGTCCTGGCGATCTACCGCCACGAGCAGCCCCTCGGCGTGATCGCGCAGTTCGGCGGCCAGACCCCGCTGAACCTCTCCGCCTCCCTGGAGAAGAACGGCGTCCGCATCCTCGGCACGCCGCCGTCCGTCATCGACATGGCGGAGGACCGCGACCTGTTCCGCGCCATGATGGACAAGCTCGGCATCCCGATGCCCGAGTCCGGCATGGCGGTCAACTATGAGGAAGCCAAGGCCATCGCGGACCGCATCGGCTACCCGGTCATGGTCCGGCCCAGCTACGTCCTCGGCGGCCGCGGCATGGAGGTCGTCTACAACGATGAGAGCCTGAAGGGCTACATGGCAGCGGCGGTGGGCGTAACCCCCGACCGGCCGATCCTCATCGACCGCTTCCTGCGCCACGCTATGGAATGCGAGGCCGACGCCATCGCGGACGGCCACGACGCCTTTGTGCCGGCCGTCATGGAGCACATCGAGCTGGCGGGCGTCCACTCCGGCGACTCCGCCTGCATCATTCCCAGCCAGAACATCCCCCCGAAGCAGCTGGAGACCATCAAGGAGTACACGAAGAAAATCGCCCGCGAGATGCACGTCCGCGGCCTGATGAACATGCAGTACGCCATCGAAAACGGCGTGGTGTACGTCCTTGAGGCCAACCCCCGCGCCAGCCGCACGGTGCCGCTGGTCTCCAAGGTCTGCAACATCGCGATGGTGCCCCTGGCCACAGAGATCATCACCGACGAGTTCACGGGCAAGGAATCCCCGCTGAAGGGCCTGAAGGAACGCGTGATCCCGCACTACGGCGTGAAGGAAGCCGTTTTCCCCTTCAACATGTTCCCCGAGGTTGACCCGCTGCTGGGCCCCGAGATGCGCTCCACCGGCGAGGTGCTGGGCATCGCGGACACGGTGGGCGAAGCCTATTTCAAGGCCGAGGAGGCCACCAAGACCGCCCTGCCGACCAGCGGCACCGTGCTGATCACGGTCAACGACAAGGACAAGCCTGAGGTCGTGGAGGTCGCAAAGACCTTTGTCCAGGCCGGGTTCAAAATCATGTCCACCTCGGGCACGGCCGCGCTGCTGATCAGCCACGGCATCCCCGTGGAGGAGGTTTACAAGATCGACGAAGGCCGTCCCGACTGCTACGACGTGATCACCAACGGCAAGGTCCAGCTTGTGGTGAACACGCCCATCGGCAGCGGCCGCGGCCCGGACGACAGCTACATCCGCAAGGCCTGCATCAAGAGCCGCGTCCCCTACATCACCACGATCGCCGCCGCCCTCGCCAGCGCGAAGGGCATCCTCGCGGTGCAGCAGGGCCAGAGCGAAGTGCAGTCCCTGCAGGAGCGCCACAGCCACATCAAGTAATGGAAAAGCCACGTCTGCCGGTCCGGCGGGCGTGGCCTTTAACATTTGCTTCTATACCGCGACAGGGTTTATTCAACCATTTTCAGAAATGTTTCCGGCCTTACATCAAACATATTTACGGTGACGACAACATCACAATCAACTTCTGCAGTGAAGTGTTCGCCCGGATTGTGTACGCTTGACAGCAAGCATTCGCACGTGTATAGTTTGAACATGACGAAAGTCAAGGTGACCACAGGAGGATGCTTTCATGAACTGTCCGATTTGCGGGAAAGAAATGGAGCCGGGCTATATTCAGGGAAACCGCCTTATGAGCTGGGTCACGAAGCCAAATCGATTGATTCCCCGTCACAAATACGGTGAGTTCTATTTGCCGGCTTCTCCCGCAAGCATAACAGGCTTTGGTGCATTGTCATCTATAGACGCTTTCATTTGCAAAGGCTGCAAAAAGATTGTGATAGACTATGACGAGGAACCGGAAAAACAAATAAATGAGTTATAAAGAAAGGAAAATACGTCATGAACCATACTGTTTTCCACAGCACCGATCTGCTGATTCCCGAAGCCTCCCTGCTGCCAAAGTGGGCCGTGATCGCCTGCGACCAGTACACCTCCGAACCGGAGTACTGGGAAGCCGTGAAGGCTGAGGCCGGGGACGCGCCGTCCGCGCTGAACCTGATCTTTCCGGAGGCCTGGCTCAAGCAGGACCGGGAGGCGCGCATCGCCTTTATCAACGAGTCCATGCGGGACTGCCTGAACCGGAACATCCTGAAGGAATACCCGGGCTGCTTCGTCTATGTGGAGCGCACGCTGGTGAACGGGACTGTCCGCCGGGGCGTGGTGGGCGCGGTGGACCTGGACGCCTACGATTATGCCGCCGACGCCCACAGTGCCATCCGCGCCACCGAGCGCACGGTGGTGGAGCGCATCCCACCGCGGGTCGCCATCCGCAAGGACGCCCCGCTGGAATTGACCCATGTCCTGATGCTCTGCGACGACGAGCAGGAGATCCTGATCGAAACGCTGACCGCGGAAAAAGAAAGCCTGCCTCTGCTCTATGATTTCGACCTGATGCAGGGCGGCGGGCACATCACCGGCCGGCTGGTGGACGGGGCAGCCAGGGAGAGGCTGGAAGCGCGCATCGCGGCCTACGAGCAGCGCATGAAGGAAAAGTATGCGGCCATGGGCGTCTCCCCCATCCTCTACGCCGTGGGCGACGGCAACCACTCCCTGGCCACCGCCAAGAACTGCTGGGAGACCCTGCGCCGGGAGCACCCGGAACAGGCGGAGAGCCATCCGGCCCGCTGCGCCATGGTGGAGCTGGAGAACATCCGCGACGCCGCCCAGCAGTTTGAGCCCATCCACCGCGTAGTGACGGGCACCGATCCCCAGCTGCTGGCCGACTCGCTGACCTCCGTCTGCGCCTCGGGCGGTTACCCGATCCGGGTCATCAGCGCGGACAGCGACGGCCTGTTCTTCCTGAACCCTTCCCTGGGCGAGCTCCCGGTGGCCATTCTGCAGCGCTTCCTGGACGAAACCGTCCGGCCCGATCAGATCGACTACATCCACGGCGACGAGACCGCTGCTCGCCTGGGGCAGCAGCCCGGCGCGATGGCCTTCCTGCTGCCCGGGATCCCGAAGGAGGGCCTGTTCCCCGGCATCGCGAAGGACGGCGTCCTGCCGCGCAAGACCTTCTCCATGGGCCATGCCTGCGAGAAGCGGTATTATCTGGAAGCGAGAAAGATCCGGTAAGTGAGCATCAGCTTTTTGTCTTCAGGGAGGAGGATTCCCGGATGAAACATACTCTCTGTGTACTTCTGATCCTGGCGCTGTGCGCCTTCCCGACGGCCCTCGCGGAAAACGGGGAAGGGCTGTTTGACGTCGCGGCTCTGGAGGAGGACGAGACCCTGTTCTCCTTCCTGGACGACAATCACATCGACACCGTCTACCGCCCGGACGGGCAGCCTTTTCACGGCGATGTCAGCGAGGGCAGCGTCCTGGCCTACATCGATTACGTGGAGCTGCCCAACGCGGACGTGGTGGCCCTGCGGCTCACCATCGGGTTCGAGACCTACGAGGCGCTCTATGGCTACGAGCTGACGCTCCGGGCCGGGGACACGGAGCTGACCTTCGCGGCGGACCCCTATATCAACGATTACGACATGATCTGGCAGGAGGATTACACCCTCTATCTCACGGGCGACGCGGCCGGCCTGATGGAAGCCCTGGCGTCGGGAGACGGCACCCTGGCCTTCACCATCCTCGGCGACCGGGAGATTACCGGGACAATCGCGACGGATCCGGAAGCGATCCGCGCGATCTGGGAAAAGTATGTTGCCCTGGGCGGGCCGGAACAGGATTTCAGCAGACTGACAGAATAAGCCGTATCGAAAACCGGCACCGTGACAGGGCTCTCGTCACGGCGCCGGTTTGTTTTTGTTTATTTGGCTTCCGCCCAGTTCTTCCCCGTGTGCACTTCCGCCACCAGCGGAACGCGCAGGGTCATGACGCCTTCCATGCACTCGCGGAGGAGTGCGGCGGCCTTTTTGGCTTCCTCCGGGGGACATTCGAGGATCAGTTCGTCGTGGACCTGGAGGATCAGGCGGCTCTGCATCTGCTCGGCGCGGAGACGCTCGTCCACCCGGACCATGGCGGCCTTGATGATGTCCGCGGCCGTGCCCTGCACGGGCGTGTTCATCGCGGCGCGCTTACCGAACTCGCGGACGGCAGCCTGCCTGCTCTTCAGCTCCGGCAAGTCGCGGCGGCGGTGCATCAGGGTCTCCGCCCATCCGCGCTTTTCGCCAAGGGCGACCGCCTCGTCCATGAAGCGCCGGACGCCGGGATATTTGGCAAAGTAGCGGGTGATGAAGTCCTGGGCTTCCTGCCGCGTGACCCCGGTGTTCCTCGCCAGGCCGAAGGCGCTGATGCCGTAGATCAGGCCGAAGTTCACGGCCTTGGCCTGGGAGCGCAGGGTGGGGGTCACCTCATCCAGCGGCACGTCGAAGATCTCCGAGGCCGTGCGGGCGTGGATGTCCTGGCCCTCGGTGAAAGCCTCCACCATGGCGGCGTCGCCGGAGAAGTGCGCCATCAGGCGCAGCTCGATCTGGCTGTAGTCCGCGTCCACCAGCACCCAGCCGGGCCGGGGCAGGAAGGCCTCGCGGATCTCCCGGCCTTCCGCCGTGCGCACGGGGATGTTCTGCAGGTTGGGCTCCGAGGACGAGATCCGCCCGGTGGCCGTGGCCGTCTGGTTGAAGCTGGAATGGATGCGCCCGTCGGCCTCCACCAGCGGCAGCATGCCCTCAATGTACGTTCCGTTCAGCTTTACCAGCTGGCGGTAGCGCAGGATCGGCCCGATGATCTCCGGCGCGATGGGCCGCAGATCCTCCAGGACCTCCGCCGAGGTGGAATAGCCCTTGGTTGTCTTTTTGCCGTGCGGCAGCTTCAGCTCCTCAAAGAGGACATGGCCGAGCTGCTGCGGACTGTTGAGCTTGAACGTGCCCACGCCGCAGGCGGCATAGACCGCCGCTTCGGTTTCGCCGATTTCCGCGGCGTACCGGTCTCCCAGCCCGCGCAGGAACGCTCTGTCCACCATGAAGCCCGCGGCCTCCATGCGGAACAGGACGTGCTGCAGGGGCAGCTCCACGTCCCGCATCAGAGGCAGCATGTCAAAGGCTTTGACCCGGCTCTTCTGCCATTCGGAGAGCGCCAGGAGTCCCCGCGCGTCATCCGGCAGGTTCCCCCTGAGGTTGACAAAGGCGTAGGATTTTTCCTGGGGATTCAGCAGGTAAGCCCCCAGCATGGTGTCCCAGTCAAAGCGTTCCGGCAGCGGCGCCCCGGCCTTCCGGAGCGTGTGCAGCAGGCGCTTGCCGTCATGCACCGCGGCGGGGCATGCGGCCATGCCCTCCCCCAGCGCCCGCAGGATCTCCGCCGGGTCCGCGCCGGGATTCAGCAGGTCCCCGCCCAGCGTGACGCGGATCCACCGCTGCCCGGAGGCCAGGGTGATCTGCGTGTCGGTGACATGGACGGCAACCGGCGCGGCGGCTGTCCGCATCCACGCGGTCAGTTCCCCGGCTTCCCGCGCTTCCGCGGGTTCGCCGAATTCCGGAAGTTTGGGACTGTTGTCCTCCGCCGGGGATGCAGCCGTGGCGTCTTCGCCGGCGATGCGCCGGATCACCTGGTTCAGGTGCAGCTTCTGCAGCGCGGGGATGCCCGCCTTCAGGTCCGGCAGCGCACAGTCGGCCAGGTGCCAGTCCACGGGCGCATCCCGGCGGATGGTGGCCAGTTCCTTGCACATCCGCGCCTGATCCGCGCCGGCAGCCAGCTTTTCCCCGAGCTTACCCTTGACTTCCCCGGCGTGGGCCAGCACGTTCTCCAGCGTCCCGTACTGCTGCAGGAGCTTGACGGCGGTCTTGTCGCCGATGCCCGCGATGCCGGGAATGTTGTCGCTGGAATCCCCCGCCAGGCCCTTCCAGTCCGTGACCTGCTCCGGCGTGAAGCCGTATTCCTCATAGACTTTGGCCGGAGTGAAGCGGATCGTCTCGCTCAGGCCCTTGCGCGTGAAGAGCAGCTGCGCGCCGTGGCCCACCAGCTGCAGGGCGTCGCGGTCGCCGGTGAGCAGCAGCGGCTCCACGCCGGCCTCCGTGCCGAGTCTGGACAGCGTGCCCAGCAAATCGTCCGCCTCCCAGCCCCGCAGGCCGTAACGGCGGATCCCCATGTCGTCCAGGAGCTGGCGGATCGTGCCGAACTGCTGTATCAGCTCCGGGGGCGTGGGCTGGCGGCCCGCCTTGTATTCCGCATAGGCCTCGTGGCGGAAGGTCGGGCCGTGCTCGTCAAAGCAGACCGCAAGATAAGCGGCCTGCTCATCGCGGACCGCCTTGAGAAGCATCATCATGAAGCCATGGATCGCGTTGGTGTACACGCCCTCCCCGTTGTCCATCACGGGCAGGGCGTGAAAAGCGCGATGCAGGAGGCTGTTGCCGTCTATGATCAGAAACGTGTCGCTCATTCCGACCTCCCGCCGTCAGTTGTCCGGCCTGTAGAGGGTCGCCAGCGTCCACTCCACCACCTCGTCGTCGTTGAGGTAGAACAGGCGCCAGTTCTCGGGGCTGCGATCCTCGCTGCCGTTCTTGTCCAGGATCACCGGATCCGAAATCGTGTAATGCTGGGAATAAATCTTGTTGAGGGTCGTGTAGATCCAGCCCCGGCCGTAGTTGGAGGTCAGGAGGATGTTCTCCCGCAGCAGCGCGTCCAGGGTGTTGAGAAAGCCCGCGTTTTCCTTGATGCGCGTCTCCACCTGACGGATGAAGGCGTGGATATAATCCCGCTGGCGCAGCATCCGGTTGTGGTTGTTGCCGCTGGTGATCCCCTTGCGGGCGCGGACATAGGCTTCCGTCATGTCCCCCGTCAGGGTCACGGCGGCGCCTTTCTCATAGCCCGCAAACTTTTCGCCCAGCACCGTCATGTCGTCGCGGAGCGTCACGGTCACGCCGCCGATGCCGTCATTGAACTTCTCGATGCTGTCCATGCCCATGGAGGCCGTGGCGTCGATCTTCAGGTGCAGCAGGTTCTCCACCGTCTCGCGGGTATTGGCGTCCTTTTCCGCCATGGTCAGCCTGAACGAGTGGGACAGCGTGATCGGATACATCCGGCTGCCGTTCCGCTGGCCGAAACGGTCATAGGTATTCATCCGCGCCACGGTATCCCGGTCGATCTGCAGGAAATTGACCGCGCGGTCATGATGGTCCAGCACCACCAGCAGCAAAAAGTCGCCGCGGGCGCCCTGAAAAGGCTTGTCGGTGGCGTTCCCCTCCGCGTCGTAGCCGATCAGCAGCACCAGTTCCTGGTTGGGGCGTCTCCGGTAGCGCTGTCCGTTCCAGACCACGGAGGTCGCGGTCCCGATGTCCTCCCGGGGGCTCTCCGTCAGGACAGCCGGCGTGCTTTTCACGGCGCTGTCACCGGTGGCGGGATTGTTGGCGTTGACGATGATCAGCACCGCCGCCAGCGCCGCCACCGCAAGGAGGATCAGCGCCAGCCCGAACACGTGCTGGCGGTGTTTGTCGTGATGATGGCTGCCCATAGATGCCCTCCCTCGCTTGGCTCAGGCCCCTCTGACGAGGAGGCGTCAGATTTTCTTCTTCGCGCTGAGGATATTCCATCCGTCCTCACGGGCGTAGGTGATTTCATCCATGGCCTTGCGCGCGAGAAAAATGCCGAGGCCCCCGATGGTCCGCTCCCGGACCGACTTGGAAACGTCGGGTTCCGGGGTGTCCAACGGGTTGAAGGCGATGCCGCGGTCCCGGAGTACAAGCGTGAACATCCGCGTCTCCGGGTCTACGCCGCACTGCACCTTCACAATGCCCTCGCCCTCGGGATAGGCGTAATGCACAATGTTCCCGACCAGTTCGTCGATCGCGACGCTGACCTGCATCTGCGCCCGCAGCGGACAGCCCGCCTGTTCCAGCGCTTCCTCCGCCATCGCGGTGACGGCGGCGATGCTCTCAACCTTCGCGTCCAGTGTCATTTCCTTCACGGCTTGCCACCTTTCTCCGGAAGATTCCGGTGTGGAGTCGCCTCTCGGTCCTGTCCGTTCCCAGAGCCGGGTTCAGTCCAGTTTCTTGATGATGATCATCTCGGCGTTGTTGCCGCGGATGCTGACCTTCACCTCGTCCGCCACGCGGGCGACCACGGACTTCTCAAGCTCGTCCCAGGCTTCAGCGGCCTGCTCGTCCTGCTCCATGTGCGCGCTGACAGCTTCCTCATAGCGCGACATTGCCCAGGCCCAGTCCATGGAGGAGGACATCGGGTCGTCATACATGCCGGCCATCATCAGCGGGCTGAAAGACTCATCGCCCGCCCCGCGCTCGAAGAAGTCGCGCAGCTTGCCCATCAGGCCCTTGGCGGATTCGTTTTTGCCGGTGGTGGAAGCCGACAGCAGGCTTTCCCGTTTTTCCATGTTCATGCGGGTTTCCACGCGGAGGTGGAGCTGATAGACACCGTCCTTATCCTCGATCCAGAATTCGCCCGAGGCCTCGCCGGTGATGGAGCGCATCATGCCCATCATTTCCTCCGTCAGCAGGCGGAGATGCAGAGCGCTCTTCGGGGAAAGGCCCTTGTAGGCGCTCACTTTTTCAGCTTCCCGGAGCGCCGTTTCCATCTGCTTTCCCTGGCTGGAAACCACAATGACGTCAGTTTTCATGGAGCCGCCCCCTTCACTCGATGGTCAGGATGTCGGCAAACCCGGTGACGTCAAACACTTCCTGCACGATCTCGTTGACGTTCGTGACCTTCATACCGCCCTTGCCCGCCATCTGCTTGTGGGTCGCCAGCAGCACGCGCAGGCCCGCGGAAGAGATGTAATCCAGCTTGCTGAAATCGAAGACGACACTGTCAGCGCCTTCAAGGGAGCGGTGGAGCTCGGCTTCCAGCTCAGGGGACGTCATGGTGTCGAGGCGGCCTTCCAGGGCAATGTTCAGGGTCGTTCCGTTCTGGGTCTTGTTGATTTTCATAGGGTTTGTTCCTCCTTTGATGATCTTATTGGGGTGGAAGCTCCAGGGTCAGGTTGTTCAGGTTCATGGAATATGTATAGCGAGCCTCGGTCGACACGCCAAGCATCAGCCGGATGCCGAGGGCCTCCCGGTCTTCATCCGGGACACAGTGAATGGGGTCGTGCGGACGGCAGTTGTCGCGGAAGCGCAGGACCCAGCGGTCCGGCTTGTGCAGGACGCGCACCGAGAGGATGCGCGGCTTCCCCTCCCGCCTGAACCCGTGTTCGATGGTGTTGACCGCCATCTCCTCGATGCACAGGGCGATGTGCTTGCTGATCATGTCGCTCTTGCCGCGCTCCATGCAGAAGGTTTCGGCCCGGCGGGCGACCCCGGACACCTCGTCCAGGCTGTGGATGTCCGCCTCCAGCAGGTCCTCGTCCGGGACGCCGAAGTCCTTGCGCAGCAGCAGGCAGGCGTCCTCCCGCCAGGGAAGATGCCCGGTCCTGAAGCGTACGTACAGGCCCCAGGCCAGCAGCGCGAGCCATTCGCCGCCCGCGTAGTACAGCCAGACGCCCGTTTCCCTCAGGAAGCCGCTGAAGACCAGCGCCACCGCCATGGGCAGGAGCAGGCCCTCGATCACGGAGATTGCCTCCGTCAGCACCACCCGCTCCGTGGACTGATAGGCGTTTTTGAAGATCGCGCACAGGCTGGCGGGGATCAGACCCGCAGCGAAGATGCGGAGGCCCAGCGTGACCATCTCCCGGGTCCGGTCGTTTGCCTTCTCCGCGGGGAGAAAGAGCTGCGCGGCCAGCGGGGAGACAAGCACCAGCGCCAGCCCCGCCGCCAGTCCGAGGATCACGGCGGACCGTGCCAGCTGGCGGATCAGCTCGCGCAGACCGGTCCGGTCTTCCTCGTGATAGAAGACCCCCGACATGGTCAGGGAGACCCCGCCGATCCCCGTGATGATGCATCCGGACGCGTTGCCCACGGTGGTGATGACGGAGAGCGCGGCCACCGCGTCATTGCTGAACCCCCGCAGGATCCGGTTCAGGCCGAAGATCAGCAGCACATTCGAGGCCATGGCGAAGCTCGCCGGAACGCCGTTCCTGAAAAGCTCGCCGATCTTGCGCAGGCTAACCCGCTTCCAGGAGAAGCGGAAGACGCATTTCTTCGAGAAAAAGTAGACCGCCGCAATGGCCATCGCCACATAATAGCTCAGGGAGGAGGCCAGGCCCATGCCGAACATGGGGTTGGGCATCTGCAGCAGGAGCAGGTCCAGCACCACGTCCGAGACCGTCATGGCGGCCACAGCCACGATGAGAAGATTGCTCTGGCCCGCCATCTGCAGGAAGGGGATCAGCACCAGGGCCCCCATAGAGCCCGGCGCGCCGATGGAGAATCCCGCCAGATAATCCGCCGTCATGTCCAGGACGCCGTCTTTTTCCTCGGCGCCGAGAGCGGAGGCGATGGGGTTCCGGAGCGAAACGACCAGCGCGATAAACAGGGCGGAGACGCCGAGCACCACGGCGATCGACGAGGAATAGCCGCGGTTGGTCTCCTCGTGATCGCCGTGCGCCAGGGATTTGCTGCAGCTTACCTGGATCCCGGCGGCCAGCATGCTGCCGATGGCGCCGATGACCAGCAGGATCGGGTTGGCGAAGCCATAGGCCGCCATCGCGCCTTGGCCCAGAAAGCGGCCGATCATCACGCTGTCGATCAGCAGGCAAAGCGACACGGTCAGCGCAGACAGAATCTGTGCCGTCAGCATCTGCCGCACCAGCTTCCGGATCACGGGCATTCCTCCTCGGGACATCGGGTTCCGCACCCGCACCATATCTGCATTATACCGACTGGAAGCGCCAAAAACAAGCCCACGGACGGTATAAATTCAGGATAAAACAGGAAAAGAGCCGGTCTTCGGGAAAAAGCCCGCGGTTTCAGGTCAGCGCGGCGAGAAAAGCCTCTTCCAGCGCCTCGCGGCAGCCGAACCAGTTGGCGGCGCTGCGGCGGGCTTTTTCTTCGTCGTTCAGGCACAGCCGCAGTTCCAGACGTCCCGGACGGACGGGCGGCAAGGTCAGGCGTCCATCCCGCTCCTCTGTCTCCGGTTCATACAGAACGCCCTCCGGCATGGCCTCCGGGACCGTGCCGTCCCCGTACAGCGCCACCGTCAGTTTCCGCCAGAGCTCCGCCGCTTTCGATTCCCAGCGCTCGCGGAAAGCCGCGGGGTTCGTTCCCTCCGGTAGGGAGAGCACAAATTCGACCAGGGCGGTGCCGCTTTCGACCAGCATGCAATAGGCGCGCAGGCCGTCGATCCGGCAGGGGGCCTGAAGGCTCCGTCGGAAGCGCGTCCGCCATTCCGTCGCCTGTGCCTCGATGGCCGCGCGCCGGCTGGCCGGGATCCGGTTCCGGAAGGCATCGAGGACGCGCCCCGCGCCCACATTGAGGAAAAGCAGCGTTCCTGCGGGATGCGGCTGACGCGTAATCTGTCCCTGATCGATCAGGGCGGCCAGGTTGATCGCCATGTCAAAATAGTTGATCAGGTCCAGCCGCGCCACGAATTCCTCCAGCTGGGCGTCCGTCACGGGACCCAGCTGTTCCAGGCACGCCAAAAGCGTCAGACGGCATTCATCCTCAGGGAGCCAGAGCCGTTCCACGCCGCGCACCTCCTCATTCCATCAAAAACGCCCCCGCATGCAGCCATCCGGGAGCGCAGCCGTCTCGTTCACGCCATGAAAGGCTGAATATCCGCGATCAGCGCCTTCAGCGCTTCCGGGTCCCCCTTGTCCGCGTCCTCGATCTCCAGGGTGATGGTGCGGCTCAGGTCCAGGGAGAAGATGCCGAGGATGGACTTGGCGTCCACCACATGGCGGCCCGCCCGGAGATCCATCTCGAAATCGTATTTGTTGACAATATTGACAAACGTTTTCACGTTCTCCGCCAGGGTCAGGCGGATTTCGAACTGCTGCATGGTCATGCCTCCTTGCGTTGATGGCTCCATTATAACGGCAAACACGCCAAAACGCAAGCCGCACGCAGAAAAAAGCGCGGGCGCATCGCCGCTTTTCCGGGGGCTGTACAAAAGGGCGGGAATCGTGGTATGATAGCGACAGACTGAGAATGGCCGGGAGGGAACCGTCATGCCCTTTGAGATTGTCCGCAACGATATCACCCGCATGGAGGTGGACGCCATCGTCAACGCCGCCAACGAGAGCCTGCTGGGCGGCGGCGGGGTGGACGGCGCCATCCACCGGGCCGCCGGACCGCACCTGCTGGAGGCCTGCCGGGCCATCGGGGGCTGTCCCACAGGGGATGTCCGCATCACCCCGGGCTTTGATCTCCCCGCCAAGTGGGTCATCCACACCGTCGGCCCGGTCTGGCGGGGCGGGAACGCCCGTGAAGCGGAGCTGCTCCGGTCCTGCTATACGCGCTCCCTGGCGCTGGCCCTGGCCACCGGGTGCGAGAGCATCGCCTTTCCGCTGATCTCTTCCGGCGCTTACGGCTATCCCCGCGAAGAGGCGCTGCGGATCGCCACCGGCGCCATCCGGGACTTCCTCATGGCCGAGGAGATGCGGGTCTACCTGGTAGTCTATGACCGCGCCAGTTTCTCCATTGGCGAAAAACTCTACGAGCGCATCCGCAGTTACATCGACGACAGCGCTGTCCCGGAAGAAAACCTCGTGGCGGAAATGCGCCGG
>OCTX012220068.1_pt1 | contig 15736 bp, 10 predicted proteins | sample 1539691 | NCBI WGS metagenome assembly OCTX01 (sample SAMN02144231, study PRJEB22623) | gut metagenome | biome: sheep rumen | host: Ovis aries | place: New Zealand | reverse complement strand
AACACAGCTATTTTGAAGGGAAACGGATTGCCACGACCAGTTTGCGAACTGGTCTCGCAATGACATTTTGGGGTTTGTCTACACATTGAAGCCGCTTCTCCCTTGCGGAGAGGCGGCTTTTGTGGTACGATTTTTGCAAGAATGCGATTGCGAGGCCAGCACCATGGATCTGAATCAACTGAACGCCGCCCAGCGGGAGGCCGTCACAACTACCGAGGGCTATGTGCGCGTGATCGCCGGGGCAGGCTCCGGCAAGACCCGTGCCCTGAGCCACCGCTTTGCCTATCTGGTGAATGTCATGGGCATCCTCCCGGGGAATATCCTCTGCGTCACCTTCACCAACAAGGCCGCCAACGAGATGCGCCAGCGCATCCACAATCTCACCGGGGACAACGACACCGGCTATATCAACACCTTCCACGGCTTCTGCGTCTCTGTTCTCCAGGAGGACAGCTACGCCGTCCAGTATCCCCGCAGCTTTCTGGTGCTGGACAATTCGGATATCGACGCCATGCTTCAGATCATCTATGACGAGCGGGGCCTGAGCCTCAGGGACAAGACCTTTGCCCAGGCCCGGGATATGATCGAGATCCAGAAGGGCATCCGGAAGCCGGACTACTACAAGGACCTGATCGATATGTCCCTGGAGGAGCTGCGCCGGAAATACGAGCAGGCCAAAACCGTGGACGATATCATCTTCTACGGCTATCTCTACCAGGAGAAAAAGTGCTTCGGCCTGGACTATAACGATCTCATCTTTGTGACCCTCTATATCTTCGAGCAGAACGGGGAGATCCGCCAAAAGTGGCAGCAGCGTCTGGAATACATCATGATCGATGAGTTTCAGGACATCGATCCACCCCAGTATCGGCTCATGAAGGTCCTCTGTGGCTATCACAAGAACCTCTTCATCGTGGGGGACCCGGACCAGACCATCTACACCTGGAGGGGAGCCGACGTCCGTTTCCTGCTGGATTTCGATCAGGAGTTTCCGGGGACGAAAACCATCATGATGATGGAAAACTACCGCTCCACGCCCCAGATCCTGGCGGCAGCCAATTCCCTCATCGAAAAGAACCGGACGAGGATCAAAAAGGACCTGATCCCGACTCTTCCGGACGGACCTCTGCCCCTCTGCCACTACGCCCCCAATGCGGAGGCCGAGGCGGAGCAGATCGCCTTTCAGATGTGGGAACTCCATGACAAAGACGTGCCCTTCCGGGAGATGACGGTGCTTTATCGCGCCCATTATCTCACCAACAAGCTGGAGGAGGTACTCCGCAGGCGGAAGATCCCCTATGTGCTCTACAGCGGCGTTCCCTTCTTCGGCCGCAGGGAGATCAAGGACGCTCTGAGCTATCTGCGCATGGTGGCTTATAAGGACGACCTCTCCTTCGCCCGCATTGTCAACGTCCCCAAGCGGAACCTGGGCCAGCGGCGGATGCAGTTTCTCCGGGAACTGGCGGAGCGAGAGAGCTGCAGCCTCTATCAGGCTCTCTGCCGCAGCACGGAGGAGGAGCTTTTCAAAGGCACCGGCGCGGCCAAATTCATCTCCCTCATCGAGAGCTTTGCCCAGAGCTATGCCGATCGCCCCATCTCTGAGCTTTTGAGCGACCTGCTGGACAAGAGTGGCTACGAGCGGATGCTGCGCACCGAGGGCAGCCAGGAGAGGCTGGATAACCTGGCGGAGTTGAAGCAGTCCGTCTATGAATATGAGACCGGCTGCGGCGAGGAGGCTGCCCTGGAGCATTATCTCAGTCATGTGGCCCTCTTCACCAATGCCGACGCCGAGGACGGGGGAGACAAGGTCAAGCTCATGACGGTCCACGCCGCCAAGGGCCTTGAATTTCCCTATGTCTTTCTCTGCGGTATGAATGAGGGCATTTTCCCCTCGGGCCGCACCAGCACCCTGCCTGGCATGGAGGAGGAGCGGCGCCTGGCCTTTGTGGCCTTTACCCGGGCGGAAAAGGAGCTTTACCTCTCCGAGGCCGAGGGGAGGAACCTGGACGCTTCTCCCCGCTATCCCTCCCGCTTCCTGCTGGATATCGACCCGGAGCTGATGGCCTATACCGCCCCGCCCAAGGAGAGCCTGATCCGGGACGCCCGGGACTATATCGCCGCCAGCGAGAAGTATCTGCCCGAGGAAAAGCCGGAGGATCGATTTCCGGTGGGAGCACGGGTCCGTCACGAGATCCTGGGGCAGGGGACCGTCCTGGAGATCGACCGGGACAAGGGCGCCTACCTCCTGCAGTTTGACGGCATGAAGACGCCCCGCCGCATCAGCTTCCGGGTGAAGCTGGAAAAGGCTTGAAAAAAGCAACCTGCTCAGGGCAGGTTGCTTTTTTCAGATCTTCACTGGAACGCCGTTGAGCTCCACGCCGTTGGAGGCGTCGATGACGATCACCTTTTTCCCGTCAAGGATCCTGGCCTGGACCAGCATGCTGTGCTCCGGGGAAACCTGGATCTTCACCTCCGGCGTCTGAATCTCCATGCGCTTGGGATCAGAGAGATTGGCGGGCCGCAGGTCCGCGTCCTTGCCGAAGGTCTCCTTGCAGCGCTGCTCAAAGCGCAGCCGCTCCTCGGCGCTGGCGCCGCTGTTTTCCAGAATGTCGCCCATTTCCTTTACCGTAACGGTAAGCGGCTCGGGATCCTTGCTTTCCTTGTGCAGGGTGATCCGGTCGGAGAGCTGTTCATGCACGGACTGGACCAGATCAAAGCGGCAGTCCTGCTCCAGCACGTCCGAGAGCAGGCCGTCAAAGCTTTCCCGCTGGCGCTGGGCGGGCATGGGGACCTCTGTGCGAAACACCGCGTCGATAAAGTCTGCGTGATCGACTTTGCAGTCCCGGGTGTAGAAAAGAGTGTTATAGAGGTTCGTGGCCCGGTCGTCAAAGGCGGGGAAGAGGAAGCCCAGCTCCGGAGCGGAGACTACCTGGCCTGCCGTTGCGCTGTGAAAGCGCTTGTCTTCCGGCGTGTAACCCAGCTCGCTTTTTCCGCCCTCTACGGGGCATACGGCACAGAGCATGTATTTGTACACCTCGCCGGCGTCGCCGATGCTGCCGTCCTTGCCGTAATGGGGGACGTCATAGCTGTCAAAGGCCAGCAGAATCAGGTAGTTCCCGCCGTCCATATCCAGATGCCCTATGATCGTGTGATAAAACTGCTCCAGGAGAGCGGGGTCCTGTCCCTCACTTTTGCGCAGGGCGGAGAGCAGACGATGCTCGTCGCTGTCCAGTACCTGCTTGGTGGCAAAGGCGATGTCCAGCAGGTTCTTGCCCAGAGCGCCGGAAAGGCTCTTTTTCAGCAGCGCAAAGTATTTTTCCTGCTCCTCAGCCGTCAGAAGGCCGAGAGATTCACTCAAGGTGGAGATGATCTCGCCGGATCCGTTCACATAGCAGCCGTAGAGATGGGTGATGCTGTTGTGCTCCGGACGGATGCGGCGGCGGATCTCTCGCAGCTCTTTTTGATTCATGGCATAATAATCCTTTCCCAAAATGCAAGGGGCATTATGGCACAAAACCCTCCGTTTGTCCAGCGGGTCATAGTCCGGAGCTCTGAGTTGCTCGATCCTGTCCTTTCCCCGGACGAAGACAGGAACGGCGTGTGATATAGACAATCATTTTTCGCAAGCAATTGAAATGAACGAAAAAACAGTGCTGATTGGGTCGAATCCAAAAAACCAGACAAAATCAGCACAAAATATGGATGAAAATATCAGCGCGATTCCCGTGAGAACAGGTTGAAATCCAGGCCTTTCTGTGCTATGATAAACTAAATATATTTGGACTTCTCGGAGAGAGTTTCATGGATAAAAAAGATTCGGCCCGCCATTTCAATAAAGCGAGAATTGCCCACTGGCAGGTGATCTCAGCAATGCTGATGGTCTACGATGCTGTCAGTGTCAACGTCTCGTATCTGGCCGCACTCTGGCTGCGCTTCGATTGCAAATTTTCCATTATTCCGCAGGAGTATATGGACGCGTGGCTGCGGTTTGTTCCGTATTATACTGTTTTTTGCCTGGTGCTGTTCTGGGTTTTCAAGCTCTATCAGAGTATCTGGCGATTTGCCAGCTTTGCAGAGCTGGAACGGATCATAGGGGCCAATTTCATTGCCGGGCTCGCTCACGCCCTGGGGATTACCCTTCTGTTCTACCGCATGCCCATTTCGTATTATGCCATTGGCATTGTGCTTCAGGTGATCCTGGTCAGCGGCGTTCGCTTCTTCTATCGTTTTGTCCTTTTGCTTCGGAGCTGGCGGGAAAAGCGTGGACACTCGATCCACAGAGTCATGCTGATCGGTGCGGGAGAAGCGGGCCAGCTCATCCTGCATGACCTGATGAAATCCAGAGACAGCCAGGATCGGGTTTGCTGCATCATCGACGATAACCCCAACAAGTGGAACCGTTATGTTGACGGGGTGCCGGTGGTCGGCGGTCGGGACGATATTCTGGTAAACTGTGAAAAGTATAAGATCGATCGGATCTATCTTGCCATCCCATCCGCCTCTGCAGAGGCCAAGCGGGACATTCTGGATATCTGCAAAGAGACCAACTGCGAAATGAAGATTCTTCCTGGAATTGTTCAGTTTGTGAAGGAGAATGTAACCGTCAGCGCCATGAAGGATGTGGCCATTGAGGACCTGCTGGGCCGCGAGCCGATCAAGACCGATATGACGGATGTTTTCCGGTATCTGGCGGGAAAGACCATTCTGGTCACCGGCGGCGGCGGATCCATCGGCAGCGAGCTCTGCCGGCAGATCGCCTCTCACGATCCCAAGCGGCTGATCATTCTGGATATCTATGAGAACAATGCCTACGATATCCAGCTGGAATTGAAGGACAAGTATCCCGATCTGGACCTTGTCACGTTGATCGGCTCCGTGCGGGACAGCCGCAGACTGGATGAGATCTTCACGGAGTACCACCCGGATGTGGTCTATCATGCTGCCGCCCACAAGCATGTTCCTCTCATGGAGGACAGCCCCTGTGAGGCGATCAAGAACAATGTGATCGGTACATATAAGACGGCATATGCCGCCATGGCACACGGCTGCAAGCGCTTTGTTCTCATCAGCACCGACAAGGCAGTGAATCCCACCAACATCATGGGCGCCTCCAAGCGCCTTTGCGAGATGGTCATTCAGGCCTTCGACAAAAAGGTCCGGATGGGGAGACCCTTCGATATGCCGACGCTCTACACCCATAACGGTGAGTTCAGCGACCCGGTGAGCCGGCTTCAGCTGCCGGCGGATGAGATTCATACGGAATTTGTTGCGGTGCGATTCGGCAATGTGCTAGGCAGCAACGGCTCCGTTGTTCCCATCTTCAAGCGGCAAATCGCAAAGGGAGGACCGGTCACGGTCACGCACCCGGATATCATCCGCTACTTCATGACCGTCAGCGAAGCGGTGAGCCTGGTGCTCCAGGCTGGCACCTATGCCAAGGGCGGGGAAATCTTTGTTCTTGACATGGGAAGCCCCGTGAAGATCGATACGCTGGCCCGCAACCTGATCCGCCTTTCCGGTTTTAAGCCCGATGTGGACATCAAGATCGAATACACCGGCCTGCGCCCCGGCGAGAAGCTGTACGAGGAAAAGCTGATGGCAGAAGAGGGCCTGCGTAAAACCGACAACAAGCTGATCCATATTGGCAGTCCTATCCCCTTCGACACTGACGTGTTCCTCTCCCAGCTGGAGCCCTTGATGGAGCGCGCCTACGCCAACCGCGAGGATATCCGCGAGACCGTGGAAGAAATGGTGTCTACCTACCACCCGGAGGGAAAGCAAGGGAGAAGGAGCACGGAAGTTGCCTGTAATAGTCCTGAGGAAATAAAAGCTGCCGCCGGTGTGTAGCGTGGACAGTCTGCGTTATGCGGCAGCATTTCACTTGAGATTGGCAGGCAATACTCGTTCCGTTCTTTCTCCGATTGGCTTTCCGGTATCAAAACAGGAGAAAGACAATGGACCTTCGTGAGAAGAAACTTCTTGTTCTCGGTGGAACAAGCTACATGCCTTACGTGAGAGAATACGCTGATGAGGAAGGGTTTCAGGTTTTTTGCGCCGGCGGAACACCGAACAGCGTAATGGAGCAGTTTTCTGACCGATTCTTTCACGTTGAAGCTACGGATAAGAAAGCGATTCTGAAACTGATTCAAGAGGAAAAAGTTGACGGTGTCGTAGCACTTGGAAATGAGAATTTGATCGATTGCACAATTGACATCACGAAAACTGCGGACTTGCCTTTTTATCTTGAGAGAAAGCACTGGAATGAACTTCAGAACAAGCAGGCATTCAAACGTCACTGCAGAGAATTTGGTATTCATGTCGTAAATGAGCTCTTCATATCGGATCAACAAGATCTGGATAAGGCCAGGTACCCTCTCGTAATCAAGCCTGCTGACAGCAGCGGCTCACAAGGCGTCTCGGTCTGCAAGAATCCGGAGGAAGCGCTGCTTGCCTTTGAGAAAGCAAAGAAGTATTCCAGAACCGATTCCGTTTTGGCAGAAGAGTTTATCCTGGCTCCTGAGTTCATTTGCTCTTACATTATCCACGACGGAGAACCGACTGTTTGGATGCTGGGTGATCGATATATGAATCGATTGCAGGATGGCTTTGGCGGAATCTCTAATTGCTCTGTATTCCCCTCCAAACACGCCGCGTTATACATGGAAAGAATTCATCCGCGGATGGTGGAGCTGCTGAAAGAATATGGGCCGAGAAACGGTGCCTTTTTTGCCCAGGGCTTTGTTCGGAACGATGATATCCTGTTTTTTGACCCTGCTTTACGCTTTTGCGGGACCTTGGACATTATCCCTTATACCTATATCCTGAAGATAAATCCCCTGCGATGGATGATCAATCACTCTTTGACCGGCATTATGGGGGATGAAAAAGAATTCAAGCAGATGGATTGGCGATTGAAAGGGAAATGCGTTGTTCAGTTAAGCCTTCATTCTGCCATCGGTAAAATCGAAGCCGTTTCCGGCTTGGATAAATTATTGAACCTTCCTGGTGTTATTGATGTAGTGCAGCTTTTGCACGAAGGCGATATCGTGGATGCCCCGGGGACGCTTCAGCAGGTTCTTGCACGGATTTATATCGTGAAGGATTGCTTCTCCTCGGCACTGGATCTGATCCATCAGATTTACGATCTCGTAAGTATTAAGGGTCAGGATGGGAAAGAACTCTTGATGCCTTTTCAGCCCTATGGCTTTTTGGATGTGTGAGAAGCACGAATAAAAGCTTGGTAATTTAGTGTGTTTTACTTCACTGTTGGAAAGCGGGAAAGACCATGAAAGATTACATGGAAAAACGCGCGATATCCTTTAGCCCTCCCGATATTAGTGAACTGGAAATTGCGGAGGTCGCTGACGCGCTTCGTTCTGGCTGGATCACGACCGGTCCGCGTACCAAATTGCTGGAGCGTAGGATTGCTGCATATATCGAAACCGGGAGAACAGACATTGACTGCTCTTCCGAGGCTGCGCTGGCGCGCTACGGCAACAGGACTGTTTGCCTGAATTCCGCCACCGCTGCGGAAGAACTGAACCTTCGCATGCTCGGTATTGGAGAAGGGGATGAGGTGCTCGTCCCATCCTATACCTATACGGCGTCGGCTTCTGCGGCGATTCACTGCGGCGCAACGGTCAGGTTTGTTGACATTCAAAAGGATGGCGACCCTGAAACGCACATGCCTGAGATGGATTATGTTGCCTTGGAGGCTGCTATTAGCCCCCGAACCAAAGCCATCATTACGGTCGATCTTGGCGGCATCGTGTGTGACTATGACAAGGTGTTTGAGATCGTTGAGCGGAAAAAGGCAATGTTCACGCCTGTGGAACCGGACGGTACGCCTCTCGGAAATCTTGCCTCCCGGATTCAAAAAGCCATCGGTCGGATAGCCGTCGTTGCGGACTGCGCACACAGCCTTGGCGCTTCTCGTGATTTTCGCGGAAAACGGAAGTATTGCGGGGCGATCGCAGATTTCACAAGTTTCAGCTTTCATGCTGTAAAGAACTTTACTACAGCGGAGGGCGGCGCTTCTACCTGGCTTCCGCTGAATGGGATTGCGGACGAAGAAATCTATAAAATGTTTCAGCTGCTGTCCCTCCACGGGCAGAACAAGGATGCCCTCGCGAAGACAAAGGGTGGTTCCTGGGAGTATGATATCATTGGACCGTGGTATAAGTGTAATATGACAGATATCATGGCGGCTATCGGCTTGCGTCAGCTGGACCGTTATCTGGGCCTGCTGGAGCGCAGGACTGAGATCATGAAGCAATATGATGCTGTCTGCTCGGAGCTTGGTCTGAGCCACATGATCCACCATACGCAGCATATGGACAGTTCCAACCATCTCTATTTGATCCGCGTCCCGGGTATCGGCGAAGAGGAGAGAAACCTGATCATTGAAAAGATGGCGGAGCGTGGTGTGGCTGCCAATGTCCACTATAAACCCTTACCGATGATGTCAGCGTATGGAAAAGACTGCTCTGCTTTTCCCAATGCCTATGATTACTATCGGAACCTGATTTCCCTTCCTTTCCATACCTTGCTGTCTGATTCGGATGTGGTCTATGTATGCGAAATGCTGAGAGAAAGCGTGAACGAGGTTCTCGGGTAAGGAGTACAACGGATGTACAAGCGTGGTTTGAAGCGGGCTATTGATGTATGCATCAGCTTGATCGGGCTGCCATTTTTCGGCTTGATTTTTGCAATTGTCGCACCGATCATTCACTTCACCGATCACGGTCCTGTTTTCTATAATGCAGATCGCCTTGGATACAGGGGAAAAGTTTATACAATGTACAAGTTCCGTTCCATGCGCGTGAACGCGCCGGATTTACGGAATAAGGATGGCAGCACCTATAACGGTGACAATGATCCCCGTGTAACAAGAATCGGGCGTATCTTGCGAAAAACCAGCATCGATGAAACTCCACAGTTATTGAATGTCTTGAAAGGCGACATGAGTGTGATCGGCCCGCGTCCTTTTGTGACGACGCATTATCGCGGCTATGATAAGCTGGACGCTCGAATGAAGAAGCGCCTGGAAGTCAGACCCGGGATCACGGGTTATAGCCAGGCGTATTTCAGGAACTCCATCACGCAGAATGAAAAGATCGATAATGATTGTTATTATGCCGATCATGTGTCTTTTTTGTTTGATGTCAGGATCTTTATCCAGACAATCAAGTCTGTTCTGAGACATGAAAACATTTACGTTTCAGATGAAATCAAGAGCGAGGACGGAAAGAAAGCCGAAAAGGAATGAAAAGAGTTCTGATCATTGGCGCGTCCATTCTCCAACTGCCTGCGATTCGAAAGGCCAAGGAGATGGGGTGCTATGTCGCGGTTGCCGATTATAATCCCCAGGCAGTGGGAATCCCGTTTGCTGATGAATACTTCAATGTCAGCACAATCGATATTGATGGCATCGTCAATGCGGCTCAGCGCTTCCGGCCGGATGGAATCATGACCCTTGCAACGGATATGCCGATGAGAGCTGTTGCGGCAGCCTGCAAGAGCCTCCATTTGCCTGGAATCTCCCCGGAAACCGCCATCAAGGCAACAGATAAGGGAGAAATGATCAAAGCTTTTGATGCCTATGGGGTAGAACACCCCTGGTTCTATGTCGCATCCGATGAAACAGCGTTTGATCAGATCCTGGAGAAGTTGAGCTTTCCTTGCGTTATGAAGCCGACGGACAATTCCGGGAGCAGAGGCGTTGTGCTTTGCCGCAGCCAGGAAGAGCTCCGGGCGCAATACCGGTATTCCAGCAGTGCATCCCGCAGCGGAGCGGTGATCATAGAGGAGTATTTGCGTGGACCTGAATTCAGCGTTGAAGTGATGGTCGTTGAGGGGGAACCGCATGTCCTTCAAATCACCGATAAGCTGACAACCGGCGCCCCCCACTTCGTGGAGATGGGACATAGCCAGCCCACAAGTCAGGCACCTGAGCAGCAGAACAAGATTTGCGACCTTGCGATTCGGGCCTGTAAAGCTGTCGGCATCGAAATTGGCCCCGCGCATGTGGAAATGATCCTGACGGAAGACGGCCCCAAAATGGTGGAACTGGGAGCTCGAATGGGCGGGGACTGCATCACGACCCATTTGGTTCCGCTCTCGACTGGAATCGATATGGTGGAGGCCGCGATCCGACTTGCTTGTGGGGAGACTGCTGATATTCACTCCTGCTTCTCGAAAGGAGCTGCGATCCGCTACTTTGATGCGCATAGCGGAACGATCCGTGCGATCTGTCACTTGGAGAAAGCCAAAAGCATCCCTGGCGTACAGGAGATTTCAATCGTTCATTCTGTTGGAGAAACTGTGGGCGAGATAGGAAGCAGTGCAGATCGAATCGGCTTTGTGATTGCGCAGGCTGAAACAGCGCAGGCAGCGGTAATGGCTTGCGAGAAAGCCATTCATACGATTCAAATTGATCTTGCCTGAAAGCGTGACGCCGTCAGCCGCTCTCCGGATTGAAAATGTGCTGGGGTTGATATAGCAGCTTACCACGATCCCGTCCTCTTACCGGACGTGGTGCTTGAAGCCGATAGGGAATGATACAACGCTTCTTCGAATCAGAACCGGGCGTGCAGAAGCGTATTCCCTGGAGGATTCTTTTTTGCGCCGAGAGACCGCAGCGCGGGCTGCAGATTTGACATTCACTTGATATTGAAGATGGAGTTGAGCTGAAAAAATGAAGAGGATAGAACTGTTGAAATTGCCGCCCTACTGCTATCCGGAACGTATTTCCAGCTCGCACCTGATAGAAGATCTGAATGAGGCCCTTGCAGATGCAGGGATACACACCACCGTTATTGCACCAACGCCATGCCGCGGGATCGATGAAGAAACCAGGAAGCGTTATAAGGGAATCAAACATGAGCAGCTCGCGAACGGCAGCGTTGACGTGTACAGGTTCCCCTTGTTCAAAGAGGGGCGAAACCCTGTTCTCCGGGCCTTTCGATATATTCTTTGCCATGTCATTCAGTATTGCAGAGGAAAGCAAGTACCTGGTGTTTCGGTCATTTATGCAGCGAGCACACCGCCTACTCAAGGAGTCCTGTGCGGAAGGGTAGCTGCAAAGCTGAGCAAGAAGTACAAGAAGAAGGTATCCTTTGTTTATCATCTCCAGGATGTGTTCCCCGATTCGCTGGTTTCTGCCGGCCTGACCTCCAAGGGCTCTTTGCTGTGGAAGCTCGGCAGAATCATAGAGGATCGCACTTATCGCTATGCTGATAAGATCGTTGTGATCAGTGAGGATATCAAGAAGAACATTCTGGCCAAGGGCGTTCCCGAAAAGAAGATCGAAGTGATCCCAAACTGGATCGACATCGATGCTGTGCGACCTATCCGCAGGGAAGAGAACAAACTGTTCGACGAGCTTGGAATAGAGCGTGACCGTTTTACCGCAGTGTATGCGGGAAACCTGGGCAAGGCGCAGGGCGTCGATACCTTTATTGAAGCAGCCGCAAAGCTTCCTGATGTGCAGTTCCTGATTTTTGGAGAAGGCAGCAGCAGAGAAGAGATCGCCAAAAGATGCGCAGGCTGTGCAAACATCCGTCTGTTCCCGCTGATGCCGGGCAGCAGAGTGGCGGAGGTTTATGGCCTCGGCGATTTGTGCCTGGTGTCCTGCAAGGCAGGGCTTGGTTCCGGAGCGGTACCCAGCAAAACATTTTCCATCATGGCTGCGGCGACACCGGTGCTGCTGAGCTTTGACGAGGGAACTGAGCTGTGGAATCTGATCGAGGGCGAGCAGTGCGGGATCTGTACCCATGCGGGCAAGGCGGATGAGCTCGCAGCGGCGATCCGCTGGGCGAGCTCTCATAGAGAAGATCTCGCCGCCATGGGGGAGAGAGCGCGTAGGTGCGTAGAGGCCAACTATTCCAAAGAGGTGGGGACCGGCAGGATGCTGGATGTGATCAAACAACTGGTGGAGTGAGCAGCAGAGGAAGGACCATGAAGAAAGTAGCAATCCTGAGTGCGGTCAATATCAAGCACATGTCGTTGATTTCGCTGTACACAGACATCCTGAAGGAACTGGATGTGCAGGTCGATCTGATCTATATGGACAAGTACGGGGAGGATGAGGACTTTCCCTGTGACCATAAGTACCGTTACGTAAAAGTGATCGACAGGAATTGGAACCCGGCGAAAAAGGCACTATGCTACCTTTCGTTTATCCCGTATGCGGAGAAGATCCTGAACCGGAATCGCTATGATTTCGTGATCGTGTGGAATGATGTGGCCATCTTTCTGTTTGCGGACTATCTTCGCACGCATTATAAAGGAAAGTACTGCGTCAATATCCGGGACAACATGAAATACGATCGGAAGCTCTTTCGGCGCAGATACGAAAAATGCTTTTTGAATTCCGCCTTTAACACCATTTCCTCCAAGGGCTATCTGGATTTTCTCCCCGAGAAACCGGAGTATCTGCCGATCCATTCCCTGAATCTGAGCGCTCTTCGGGGAATGAAAGTGCATGAGGGCCTTCGCTCCGAGGGTGAACCGATCCGGATCGGTTTTATCGGCTATGTCAGGTTTTTTGAGCGCAATCAAAAGCTGATGGATGCCTTTCAGAATGATGAACGGTTTGAACTGTGCTATTATGGGAAAGGCGCCGAAGTTCTGGAAGCCTATGCAAAAGAACATGACATCAGGAACGCTGTTTTTCATGGCGGCTTCCCAGTTTCAGATACCGCAAAGTATCTGGAGAAGATCGACGTCATCAACAATCTCTACGGCAATGAGACTTTGAATCTGAGGAAAGCGATTTCCATCAAGCTGTTTCATGCGATCTACTCCAGAATTCCGATTCTGGTTTGCCCGGATACCTACGTTGGCGCAGTGGCCAAAGACCTGGGAATGGGATATGAAATCGCCGATGCAGAGCTGGGCAGCGCTTTGCCTGATAAACTCTATGCCTGGTATCGCGGGATCGACTTTGCACAATTGAGCCTGCGTGGCGAAACGTATTTGAAGAAAGCAGTAGAAGAAAACAGAGAATTTGAGCGTGTAGTACGGAGCGTTATAATCGATCAGCACACATAAAAGAACTACAGCGATTCACATGGAAAAGATAGAAGAGGGAGATGCACTGATTGTTTGCCATTAACATTGTATTGTTTTCAGCAATCGTGGTTCCTTATGCAATTTTTTACATCAGAAAATATAAGATAGCACCAGCCTCTATTTGGTTTGCCATGGAAATGCTGTTCTTTTACGGTATTTGTGCTGCACCAAAAGGACGCTCGGCAAATGCGGTTGAACTAGAAACTTTCTATGTGGTTGCCTGTGTCTGCTACATTATCGGGATCGAATTTGGGAAGAAGGTGAATACCACAGGGCTGTCTCCCTTTCACGGATCTTATTTGAACAGCGAACCGAATTCCGTTCAGATGTTTGTGATTTGGGCGATTATCGCAGTTTCCATCTTCCTTTGCACATACCTGTTTGTGGCAGGTGGCATGAATGTTTTTGTCCAATCGCTGCGAGATTTTGTTTCAGGCGACAGCGGTGTTTACTCTAAACAGCGAGCAAAGTTTTTTGGCGTGAAGGGACAAGGGTATATTTACCAGTTCAGGGTAGTACTGCTTCCGCTTTTGGCGACCTTTACTCTTATTGGAACAAAAAAGACGAAAAGCAGGCTCTTAGCAATCGCATTATACTTCTTGATGGTCGTCTTCTTGCTTGGAACGGGGCAAAGAAATGCCTTTGTCTTCTACTGTTTGATCGTTCTGTTATATGTAGTGGCTGTCAAGATGGACTTGAACGAGAGAATCATGTCTCGTTTCATGGTCGTTTTTTTGGGTGGAGTAGCGCTCCTCTTCCTGATCGTTTTAACGATCAGCAATGGCAGAGTTTCCACCGGAGAGAATCCCATTACGGGCGCAATCAAATCTATTGTTGAAAGAATCCTCCTAGTAAATCAAAAAACTGCCATCGCTGCCTATAACTATATCAAAACACAGCCGATCGTTTGGGGGTATGACTGGTGGATGATGTTGCTGGACATCCTTCCTGGTCAAACCGGTTATATGTCGGTTGACCGCATCGTGTTTTACTATGCGTATGGCAGCTATAACGGGACTGGACCACCGTGCATTTGGGCATCAGCCTGGTATAACTTTGGGGTTCTGGGAATTACTATCTTCCCGTTTCTCATGGGTGTCATCTATCACAATGCATATCGCAAAATGATGCGAACGCCAAACAAGAATAAACTGTATATTCTGCTGTATGTGGCGTTGTGTGTCTATATGGGCTTATGGACCTACGGAACTCCAATGACACTTTTCAATAATGGCGTTGTCACAGTCCTTCTCCTGCGATGGTTGCTCTTTACGTTCATACCTCGTATTACGCGAAGAAGGCGGCGTGCTTGAGAAAGGACGCAAGACGGGCTTGCCATTTCTGCAGTTACCATCAGTAGTTTTAATTTGTTCCAGGGAAAAAACATGCGAAATCGATTCATGAAATCAGGATATTTCAAGTCTTTGGCAATTTTGACCAGCGGCTCTCTGATCGGCGCCGTTATCACTGCCGCTGCGGAAGTCGCACGCACTTGGATCTTTCCTGCAGATTCAATTGGCGTTTATTCTTTTTTGCTGGCTTTTCCGACATTGTTTATCAGCATCCCGTCCTTGCGATATGACGTGTCCATTGTTGTGGAAAAAGACGAGCGAAGATCCTTTGCGCTGGTAAAGCTCAATTTCCTTCTTCTGATCGTCAGTAGTATCCTGCTGACGATCGCGTATTCCATTTATCTCTTTGGGTTTCATGCGGAGTATAAGCAATATTGGTATACCATACCGTTCGCTTTCTTCATAGTTGCCGGTTATGGCCTGAACAATATTCTGAACGCATATAATAACCGGCGGAAGGAATACCGGGAAATATCGAAAAGGTACGTTGTTCGTACAGCGGTCCAAAGGATTTCTTCCTTGCTGCTGGGCATTCTGATTGTAGTCCTTCTTCGCCTTCCGCAGTGGAGCGTTCTTGTGATGTATGCACCTCATGGGCTCGGACTGTTCGTTGGAGCATGGAAGCAGTCAAAAGGGATCAGAGACCGGGGGGAGGAGCTGCGCACTGTTACGATGGAAGAAATGTGGGCAGCAGCAAAAGCACACCGGAAACAAGTCCTCTATTCCACGCCGGCACTGTTTGTCAACAGTTATTCCTATACTTGCATCACACTCCTGATTGAAGACATTTTCGATACGACGGTTTTGGCATACTATTCCATTTCCAACCGGGTGTTGGGTATGCCTATTGCATTGATTTGCGGAAATGTAGCGAAAGTCTATATTGAGGAAGCTTCGAAGGAGTACAATGCAACCGGAAGGTTCGTAAAAGCGTTTTCGAAGTCGCTCATCTTCCTGATAGCGCTGGCTGTTCCCATGTTTTTTGCTATGTATTATCTGGCTCCGCCTCTTTGTGAGGTGTTTCTTGGAAAAGGATGGTTCATTGCAGGTGAGTACATCAAAATTCTTGCGCTGATGTTTTCCTTCCGCTTGATCGGAACTGCGCTGTCTCAATCGCTGACTGTCTGCAATAAACAAGGTGTGGAACTGCTTGTCAATTTAGGCTTGGTTGTGGCTTCTGTATTCAGCGGAATCCTGACCAGAAGGATGGGCGGAGATATTTATTTCTTCCTGAGAAGCATTTGTATCTCTCGTTCGATATGCTATGTCGTGCTGATTGCCGGAGTGTATTTCTGTTCTCTTGGCAATAG
>OCTX011989488.1_pt1 | contig 15740 bp, 9 predicted proteins | sample 1539691 | NCBI WGS metagenome assembly OCTX01 (sample SAMN02144231, study PRJEB22623) | gut metagenome | biome: sheep rumen | host: Ovis aries | place: New Zealand | reverse complement strand
CAGACGGCTGATGAAGCGCACGTTGCGTGCCGTGAGCTGCCGGCCGTGAACGTAGCCCACGTGGGCTTGGGTGATGGCGTCGCTGCGCCGCTGGCGGCTCAATGCGGGCTGCCAGGGGTAGTCGAGGTCTACGTTGCAGTAGTTGCCCAGCGTCATGTTCTCCACCGTCAGCTCATCGACGTGGAAGTCGAACATGGTGAAGTTGCCCACGGCGCCCTGCATCTGTCCGCGCTGCGAGGCGAGCACCACGCGGCGGGCATCGTCGGTGAGGCCCATGAGCGTGAGCTTCGTCGTGGTGATGACCATGCCGAAGGGCTCGCGGCCGTCGCGCCCTGTCACCACGTCGGGGGTGTCGGGGTTGTCCACCCAGTACACCCAAGGCCTGATGTAGAGCGTGGTGGTGTCAGCCAGGTGCTCCACCGCCTCCTGCAGGGTGTTGAAGACGAAGGGCAGGCTGTCGGCCTGGGCGTCGCTGAGCGAGCCGTCGAGCAGCAGGTGGCGAGCGTCGAGGGGCGGCAGGGCGTCGCCGTGCTGCGGGGGTTGCGCCGTGGCGCTGAGGCAGCACAACAGCAGTAGCAGGGCAGGGGCTTTCATGATGGGGGAGATGCTCCGTTTAGCGTTTATTGAGAATAATCTCGATGATGCGGGTAAGGTCGGCGATGCTCACCTGGCCGTCCTCGTCAATGTCGGCATTGCGCTGCATGAAGCCCTTCACCGGCAGGCCGAGCAGGCGGTCGGTGACGGCCACGACGTCGGCATTCTCCACCTTGTCGTTGCCGTCGGCATCGCCGGGGAGCGTCCGCGCCGTGTCGCGGTCGACAAGCACGCGGATGTTGTCGATGTTCATGTAGCCGTAGTAGCGACCTGCCAGATAGTAGAAGCCCTGTAGACGGGTGCTGGTGGTGCCTGCGGGCAAGGCGTAGGTGTCGCTGGCCACTGTGGCACCAGTGGCTTTGCTCGTCACGGTGTAGGTAACAGTGCGCTGTTCGCCGTCAACCTTTAAATAGTAGCTGTACCATTTGCCGTCGGCCACCGAGGCAATGTTGGCATCATCGTAGTTGAAGGCTGCTGAAGTGCCTTTGGCAGGAATGGCGAGGTGGAGGAGCGAGTGAAGGTTGTTGTTGTATGCAGCGTAATTGAACCACACATCTTTTTGCGGTACATTAAAGTTTCCTCCCTCTGTAGCCACCACAAACTCGCTGCCGTCGGTGTTGCCAGAGCTGAAGGCTGCATCGAAGAGGAGTGTATAGCTGTCGAAGCTGCCCGATGTGATATTTGTATGGACAGGGGTGGAATTGACTTTTTGTGGCAAAGCAAACTGTATGTAGTTGCCATGTTCGCTGTCACCGGTTTGCAAAGTCAGGTCGCCGCGCTCTACATTCTTTGTAAATATCCACGTTGAAGCATCGGTCTCCTGTTCATAGTCCTGCTCCATGACGGCCTTCAGCATGCTGAAGTCGATAGTCTCAACATCATTGCTCTCTAAGCTGGCGATGTAGTCGGGCAGGTAGAAACCCAGATGCGGCGGCTGGTTGTAGGCTACATTCTGCCAGCAGATGCCCATGCGGTAGGTGTGGTCGTGCATGAGCGTGGGCACGCGGTAGCTGGTGGGCACGTTGGTGGTGAAGATGACAATCTTTGAGGGGTCGTCGCCATCGTAGAAGACCATCTCCTCGCGCCAGTCGCCCAGGATGTCGGCCTGCAGGCAGGGCACGCCTTTCGTCCCGTTGATGGTCTTTGGGTTGCCGATGCTGTAGAGGTTGGTGTTGCGCTTGGGGTACATGCGACTGTAGCCGTTGCCGTTCCACTTCTCTAAGAAAGGGCTGTTGTGCCGCGAGATGTCGCCCAGTAGCTCCTCCTGCAGGTCCCCATCCCAGTAGATGCGGAAGTTGTTCACCGTGGGGCCGTATTCCGACACCACCTCGCCGGTGGCGCAGCTGCGCGATTGGTTGTCGGCGGCCGATGTGAAGAAACTCTCGCGGTGGTCGGCCGACACCTGTGCTGCCAGTCCGCGGCCGTTGTCTACCCCCTCGGGGCCACCCTTGAGCAGTACCTTGCCAGTGGAGGCATCGTGAATGTCCCAGGCGTATGTTCCTTTCTCTTCATGCACATCGAAGACCTCTAACCCCGGACGGTCGGGCAGCAGGTCGGCCAGGTGTATGGCGTCGCCGTGGCCGAAGCCCACGCCGTAGAGCAGGCGGCCGTTGTCGTCGCAGGCTGCCGAGCCCCAGATAATCTCGTCCTTTCCGTCACCGTCGACATCGGCTATGCTCAGGTTGTGGTTGCCGTTGGCATAGAGCGTTCCCGAGCTGCAGGCTGTCTCGCCCGTAGCGGCGGTGAAGGTGGGCTTCAGGCCTGTGAAGCTCTTCTTCGTGAAGCTGGCATCGGTGACGCTGTAGGTGGTCTTCGAGTCGGAGCAGTGCAGCCAGCGGTGGCTCAGCCGCTGGTTCTTATAGTCTACGGCCCACACGTAGGCACGGGCATAGTAGCCCCGGCAGAAGATGCCGCTGGCCGTCTTGGCATCTTTGTCAAGATGGGCTACGGCAGCCAGGAAGCGGTCGCCGCGGTTGCCGTAGTTGTCGCCCCAGAAGCTGCTGCTGCTGGGCATGCCCTCGGCTTTGCCGTAGTTGCCGGAGCGGTTGGGGTTGTACCAGATGGTGTGCTGGGCAGCGCCGGTGAGGCCGCTGAATACGGTCAGGTATTCGGGGCCGCTGAGGATCATGCCCTTCGACTTGTCGCCACTGGTGGTGATGTAAGAAGCCGTATTGTCGGTCGACGTGATGGCCGACTCGGTGGCGGCAGCGCTGACATAGTTGCCCTGGCCGTCCTTCGAGCCGGGCGCCGTCTTGCACATCATTTCGGCTCGTCCGTCGCCGTCGAAGTCATAGACCATGAACTGCGTATAGTGGGCGCCGGAGCGGATGTTCTTGCCCAGGTCAATGCGCCAAAGTTTCGTGCCGTCAAGCTTGTAGCAGTCGATGAGACAGTTGCCGGTGAAAGCACCCGAGGCATTGTCGGAGGAGTTCGAGGGGTCCCACTTCACGAACAGCTCGTACTGTCCGTCGCCGTCGACATCGCCCACCGACATGTCGTTGGGGGTGTAGGTGTAGTCGCCGCTGGCTGTTGTTCCCCCGGCGGGGCGGTCGAGCTGCAGGCTGGTGTAGATGTCGCTCCACTGCTGTGTGGCCTCAGCCGTCTCCACCACGGTGCCGTTGACGCGCGCCACCACCTGATAGGTGCTGGTGGCAGAGCCCGAAGGGTCGAGGTAGCTCGTGGCTTGATTCAGGTTTCGCACGATGGCGGTGCCGTCGCGCAGCACGTCGAAAGTAGTGTTGGCATCGTCGGTGCCCAAGAGTCGCCAGCTGACGAAGCGGCCGCCGCTCTGTCCCGGCACCACCACAACGCCGCGGTCCAGCGTCTCCATCTGCGATTGCGGCGTTGGCCACTGGGCATAAACACTGTTCGTCGACAGCAGGGCTGCGACTGCTAATAAGGCTTGTCTGATTCTCATTGTTTTCAAGTAGGTTTGTTTCAGGGCGCAAAGGTACTCATTTTCTGATAAATAATGTGCAGTTTTGGCGTTTTTTTTGTTTTTTATTTTGCGTTTTCCACTTTTTGACGTATCTTTGCACTTTTAAAGCAGACAACAAAGACCTATGATTATGGAATACAACTTCAGAGAGATTGAAAAGAAATGGCAGAAGCGCTGGGTGGAGAACGGCACCTACCGCGTAGTGGAGGACGAGAAGAAGAAGAAATTCTACGTGCTGAACATGTTCCCCTATCCCAGCGGGGCCGGTCTGCACGTGGGCCATCCGCTGGGCTACATCGCCAGCGACATCTACGCCCGCTACAAGCGGCTGCAGGGCTACAACGTGCTGAACCCCATGGGCTACGATGCCTACGGACTGCCCGCCGAGCAGTATGCCATACAGACGGGCCAGCACCCCGCCATCACCACCGAGCAGAACATCAACCGCTATCGTGAGCAGTTGGACAAGATAGGCTTCTCATTCGACTGGAGCCGCGAGGTGCGCACCTGCGACCCGAAGTACTACCACTGGACGCAGTGGGCCTTCCAGCGCATGTTCAAGAGCTACTACAGCACCAGCTCGAACAAGGTGCAGCCCACCATCAAGCTCATTGAGCACTTCGAACTCATGGGCACCGAGAACTGCGGCGCACTGGGCACTGAGGAGCTGCACTTTACCGCCTCGGACTGGGCCTCTTTCTCAGAGAAGAAGAAGCAGGAGGTGCTGATGAACTACCGCATAGCTTACCTGGCCGACACGATGGTGAACTGGTGCCCCGGACTGGGCACCGTGCTGGCCAACGACGAGGTGGTGGACGGCGTGAGCGTGCGCGGCGGATTCCCCGTTGAGCAGAAGAAGATGCGCCAGTGGTGCCTGCGTGTGAGCGCCTTCGCACAGAGGCTGCTCGACGGCCTGGACGACATAGACTGGAGCGACTCGCTGAAGGAGGCACAGCGCAACTGGATAGGACGAAGCGAAGGCACGGAGATGGAGTTCAAGGTAGCCGACAGCGACAACCACTTCACCATCTTCACCACCCGCGCCGACACCATCTTCGGTGTCACCTTCATGGTGCTGGCTCCCGAGAGCGAGCTGGTGCAGCAGCTCACCACGCCCGGGCAGCAGCAGGCCGTGAACGACTATCTGGCCTACGTGAAGAAGCGCACGGAGCGCGAGCGCCAGATTGACCACACCGTCACCGGCGTCTTCTCGGGCAGCTATGCCATCAACCCCTTCACGGGCCAGAAGATTCCCATCTGGATTGCCGAGTATGTGCTGGCAGGCTACGGCACCGGCGCCATCATGGCCGTGCCGGCCCACGACAGCCGCGACTATGCCTTCGCCAAGCACTTCGGACTGCCCATCGTGCCCATCGTTGAGGGTGCCGACGTGTCGGAGGAGAGCTTCGATGCCAAGGAGGGCATCGTGTGCAACTCGCCCGCTGCCGGACAGACCGCCGTCGACGGCTTCTCGCTGAACGGGCTCACCATCAAGGAGGCCATCGCTGCCACCAAGAAGTTCGTCACCGAGAAGGGACTGGGCCGCGTGAAGGTGAACTATCGCCTGCGCGACGCCATCTTCAGCCGCCAGCGCTACTGGGGTGAGCCCTTCCCCGTATACTATAAGGACGGCATGCCCTACATGATTCCGAAGGAGTGCCTGCCGCTGGAGCTGCCCGAGATAGACGAGTACAAGCCCACCGAGACCGGCGAGCCGCCACTGGGCCGCGCCAAGATGTGGGCATGGGACACGAAGACCGACCGCGTCGTGTCCGTCGACGAGATTGACAACAAGAGCGTCTTCCCCCTGGAGCTGAACACCATGCCCGGCTTTGCCGGCAGCAGCGCCTATTACCTGCGCTACGAGGATCCGCAGAACGACAAGGCCCTCGTGGGCCGCGACGCCAACGAGTACTGGCGCAATGTCGACCTCTACGTCGGCGGGTCGGAGCACGCCACCGGCCACCTCATCTACTCGCGCTTCTGGAACAAGTTCCTCTACGACTCGGGCTATGCCTGCGAGGACGAGCCCTTCAAGAAACTCATCAACCAGGGCATGATACAGGGCCGCTCGAACTTCGTCTACCGTGTGGAGGACGAGGGCCAGGACAAGGGCAAGTTCGTGAGCCTGAACCTGAAGGAACAGTACACCGTGACGCCCATCCACGTCGACGTGAACATCGTGCAGAACGACGTGCTCGACATCGAGGCCTTCAAGGCCTGGCGCCCGGAGTACCAGGACGCACAGTTCATCCTGGAGGACGGCAAGTACATCTGCGGCTGGGCCATAGAGAAGATGTCGAAGTCGATGTACAACGTGGTGAACCCCGACACCATCGTCGAGAAGTACGGTGCCGACACGCTGCGCCTGTTCGAGATGTTCCTCGGTCCCGTGGAGCAGTCGAAGCCCTGGGATACCAACAACATCGAGGGCAGCCACCGCTTCCTGCGCCGCTTCTGGAACATGGTCACCGCCTCTGCCACATCTACTCCATCTACCGCACCAACCCCCGACGAACTCAAGTCCCTTCACAAGCTCATCAAGAAGGTGACGCAGGACATCGAGGCCTTCTCGTACAACACTGCCATCTCGGCCTTCATGATCTGCACCAACGAGCTGACGCAGCTGAAGTGCCAGAGCGCTGAGGTGATGCGCACCCTCGTCATCCTCATCGCACCTTTCGCGCCCCACATGGCCGAGGAGCTGTGGGAATTGCTTGGCGGCGAGGGCTCCGTCTGCGACGCCCAGTGGCCCCAGTGGAACGAGGAGTACCTGATGGAGAACCAGGTGAAGATGGGCGTGCAGTTCAACGGCAAGGTGCGTTTCGATATGCAGTTCGCCGCCGACGCCAGCAATGCCGACATCGAGACCGCCGTCCGCGCCGACGAGCGCACCGCCAAGTACACCGACGGCAAGCAGATAGTGAAGGTTATCATCGTCCCTAAGCGTATGGTGAACATTGTATGCAAGTAAATGACCATTGACCATAAACTAATATTGAAGGAGGTCCAGGATTATGTCATCATAACCCTCGGCCTCCTTCTGTATGCCTTCGGCTTCACCGTCTTCCTCATGCCCTATGAGATAGTGACGGGCGGCGTGGCCGGCATCTCGGCCATCGTGTTCTATGCCACGAAGTTCCCGCTGGAGTACACCTACTTCGGCATCAACGTGGTGCTGGGCTTAGTGGCGCTGCGCATCCTGGGGCTGAAGTTCCTCACCAAGACCATCTACGCCTTCACCATGCTCTCGGTGCTGCTGGGCCTGTTCCAGAGCTGGCTCCCCGTCGACGAGCAGGGCAACTACGTGAAGATACTGGGCGAGGGCCAGAACTTCATGTCGCTCATCATCGGCTGCACCATGACGGGCTCCGCCCTGGGCATTGTGTTCCTGAACAACGGCTCCACCGGCGGCACCGACATCATTGCCGCGTCGGTGAACAAGTACCGCGACGTCAGCCTGGGCACCGTGCTCGCCTTCCTCGACCTCATCATCATCGGCTCCTGTCTGCTCATACCGCAGTTCGGCGACATGCTGCAGCGGGCCCACATGGTGGTCTTCGGCCTGTGCACCATGGTCATCGAGAACTTCATGCTCGACTTCCTGATGAACCGGCAGCGGCAGTCGGTGCAGTTCATGATCTTCTCGGCCAAGTGGCAGGAGATAGCCAACGCCATCGGCACGAAGCTCGACCACGGCGTCACCATCCTCGACGGCCACGGCTGGTACACCGGCGAGCAGCGCAAGGTGCTCTGCATACTGGCCAAGAAGAGCGAGAGCACCATCATCTTCCGCATCATCAAGAGCATCGACCCGCAGGCCTTCGTGTCGCAGAGCGCCGTCATCGGCGTCTTCGGCGAGGGCTTCGACCAGATAAAAGTGCGAATAAAGGATACCCACCATGAATAGAATTGTCTTTGCCACCAACAACGCGCACAAGCTGCAGGAGGTGCGCCACATCCTGGGCGACGGCGTGCAGGTGCTGTCGCTGCGCGACATCGGCTGCGAGGCCGACATCCCCGAGACGGGCACTACGCTCGAGGAGAACGCCCGCCAGAAGGCCGATTATATCTGGCAGCACTACCACTGCAGCGTCTTTGCCGACGACACCGGCCTCGAGGTCGACGCCCTTGGCGGCGCACCCGGCGTCTACAGCGCACGCTATGCTGCCATGGACACGGCGGGGGCGGCCAGCCACGACAGCGAGGCCAACATGGCCCGCCTGCTGCGCGAATTAGGAAATAATAACAACCGCCGTGCAAGATTTCGCACCGTCATTGCGTTAATACTGAAGAAGGACAGCTGTCCGTGCGAGTGCAACAGCCTGAAGCAGGAACACCTGTTCGAGGGCATCGTAGAGGGTGAGATCACCCGTGAGCGCAGCGGCAGCGAGGGCTTTGGCTACGACCCCATCTTCCGTCCCGACGGCTACGACCAGACCTTTGCCGAGCTGGGAGCCGAGGTGAAGGACCGCATCAGCCACCGCGCCAGGGCAACGCAGAAGCTGGCAGAGTTTTTGCGCTACGCTAAATGATAAATGATAAATGACAAATAAACAATGATATGTATGAATAGCTTATTTCCCTCCATGCCAAACCGTAGAATGATACTGATAAGTTTATCATTTATCATTTGTCATTTGTCATTTAGCGTAGCGCATGCGCAGGTGGGCACCTGGCGCGCCTACATGTCGTACTATGAGCCTCAGCAGATAGTGAAGGGCGGTGACCTGCTCTTCGTGCGCGCGTCGAACAGCCTTTACAGCTATAACCTCAACGACCAGAGCATCACTACCTATGACAAGGTGACCACGCTGAACGACACGCAGGTGAACCTCATCGCGTGGAACAACACCACCAGGAAGCTCATCATCGTCTACGCCAACTCGAACATCGACCTCATGGATGCCGAGGGCCATGTCACCAACATCAGCTCGCTCTACTCTAAGTCGATGACGCAGGACAAGACGGTGAACAGCATATTTATTAATGATGTCTATGCCTACCTGGCCACGGGCTTCGGCGTGGTGAAGGTGAACATGCAGCGGGCCGAGATAGCCGAGAGCTACATATTGAACCGCAGCATAGTGGCCGTGGGCACCGACGGCAGCACACTCTATGCCAAGGACGCCGGCGGAACGGTCATGGCCGGCTCGCAGCGCGACAATCTCATCGACTTCCACAACTGGGCCGCCACCGACACATACTCCGATGAACTGTTTGCCCAGGACCAGAGCGACTGGAACGAATACCACGACCTGGTGAGCACCCTGCTGCCGGGAGGGCCTAAGAGCAACCACTTCGGGTTTATGACCTTCCGGAACGGGCGTCTATACACCAGCAGCGGCGGTACTTACCCTGGTGTCATACAGCTGAAGGAGGGCGACGAATGGACCTTTTACCAAGATACCGACATGACCGCTGTCAGCGGGCTGGCAAACTACTCCATGGTGTCATCGCTGGCCATAGACCCCGCCAACCCCAACCATGTCTTCGCTGCTGCCCGCAACGGCCTCTACGAGTTCCTCGACGGGCGCTTAGTGGCCCAGTACAACCACGACAACTGCCCGCTCGGTATGCTGGAGAACAAACACCGGGAGTACCAAATAGTAAGTAGCGTGACCTGCGATGCCGAGGGCAATGTTTGGCTGCTGGAAAGCCAGAACACCGATGTGGCCCTGCTGAAGCTGAGCCCGGCCACAGGCCAGTGGACTGTGGCAGAGCTGCCGGAACTGATGCGGCTCACCATCCACAGCATGACGCACAGCCTGGGTAATATGAAAGACCTGTACTTCGACAGCCAGGGCTATCTCTGGTTCATCAACGACCACTATGACTTGGACTCCTTCTACTGCATCGACCCTGAGACGATGACAATTGTCAACATGTTCGAGACATTTGTCAACCAGGACGGTACGACCATTGCCGATTACCGCCCACACTGTCTGGCTGAAGACCTGGAGGGCAATATCTGGATAGGCACCAAGGTAGGCCCCTTCATGCTGGAGCACGGGAACCTGTACACCCGCGATACCTACCTCACGCAGGTGAAGGTGCCGCGCAATGACGGTACCAACTTTGCCGACTACCTACTCTCGGGCGCCAACATCTCGTGTATGGCCGTCGACGGCGGCGGGCGCAAGTGGTTCGGCACCAGCGGTTCGGGCGTCTACCTCATCAGTGCCGACAACATGACGCAGCTGCAGAACTTCACCACCGCCAACAGCCCCCTGCTCTCAGATAACATCGTGAGCATCACCATCGACAACCAGACGGGCGAGGTCTTCTTCGGAACCGAGAACGGCCTCTGCTCCTACATGAGCGATGCCACCGAGGCTGCCATAGAGATGGTGAAGGACGATGTCTATGCCTATCCCAACCCCGTCACCTCGGCCTACAACGGCCTCATCATTGTCGTGGGCCTGTCGATGAATGCCGACGTGAAGATTCTCACCGCCAGCGGACAGCTCGTGGCCCAGGGGCGCAGCAACGGCGGCACCTTCACCTGGGACGGCCGCGACCGCCAGGGCCGCCGCGTGGCCAGTGGCGTGTACATGGTGGCTACTGCCACCAGCGAGGGCAAGAAGGGCGTGGTGTGCAAGATAGCCGTCATTAACTGATTTGTGGAAGGCCATGCCCGGAATAAAGCGTCTGCACCCACTCCTTTGGATCGTCTTTCTCACGGCTCCGTTCATCCTGTGGGGCAAACTGCTCATCCTGCCCACCTTTGACGACTGGACCACGCTGTCGTCGCCCAATTACGACCCTCAGTGGCAGCAGTACTTCCTGCCCTACGGCAGCTCGTGGCGGCCCTTCGATGCTGCCATCGGCTATGTCTACAATGCCATTGGCAGCCAGTGGTTCCCGGCGCTGAGCCATGTTCTCATCTTCCTCGGCCATGCTGCCAATGCGCTGCTCGTCTACAGGCTCTGTCGCTTGCTGGGCTTTTCGCGCATGGCGCAGGCTGTGGCCACGGTGTTCTTCTGGCTCTCGCCCTGCACGCTGGCTACCGTCTTTGCCTGCGACTCGCTCAATCAGGTGTTCTCGCAGATGTGGGGCCTCGTGGCCATTCATGTCTACCTTTCGATGAATAGCCGCTGGCGCCACCCGCTGTGGCTGCTGTGCGTGCTCATCGCCACACTCTCCAAGGAGAACGGACTGGCCTGGGCCGTGGTGCCGCCCATCCTGGCCTTTGGCTTCCGGCGCATCAGCCTCAAGACGTGCCTGCGCCACTTAGGACTGGGTGCCGCGCTGGCCGTGACCTATGCCGCCGTGCGCCTGTCGCTGCCGCTGACCGAGGTCTACTATGAGGAATACCATACGCTCTTCTCCTTGACAAAAAAGCTGAAGGCCGTGGGCATACTGCTGGGCTATACCTTTCTGCCTGGCGACTACATCTACCTGCTCTATGCGCCTATGCGCAACCCCCTGCTCTTCCTGCTCACCCTGCTGCCCACGTTGCCCTTTATGCTGCTGCTCTTCTTTGACCGCCCTAGGCAGCTCGTTCACCGCCACTTCCTCACCCTGCTGCTGTGCGCTCTCATCGCCGTGTCGCCCAACCTGCTCATCACCATGAGCATGATGAACGCCTACGCGTGGTTAGCCATGGCGGCCCTGCTCGTGGCCTTCTGCACGCACCACTGCCAGCGCAAGCGTACATTGCTGGGCTTTTTCATGCTTTACTTGGCGGCCACGGCCTTCACCTACACACACCACTGGTACTGCACCTGGCGCACCAGCCTGCCTGCACGCTACATGGCTCAGGAGGCCATTGCGCGCAGCGGCCGACGCTTGGAGCATGTCTACGTAGTGACGGTCGATGAGGAGTATCGCAAGTTCTCATCCTTCATCACCCTGCCCACGGAAGCCTTTGGGTGGGGGCGCGCTGTGTGGGGGCAGACGGGCTTTGAGTGGCCCAAGGATTTTGGCGGCATTCACGTCGATGCCCACACGCCGCCTTCCGTCATCGACAGCGTGGCTGCCGAGGCCTTCGCTGCCGGCTATGATGGCGTATGGGTGGTGCGCCACGACAGTGTCAGTGTGGTGTGGCCCGACAGCATCAGTGTGACTCAACGCGACAGCGTAGGCATCGTGCGCTGAGTGGTCATTTCACCACCCGCCTGATGAGGCTGTTGCTCCGTCCGCGAGTGAGGTATATGGATAATGAGCGCTGATAGAAGTCCCAGTCTGAAATGGTGAACGTGCTGACGTAGTAGCCGTCGAGCAGCGGCCAGCGCCGTATCGTCTCCGTCAGCGTGTCGAAGTCGTGTGTGTAGGCGGTGCCGTCAGTGCTCTGCCTGACTTGCTCCACCAGTGCTTGGAACGTGTCGTGATAGGTTTTGCGCACATGCAGGATGGGCAGATAGGACAGCACCGAAACGATAATTATGGCCAGTGCTGCGTACCTGGCCCAAGCCATGCGTGCTATGCCGTAGTCGCGTCCCAGCCTGATGAGCAGCAGCAGGCAGAGCACGTTGAGCACCGTGAGCTGGTGGCGCCCGTTATAGGCTATGGCGCACATGAAAGCCAAGTCGATGACGATGGCCGCCACATAGAACAGATGGCGTTGGCAGGCCTGCCTCCACAGCCCCTTCACCCAGAGCACCACGGCTGCAGCCACCACCAGCAGGAAGGGTGGCGAAGCCAGCAGTCCCATCAGCACATGATAGTTGAAGCCTATGCCCCCGTTGCTCTCCACCCGGTTGAAGTTAGCCGGCGACAGCACGCACACCATGGCCCCCACGACGTAGGCCGCCGTAAGGATGACCTGTGTGCGGTTCAGCTCGTGCCGTCTGGCCAGCAGCATCAGCACCAGCGCCCCTGAGATGCAGATGGAGAAACTCTCCTGCAGCGAGCCTGTCACCACGCTGAACAGGGTCGCCGCTGCCAGCAGCAGGGGCGACACCGTGCGTTGCGGCAGCCGTTCATAGAGCAGCAAGAACAGCAGGGTGGCGGTGCCCGTCCACAGGTAGTTCACTGTGTTGGAAATGTTGCCAAAGAACACCAGCCCCTTGTGGGGCATCAGCAGCCAGATGACCGACAGCAGCGCGAGCAGCTCAAACAGTCCCTTGCGCCAACCGGCCAGCCTTAGGAAAAGCAGGGTGAAGAGGGCGAAGACCACGCTGTTGAACAGTGCGAAGCGCTCAATGCTCATGGTGCCGCAGAAGAACTGTACCAGCGTGTGGATGACAAAACGCCCGTTTGACTTGAAGTAGTCGCGGCTCTGCGACACCACGGCATCAGCCAATGAGGTCACGGGCACCCGCTCGGCACCGTCGTCGACCACTGACAGATAGTTGGTGGCCTGCTCGGTGACCATGAAGGCGTAGGGGTAGTCGTCGACGTAGGCAATGGCATAGCGGTCTTGCCAGTAGAAAGCCAGGAAGAACAGCAGCAGTATCAGGCTGTAGTGTATGGTCGTGGCTTGTTTCTTCATGGCTTGGCCGATGCCTGGTGGCTGTTAGTGACAATATAGTTGGGCCTGTGCTTTGTCTCGTTGAACACGCGGCCCAGGTATTCTCCTATGATGCCCAGACAGATGAGCTGCACGGCACCGAGGAAGAGCATGACGCAGATGAGCGTGGGGTATCCGGCCACGGGGTCGCCGTAGCAGATGGCCTTGATGAACGTATATATAAGGTATATGAATGCCCCTATGCCGGTGATGAAGCCCAGTATGGTGGCCAGCCTGAGCGGTGCCGTGGTGAAGCTGGTGATGCCCTCCACGGCCAGTGCCGAGAGCTGCCACAGGCTCCAGTGGCTCTTGCCGTAGCGGCGCTCCTGCTGGTCGAAGAGCACCTCTTTCTTGCGGAAACCTATCCAGCTGAACATACCCTTGGTGTAGCGTTCTCTCTCTCGCAGCTGGCGCAGCGCGTCGATGCACTTGCGGTCCAGCAGCCGGAAGTCGCCTACGTTCTGCAGGATGTCGAAGCGCGTGGAGCGGTCCAGCAGCCGGTAGAACTTCATGGTGAGCCAGCGGCGCACACGCCCCTCCTTGCCCCGGGTGCGGCGGCGGGCGTACACATCCTCGTAGCCCTGCTCCCACCAGCTGAGCATTTCGCCGATGACGTGCGGCGGGTGCTGCAGGTCGGCATCGATGACCACGGCGCAGTCGCCACGGGCATAGTCGAAGCCGGCCAGCATGGCGTTCTCCTTGCCAAAGTTACGCGACAGCTCCACCCAGGCCACCCTGCCGTCGGCCTCGGACAGCTGCTCCAGCTGCTGCTGCGTGCCGTCGTGGCTACCGTCGTTGATGAACAGCAGCTCGAAGTCGTAGCCCTTGTTGGCATCCATCAGCAGCCGCAGCTGCTCGTACAGCGGGCGCAGCGACTCCTCCTCGTTATACGCCGGAATGATAATGGTTATCAGCTTCATTGCACATGCTATCGTTAGGGTTATCGTTCAGTTTGTTGTTAGCGCTCCTCACCTTCACCAGGGCAAAGCGCACCACCAGGAAGTTGATGGGCACCACCATCACGAACACTGGCAGCGGCGCCCACTGCCGTGGCACGCCGGCGAGCAGCATTATGTTGAGCAGCGCCACGCCCACCACATAGTTCACCGCATGGCCGCCCAGGAAGGCGACTGCCTTGCCTGCCGACAGCTGCACGCGGAATGTGAAGAGCGACGACAGCACGTAGTTCAGCACGAAGCTCACCGCATAGCCTATGCTGTAGGCCACCGTGGCGTTCATGTGGGGCTGCAGCAGATAGTACAATCCGTAGTGAATGGCCGTGGCCACCACGCCCACCACACCGAACCTGACAAACTCTGCCAGCCGCTTCTTCATTGCCGCTTTCATGCTCTGCCCTGCTTTTTGCCTGCAAATTTACTAACTTTACGGCACATAACGGCATAAAAACGAAAAAACTTCCGTTCAGGAGCCCTTTTCCCAATGATTATTGGAAAAGGAAGGGCAAAAAAGATGTTTTGATGCAAAAACGAGGTAAAAAACGGCATCTTGACATTATTTAAGATGGAAGGTTGCCTGTATTTGCCGGAAAAGTTCTAACTTTGCAAGCAAAGTTTGCAAAAGGAACTATAAACAATTAAAAACAAAATGATGAACAAAACCATTGGTATCTTACGCGCCCCAGTCCTGCAGGCTTGCTGCCGTAGGGGCGCAAGAATCCGGCGGGCGGCGATGCTGCTCGCAGTGATGCTCACCATGACGGCGCAGACGGCGTGGGCTGACACATGGCCGGAGTACATCACCGACGTCGTCCTCGCCGGTGGAACCGAATCAGAAGCTGCAAGCGTCAAGAATTCCACCGCCTACAGCGGCTACACCTGGTGCAGCACAAGCCTGAACGATGGCACAAGCGGTGACGTCATTTACATCGGCTACAAGAAGTCGAGTAGTCCCGCCTACATCAACGGCGGCTACATCACCGACTTCATCATCATTGACGCCGGCACAGGCACCGAAGGCCATAATCCACCTTATTCCCTTACTTTCCAAGGACGCACTTATTACCGTTGTCCCGCCGCTGGTGGTGATTATTTTGTGAATTCAAATCACGGTAACCTGACGAGCCAAGCCGCCAATGGATGGAATATGTATCTCTACTACACCAAGGAAAATTTCAGCGACAAGCGTGCCGTCAACGGCATTAGCATCTACAGCGTCGGTGACATCAACGAGCACAAGTCGGGAGCCATCAACTGTTATTACAAAAACGGCACACTACATGAGGAAGAAATATCCCTGAACAAGGGAGTCAGCAAAACGCCCTACGTCTACATGCACATCAACACCGTCACGAAGACCAACCGCCCGTCGGCTGACCCCGTGATGGCCAGCGGACTCGTCTATAACGGCAGTGAGCAGGTGCTCGTCGCCAGTATGGGCACCACCTACGACAATACCTACAAAATGTATTTCCGGGAAATCGGCCATAACCAGTATTTCTACGAAGGCACGTATCTATTCACCAAAGCCACCAATGCCGGTACATACAACGTGGAATACTACGCTGGCTCTAGCACCTATGGTGACAAGTCCGAGACGAAGACCCACCAGGTCACCATCGCCAAGTCGCCCAACAGCGGCGTCACCGTAGCGTGTGCCGATGTCGTTGACGGCTACGCGCCAGCCCCCCATCTCGGTTCGAACCTGAGCACGGGGGCGGTCACCTATCAATACAGCACGACGCAGAACGGCACGTACACTACCACCGTGCCCACTGACTTCGGAAAATATTGGGTG
>OCTX012126629.1_pt1 | contig 15750 bp, 8 predicted proteins | sample 1539691 | NCBI WGS metagenome assembly OCTX01 (sample SAMN02144231, study PRJEB22623) | gut metagenome | biome: sheep rumen | host: Ovis aries | place: New Zealand | reverse complement strand
TGGCTGATGGTCTCCTGTGCGGTATAGGCTCCCTTGTTGTAGTCGCGGATGATACGGCGCAGCAGCCGGTTGTCGCGAACGGGAATCCAGTTGTGGTCGTCGAGCGAGATGCTGGTCAGTGCCGAGACGTAGATTTTGTACTTCACGGCATCGGCAATCTTCTGTGTCAGCAAGGGGTTCAGGGCGTGGATGCCCTCGATGATGAGCACGGTGTCGCTCTGCAGTTTCAGCCGTTTGCCGTTCCACTCGCGCTTGCCGGTGACGAAATTGTACTCCGGCACTTCCACGCGCTCGCCCTGCATCAGCCGCAGCAGATGGTCTTCCAGCAGTGCATACTCCACGGTCTCGATATTGTCGAAGTCGTAGTCGCCATTGGGCAGTTTGGGGGTGTCTGTCCGGTTGACGAAATAGTCGTCAGTGGAGAAGGACACCGGACGCAGACCGCAGGCCAGCAGTTGGATGCTCAGACGCTTGCAGAAGGTGGTCTTGCCCGACGACGACGGTCCGGTGATGAGTACCAGCCGTACCGGGTCCTGCTCTCGGTGGAAACGGCGGTCTATCTCTTCGGCTATCTCTACGATCTTCTTCTCCTGCAGGGCCTCTGACACCTGGATGAGTTCTGAGGCGTGGCCGCGCTTGATGGCCTTGTTCACGTCGCCGGCATTCGACAGCCGCATGATGATGTCCCAGCGGGTCTTCTCGGCAAACATCTCGAAGGTCTTCGGCTGGTCTACTTTCTCAGCCAGTCGCAGCGGGTTGTTCCAGTCGGGGACGCGCAGCAGCAGACCATCCTCATAGCGCTCCAGGTCCCACACCTTCAGATAGCCGGCCGACGGCACCAGCGGCCCATAGTAGTAGTCGACGGTGTCGCCCAGCGTGTAGTAGTCGCAGTAGACCTGTCCGCTGGTCTCCAGCAGTTTCACCTTGTCCTGGAAGCCGCGCTCTGAGAAGACGCGGATGGCCTCTTCGATGGTCGACTCGGTACGCCGGAAGGGCATATCAAGGTCAACGATTTCCTGCATCCGCTTCTTGATGCTTGCCACCGTCTCGTCGCTGATGAGCCGTCCTTCGCTGCGTCCGGCACCGGGAGCGGGCTTGAAGTTGCAGTAGTAGCCGCGGCAGAGCGAGTGCTCGATGAAGAGTTTCGAACCGGGAAAGACGTCTTGCGTGGCTTTGTAAAGCACGAAACACAGCGAACGGACGTAGCACCGATGGCCGCTGCCTTCGCGGGCATCCAGGAATTCTACGTCGCGGTTCTGGTAGAGACGGAACTTCAGTCCCTGCGAGGCATTGTTGACTTTGGCCGATACCACGGGGTAGGGCAGGTGGATGTCGTCGGCAAACGCTTGGTAGACGTCGAGCAGCGAACAACCCTCTGTAAACGTCTTCGTCACGTTATTGTTTTTGCACCGAATCTGAAGCATTAGGTCTCTTTATTATCAGGTTTCGGCTACAAAGTTACGAAATATTTGTGAATAACAAAGGAAAATAGGAATTATTTTGTTATCTTTGCGCCTCATAAACATTAATTAAATATTGTATGATGACAAGAACATGGAAGACTATTAGGGAGTTCGAGGAGATTCTCTTCGAGGAGTATAACGGCATCGCTAAGATTACCATCAACCGGCCGAGGTACAGGAATGCCTTCACACCCAAGACGACATGGGAACTGAGCCAGGCCTTTGCCCTTTGTCGTGAGATGCAGGATGTCAGCGTGGTGCTGCTCACCGGGGCGATGTCGGAGGTGCCTGAGGGCAAGACCGTCAACGACGTGAAGCATGCCTTCTGTTCCGGCGGCGACATGCATGTGAAAGGGCGTGGCGGCTATGTCGACGAGCAGGGCGTGCCCCGTCTGTCGGTGCTCGATGTGCAGATGCAGATACGGCGTCTGCCCAAACCGGTCATCGCGATGGTCAACGGTTATGCCATCGGTGGCGGACATGTGCTCCATCTGGTGTGCGACCTGACGATAGCCTCCGAGAATGCCGTCTTCGGGCAGACGGGTCCGAAGGTGGGCTCGTTCGATGCCGGTTTCGGCTCGAGTTATCTGGCTCGCATCGTCGGGCAGAAGAAGGCGCGTGAGATATGGTTCCTCTGCCGGCAGTACTCGGCGGCGGAGGCTGAGCAGATGGGGATGGTCAACAAAGTGGTGCCGCTCGAACGGTTGGAGGACGAGTGTGTGGAGTGGGCCGAGACGATGATGGAACGCTCGCCGCTGGCGCTGCGGATGATCAAGGCGGGCCTCAATGCGGAACTCGACGGTCAGGCCGGCATCCAGGAGTTGGCCGGCGACTGCACCATGCTCTACTATTTCCTGGACGAGGCACAGGAGGGCGGAAAGGCTTTTTTGGAGAAACGGAAACCTGACTTCAAGAAGTATCCAAAAATGCCATAATGTCCTAATTTGTGACATGCGGGCGGTGGAGCGGGTTGAAAGACTGATGTGATATCGTTTTTCTTTGATTCCATCGAAAATATGACTTCAAAATGGGGGGGGGTAAAAAGCCTTACGGCCTAAGACTCTCAATGCTGCAGTTTTGTTGCGCATTATTGTACATGTAATTTGAGGGGTTAATTATATTAAAAGTGCTCGTTTAGACCGAAAAATAGTGTCTGAAAGGGCACTTTTTATTGATTTGTGTCAATTTTCAGAAATTTTTCTTCTTTTTTCCTTGGTAGTTTCGTCTAAAAAGCGTATCTTTGCGACGTAAAGAGGAAAAATTGACCATGAACAGGATGTTTGAAAGGATTACAACCACAGCCTTAAGCATAATCATGCTGCTTCTGCTTCTGATGAACGGGTCGAGCACCTTCGCCCAGACGGTGCCCGCTGATTCGTCGGCTCTGGCTGCATCCTCTTCGGCTTATGCCGCTCCTGATAGTCTCCTCTCGTTATACAACCGCTACCCCTTTGTCCGCTTAGTGGGAAAAGGTGAACGGCCGGTGCTCACTGACCGCGAATTCTATGAGATGGCCGCTAAGGTGATCTTCCCCATCAACCAGTTTGCGCTGCCCAAGAACGATACGCTGCTGTTGCGGCTGAAGAACGAGGTGCTGCCTCTGGCCAATGAGAACCGGCTGAAGTTGGTGGGCCTGATGATTCGTGGTGCCGCCTCGCCGGAAGGTGATACCCGGCACAACGAATATCTGGGCAAGGCTCGTGCCGACAATCTGCTCCGCTTCTTCGACAACCATCTGCTCGTGCCCTTCGACACGAGTCATTTCTATATGCAGGCCAGCCTTGAAGACTACCGTTACCTCTGCTATCTGATGAAGGATGCCGGCGACAAGGACTATCGCCTCGTGCAAGGTTGGTGCGACCAGTATCTGCCAAAGGATCAGACGGAGCAGTTGAAACGCGGCCAAAACCTGCCAAAGGATCAGACGGAGCAGTTGAAGCAGGTGCTGAAGACCTACGACGGCGGACGGTTGTGGCAACGCCTCTTGCACGACTATTATCCTGCCCTCCGGGCTGCCCGGGTGGTGTCGTTCTTCGAGGATTCGACAAAGGTGGAGCGGATGAAACCCGTGCCGGTGGCTTCGCCAGACTCGATGGCGCTGGCACCTGTCGTCTGGGAGCCCCAGACGGAAACGGTGCGGCTGCCCCGTCGCGAGTATCTCTCTGTCAAGACCAACCTGCTCTTCGACGTCGCTTATATGCCCGGCTACAACAGGTGGTGTCCCATCCCCAACATTGCGGTGGAGTACTATCCGCTGCGGGGTCATTTCACCTTTGGCGGTTCTGTTGACTTCCCCTGGTGGCAGCACTATCCGAAGCACAAGTTCTTCCAAGTGCGCAACTACCAGTTCGAGTCGCGCTACTATTTTAAGGCCAATGGGGCCAATGGGGCCAATGGGGCCAATGAGGCCCATGAGGCCTATGAGCCCAATGAGCCCAATGAGCCCAATGGGGCCAATGAGCCCCATAAGCCCCATAAGCCCCATGCCCCCCAAACCTCCGCGGGCCCGGCCTTCCGCGGCCTCTATCTCCAGGCCTATGTCCACACAGCGCTCTTCGGCATCTGCTTCGATGCCGACCGGGGCTGGGAGGGCGAAGGCTTCGGCGGCGGTGTCGGCATCGGCTATGTGCTGCCCCTGTCGCGAAGGGGCCACTGGCGACTGGAGTTCGGGGCACAGTTCGGCATCTTCGTGTGCCGCTACGACCCCTATCAGTATGAGAGTCCTGTGGACGACAATCTGCACGACAATCTCTATTACTATAAGTACTACGGCGAACCGAAGTGGTTTAAGACACGCCAGCACCAGACCACCTGGTTCGGTCCGACACGCATCGGCATCACCCTGTCGTACGACCTCTTCTACCGCCGTATCCAGAAGAAAGGCATCAGCATGAAGCCGTGGGAGACATATGAACGAATACTTAAGAAACCGGATAGATAGCAATGAGACGTAAAGTATCATACATAGCACTGATCGGCGTGCTGGTGACCCTCGCAATGGGCTGCCGGCGCGAACCTATTTTGCATCTGCCCGGCTATAACGACATCACCATCGAGATACCGGTCGTCGACCTCGAACTGGAGACGCTCTGGGACTACGAGATCGAATATGGCATCGAATACGACTGGAGGGCCGAGTGGTACTACGACTGGGATGAGGAGGACGTGTCCGTCTTCGGAAATATAGGTTACGACCAGCCCACCATCTTCAATGTGCGCCGCTACTATACGAACGACATTCCTTATTCGCCGCACAACAGCGTGCTGTCGGACGTCATTCAGGGCAACACCTTCAGGGGCGACTACAACTGGGGCTTCTGGGACATCCTGGTGTGGAGCGAGATAACACCGCTGCACGACGACGCACAGAGCCTGGTGCTCGACGAGAAACTCGACTCCGTGACGGCCACCACCAACCAGACGATGCGCACCACCCGCTATCAGGCACCGTCGTTCACGCGGTCCTTCTACCAGCCGGAACAACTGTTCTCTGCCTATGAGCAGGCCGTGGAAATCGACAAGAGCCTGGAGGGCTTCGTCTACGATGAGGCACGCAAAGTTTGGGTCAAACAGTTGAACATGATGCTGCGGCCTATCACATATATCTATCTGACGCAGGTCATCCTGCATCATAACAACAACAAGATACAGGGCGTCGACGGCTCGGCCAACTTCTCGGGCATGGCCATGACCACCAACCTGAACACCGGTGTGACGGGAAAGACTCCGATCACCGTGGGATATAATGTCCGTCTGAAGAAAAACTGCGACATGAACGGCGAGCGGGTCGACATCGCCGGCGGACGACTGCTGACCTTCGGCATCCCCGACTGCAACCCGATGCTCATCAACCGCTACGAGGAGGTGAAAGACAAGGTGAACCACTATATGGATGTGAACATGCAGTTCAACAATGGTATCGACTCCACCTTCGTCTTCGACATTACCGACCAGGTGCGCCGCCACTGGAAGGGCGGCGTGATCACCATCGAGTTGGACATGGACACCATACCCGTTCCACGGCGCAGCGGCGGCTCGGCCTTCGATGCCGTGGTCAAGGACTACGAGGATGGCGGCACCCACGAGTTTGAGATGTGACGTAAGAGAAATGAATGATAACCAATATATGACAACAATGAAGCAACAGACAAGACCCTTTGTCCTTGTGGCACTCGCGGCAGCCCTTGCCGTAGGGTGTACCAACGACAACGCGCTTGAGGGCGGCGACACCCCGTCGCCTGCCACCGGCAAGATGATGGCCATCGACTTCTCAAGCATGGCCAAGGCTAAGACCCGCGCCACCCATGAGCAGTCGGCATCGTTGCTGGGCTACAAGTTCTATGTCTTTGGCACCAAGACCAGAGGCGCGGCAGCCCCTTCGACGATTTTCGACAACTATCTTGTGCAGTACACATCGGGCACTGCCGGTACGACCGACAGCAACAGCAGTGACTGGGAATACGCCGGACTTACCTCGAAGAAGGGAGCCACCCAGGGCGTGAAATACTGGGACTACAGCAGTAGTCGCTTCGACTTCGTGGCCGCCAGCGGACTGGCCGATACGGAGTTGATAAAAAACACCACCGACGGCATGCGTATCCGCGTCGGCAGTGCCGATGCGATGACCGGCATCTACATCTCCGACCGCTACACGGCGACACCGGTGGCCAGGGATGCCACGGCCACGGAGCCTGCCACCAGGGCCTATGGCGACATCGTGCAACTGCAGTTCCGTCGCCTCGGCGCCCAGATCCGTATCGGATTCTACGAGACGGTGCCCGGCTATGCCGTGAAAGACCTGGTGTTCTACTACATCGGTGCACCCTCGGGCAGTCGTGAGGTGGGCGTCGGTGCCGCCTTCCCCGAGTCGGGACAGTACACGGTGACCTACGACGACGCGACGAATGCCGCCCGGGTGAAGTTCGCCGGGGCTGGCAACACCTATAGTTTCTGCAAGTCGTTCGGCACACTCGACTACACGTCGGTGATGACGCAGGAGGGCATCGGCGGACGCCCCTATCTCGATGTCGACGGCACCTCGACGGCCTCTCCCGTCAATGCCTTCCTGGGCGCCACATCGACTGATGCCACCTATGCCAAGGGCTCATACACCATCGACGGCACGCCCAATGTCGTTTCGGCCTTCAAGCCCGTGCTGCCCAACGAGAACAACTCGATGAAGATGCAGTTGCGTGTCGACTACACGCTGGTGGCCCTCGACGGCTCGTGCGACTCCATCCATGTCCGCGATGCCTATGTGTCGGTGCCCGCCGACTATCTGAAGTGGAAACCTAATTATATGTACACGTACCTATTTAAAATAAGTGATAAGAGCAACGGCTTTACAGGCGACGGTGGCGGCGGCACCATCACCGTGGGTCCCGGTCGCGACCCCGACCCGGACAACGGCGGTGGCGACAACGACCCCATTGTCGACCCCACGACCGGCGAGGTCATCCCGCCTTACATCCCCGACCCCTCTTATCCCCAGATTCCTGATCCGGATGATCCCTCCAACACCATCCCCGATCCCGATGCGCCGTTCATCCCCAATCCTGTCTATCCCACAGGACCGGAGGGTGATCAGCATGACCCCTCTAATCCTGTGCCGACACCGGTGATCCCCGATCCCAGCGACCCCACAGGCACTATCCCCGACCCGGAGAATCCTGCCGGCCTGTTCCCCATCACCTTCGATGCGGTCGTTGTAGAGACTGAGGATGCCTCAACGACGGTCTACACCGTGGTCGACGGCACTGACAACAGTTCTGAGACGGAGCACTAAGCAGATGATCCCAGTTGATAAATAAACAATTTAATAATAGTAATTATGAAGAAACAGTATTTTTTCCTCATGGCTGCCGCAACGCTGACCTTCGTCGGCTGCAGCAATGATTCGATCGTCGACGATCCCTTCTCGCCACCGCCCGTGGCAGAGCAGGAAGTGCCCATCTCGTTTGGCTCGTTCAGAGCGCAGACCACCCGTGCAGACAAGACCGGTGCGGAGGCTGCAGCACTGTTGGGAAATCAGTTCGTGGTGTCTGGTTACAAGGGTGATAAAACATCTCCTGTTGGTAACATTGTCTTCGACAACTATGTTGTGAAGTACATTGAGAACACGGCACATACCACTCAATCGAACTCTACTAACTGGGAATATGTCGGTCAGGAGCGCATCAAACATGCCATCGATCGTGGCATCACCAGCCAGACCATCAAATACTGGGACTACAGCAAGGCTCAGTATGACTTTATTGCTTGGTCGACAGGTAAAAAGACTCCCGTCTACGTCGAGAGCGAATTGACTGATGGTAAAGTTTTTGTCAGTGCTATAACCCCCGTTGCTGCCACACCTCCTGCTACAGGTCTTGGGGCGGCCTACACTTTCACCGGTAAGGCTGCTGACCTGAGCCAGTGCTACATCGCTGACCTCGTGACGGTAAAGAAGGCCCAGTATGCCAAAAGCGATAAAGAAAATCCTGTGACCTTTAAGTTCCGTCAACTCGGCACCAAGGTGCGTATCGGTATCTATGAGACAGTGCCGGGATACTCTGTAAAGAGCGTGCAGTTCTATAGTGCTGCAGCATCTGATGATGCCGCTGCTACTCCGCGTCTCTTCACCACTGCGGCTAATGACATCTACACCGAAGGTACTTATACTGTGACCTTCCCAACAGTAGATGATGATTCTAAAAGTGACAACAACCAGGCTCATGTAACATTTGCTCCAAAAGCGGGTACCTCACAGAGCACTGTTGTCGACTGGGGTGGTCTGAACTACACCATCGCTGAAGAGGGTGAGAAAACCGCAGGTAATGTCTTCCTCGGCCGTAGTTCCAGCACAGCCTCCTATGCAGGTAATGCTGATGACAACTACTATGTCGTCTATCTGCCTAACGAGATTGGTACCAACCTGAACCTCCGTGTCAACTACACCCTCGAGTCTATCGATGGTTCGGGCGAGGTGATTACCGTAAAGGGTGCCACCGCTCAGGTGCCCGGCATCTATACTCAGTGGAAGCCCGGCTTCGCCTATACCTATCTCTTTAAGATCAGCGACAAGACCAATGGCCATACCGGTGTCTATGATCCCACCAAGCCCGATGATACGACGGTCAACAGCGATCCCGCCGGCCTCTATCCTATCACCTTCGACGCTGTCGTAGTGAATGCCGAGGATAACGACAAGACGCAGGAGACCATCACCCTTGTCAGCACCCCCAGCATCACCACCTATCAGAAGGGGTCTACTGTGGTTAACGCCGACGAGTACCAAGCCTCAACGGGCAACATCTTCGTGACTGTCAATGATGGCGAAACCGCGAGCACTCCCGACTTGGCACATGGCAAACTGCAGACGCTCACCGGCAAAGCCGCCCTCTACACCATTCCTGCCGGCAAGACCGAGGCAGAGGTCGTTGATGCACTTCAGATGCAGGACGACGATGCTGCCACTGGCACCATCAAGGGCCGCAGCGGACTGGTGCTGACTGTGGCTGCCTCTTCGTTGGATAACAAGGTTGAGTTCGGTGCTGATGGTAATACCATCAGTGTAGGTACTGATCAGGCTCTTCGCTTCACGCCGACTGCCACTACAACCTATGCCTTCGTCTATACGAAGAAGGCTGCCACTCCTGCTAACGATGTTGTGAAGTATGAGGCTCTCAAATGGGCTTCCTTCGCCGCAGGTCAGACTAAGTATCGCTATGATTACAAGGATCCCACTTCTACTGATGCTCAGAAGGGCGTGAAGTACTTTAAAGAAGATGCCGGAGTTTATACGATGCAAACTCCTTTCATCGGCCAGGGTGTCAGCAATCTCTATCTTGATGATGCCGGCAATACCATCGCTTCCGGCTATGCTGTGTCAGGTACTACCTATTACTATACCGTTGACAAAGGTATGACTTATAAGGCTGCTCATAATGTGGCCTACGCAGACAACATGCTTAGTGGCCTCTATGAAGCAGATACGACTCCTGGCACCTACAAACTTACCACTGACACTGGACTCCCCACTGACGGCAAGGCATATTACTACAAAGATGGTGTTAATTACATTTATTGTGTGTTCCTGCCTCAGCAGACCACAGGTTGGTACGAACTCGATACTAACACCTATGTCAAAGCCACTGAGACTGCAAAGGTGGTTGGTCAGACCTACTTCGACAAATACACCAAGAACGATGGTGTTTATTACACTAAGATCATTAAAGTACAATAAACTCTCGAGAGAGTGGGGGAGTACAACTTCCCCCACTTGACTTCACAAAACTAACGAAAGGCTTATAGTAAAAACGAAAAAAATGAAAACGATGAAAAAGATTTTCTACTTCGCAACTGCCGCCGTACTGATGGCGGGTTGCTCCAGCGACAGCATCGTGGATGGGGGCTACGAACCCCAGCCCACGAACGAAGATGCCGCTATCGTCTTCAGCACCGTCTCCAAAGGCACGACCCGCGCCGACCACGTCGGAGCGGACGCTGCTGCATTGCTTGGGAACAAGTTTATTGTTGGTGGATTTAAAGGGGGTGGACCAGTGACGGCAACAGATGTTAACACTGGAAAGGTCTTCGATAACTATATAGTGGAGTGGACGGAGAATACTGCCGCTACTACCGAGTCTAATACCTCTGACTGGGAGTATGTAGGCAAAACCCCTGCTGCGACTGCAACCATTACAGGTCCACAGACTATCAAGTACTGGGATTACAGCGCAGCCCAATATGACTTCATTGCTTACTCCTTAAAAGACAAAACACTTGTTGCAAAGACAAATGACAACATTAATACAGGAACACCCAACTCTAATGAAGTGTGGGTAACACCGATTGATCCTGAACATGCTACGACTAATGCTTATAAGTTAAGAGGTTCTGCTGCAGACCTGGAAAAATGTTTTATCGCAGATATGGTCACGGCCTATAAAGAGGATAAAACTCCTCCTCAGCCTAAGTTCAAGGAAGAGGTAAAACTCACCTTCCGCTCGCTGGCATCTAAGGTACGCATTGCTCTCTATGAGACTGTGCCTGGATATTCGGTTAAAGATGTGAAGTTCTATACAGCAGAGGCTACAACTCAGCCTATTACAACACCTGCCACAGGAACCAATGCTACCCTGTTCACAACAGGTACTGCTGATAAGGACAACTTCTATACAGCAGGTATTTACACTGTGAAGTTCCTTACTATTGGAAGTTCTAATATATCCAATGCCGACTATAATAAGGCTCATGTAGAATTTGCTGCTGATGCTGCAGGTAAGGCTACTACTAAAAACTTTGGTACACTAAATTTTGTTGGTAAAGATTCTCATGAGGCTGAGATAACACAATATATAGGTCGTACTTCTGCCACCGCGTCTTTCGCTGGAACAGCATCTCCAGACAACTATTACTCAATTGCTATGCCTAACGAGGATGGTACAGTTCTTGAACTGCGTGTTGACTACACCCTGCTTTCTATCGATGGTTCAGGTGAGGAAATCAAAGTTCATGGTGCTACTGCTTATGTTCCCGCTGTCTACGCTCAGTGGAAGCCTAACTATGCTTATACCTACATCTTCAAGATTAGCGACAATACTAATGGTTGGACCAGCACCGTTGAGTCCGAACCCGCAGGTCTCTATCCTATTACCTTCGACGCAGTAGTCGTTGATTCAGAGGAGAAAACTCAGAGCACCATCACTACTGTGGCTACGCCGAGCATCACGACCTATCAGAAGGGTCATGATATCACCAAAGATGAATATCTTGCTTCAACGGGTGATATCTATGTTCAGGTTATCTCAGATGGTACTCTGAAGAGTGACCTCGGAACAAAAGGTCAACTCTATACGTTGAGTGCAGCCAAGACAGAGGCCGAGGTAATGGATGCTTTGAATATCCAGGCTGCATCTACTGAAACCACCATTACTGGTCGCAATGGCTTGGTCCTCACCGAAGCAACTTCGGATGCCACAATCACAACTGTTCCCGGTGCAGATGGTAATAACATCACGGTTACTGCAGGTACCGCTGCTAAGTTTACTGCCACAGCAGGTACCACTTATGCTTATGTCTATGATGCCACCCCCACTCCTGCTCCTGCTTCAAGTTACTACTACTCAGCAGAGAAACCGGCTACAAAGCCAACAGATTGGGGAACTGCATGGTATAAAGATCCCAATGGATCGACTCCTGTGGCTGAAGAAGATTGGGCAGCAGATAAAGTGTTCTACAAGAAATACACCAACCTCAATAAGGTTTATGGCGTAAAAGTCATCAAGGTCGTTGCTGCACCTTAACCCCTCCAAGCCCGCCGGGGTTCGACTCCCCGTCGGGCTACACGAACAAAAAATAATACGACAAGATAAGCCCACGGAGACCGGGTCTTCAGGGAGGAAGAAAGAGAGAGAATAAAAACAGATATGAATGATTAACAAAACTTTATGATAATGAAAACTAGACGATTAGTAGAAAAACTGACCCCCATCTTCATCAAGATTGGTAGGGTAGCATTCCTTTTAGGCGCATTCCTCTTCCTGACGGCCTGCGCCACCGACGACTTCACCGGCAGTGAAGAAGCCGCCCGCCAAGCCAATGGCTACAAGGCCATCACCTTCGGCTTCGATGTCCCTGCCAGCACTCGTGCAGAGGGAGCAGGAGCAGCAACGGCTCTAGGTAATCACTTTATTGTATATGGAGAGAAAGGTGAAACCAGCAACGCAAAATACAGCGATGGTAATCTGGTGTTCCCAAACTATACTGTGCACTATACGGCCAGCACGGCTTATACTACCACTTCTAATACTAAGGACTGGGAGTATGTGGGCATAACACCCATCTCTCAAACTAATGTAAAGATGTATGATGGAACAACGACGACAAATGTGACGGCAGATGCTCAGACTATCAAATATTGGGACTATGGTGCTGCTACTTACACCTTCACCGCTGTGTCGGCTAATAAGGAGGATATAGAGAATGGTCGTGTGGTGATTCAGAAGAATACGACAGGAGCCGACAATGTCTATCAAAAGGGTTATACCATTACGTTGGCAAAGACGGGTTCTGCCCCCTATACTTATCCGCAAGTAGATAAACTCTATTTCGCTGACCGTAAAGTAATAAGCACTTCAAGCAACGCTGACCGCAACCAAGAAAATGCTTACGGTGGTAATGTGAAATTCACCTTCCGCAACTTGGTATCTCAGATTCGTGCCGGTATCTACGAGACGATTCCTGGTTATGATATTTCCGAGATAAAATTCTTTATAACCGGAGATAATGAAGCACAGGTTTCCTCGACCTCTGCTTTTGGTGCTATCTGTCCCAATAACAAAATAGATAATTATGAAGGTACAATTACCGTAACATATTACTCGAATACCGAAGGGAACGAGAATCAGCCCAAGGTGACACAATCCGTGGCGGCAGCAACTGATTTGGTTCTTGGTACTAACTTGAGTACAGTTTCTTTCTCCAGTCTACTTGGTACAACTGCAAGTAATCCCACATGGGAAACTGCTGGCGGTAGTTTCACGAAGGTGTTCCCCCAGATTAATAATACTACGAATTTAAAACTGAAGTGTAACTACACTCTTTGGAACAGCGTCACTCATGAGACTATCACTGTTGAAGGTGCAACCGCCGAAGTGCCTGCCGAGTATCTCAAGTGGAAACCTAACTTCAAGTATACCTATATATTCAAGATAAGCAAAAATACCAATGGTCAGACTGGCACAGGAACAACACCTGCCGGCCTCTATCCCATCACCTTCGATGCCGTATCTATTGAGGCTGAGAATGGTCAGGCCGAGTACATCACTACTGTCAGCGAGCCCAGCATCACGACTTATGCTAATGCATCTGCAGTTCTTACAGATAATGAGTATAAGACAGGCGCAAATATCTATGTTGTGGTTGATAAGAATGGTACTGTGCAGAATCTGACTTCAAGTAATGCGAAACTCTATACCGCCAAGATAGAGGATGGCGCTGCACAGGAGATTACTGAACAATCTGTGGCAAATGCAATCGTTACAAATAATGATGGATATGATATAGGAGAGATTCTTTCTGCTGGAACTGATTTAACAGGTTATTATACTTATAATGGGAGTGCATATGTAGTTTGTGAATCAGGAACAGCAGATGGTACTACGACATACTATAAGCCCGCGACTTATTCTGTAAAAGATGCAAATGGGAAGAAATTGGTAGTTAATGCTAAAGATGGTTTAGTGAATCTAACCTCAATTCCTGCTGCTGACTCTCCCACAGGAGTTGCCATTAGTGTAAATTGTGCTAAATTTACGCCAACGACTGCTGGTTACTATGTCTTCGAGTTCATTGATACCGCAGATGAAAATAAGAAGTACTACAAAGTCATCCACGTAGTCGCAGCACCCTAACCTCTTACAGACTTGCCGAGGTTCGACTCCTCGGCGAGTCACACAGTATATAATATATAAATAAGGTACGCGCGAGAGGCCGGGCCTCGAAGCGCAACGAAAAAAGAGAAAAAAGACATGCAAGAAGCAGAGCAGTTCCTACCAAAGAAGGGCAACTATCGTGGACTCTTGGTCTACCAGAAGGCGGAGTGCCTCTTCGATATCACCTACTATTTCGCCCACCAGTATATGGTGGAGCGGAAAGATTGCACCGTCGACCAGATGGTGCAGGCTGCTCGCTCTGGGAAACAGAACATCGCCGAAGGCTGCGCTGCCGCCAGCACCTCGGCCGAGACGGAACTGAAACTGAATGGTGTGGCACGGGCGAGCATGAAAGAACTACTGACTGACTATGAGGACTATCTGCGTACTCGTGGTCTGGAGCAGTGGGCTGCCAACGACCCGCGTACTCGTCAGATACAAGCGTACAGCAAGAGGCACAACCGTCCTGCCGACTATACGACGGATATCGACAAGCGGACGCCGGAGGCAATAGCAAATATCGCCATCACGCTGCTGCACCAGTTCGACAATATGATGGGAAGGTATATGGACCGCTTGCAGAAGGACTTCGTAGAGCAGGGCGGCATCCGCGAGCGGATGACAGCCGCCCGCCTGGGCTACCGCAACGACCAGAAGGCCTGCATCGCTGAACTGGAGGCGGAGAACGCCCGCCTCAAGGCCCGCATCGCGGCCCTCGAGGCGCAACTGGAGAAAGGAGGGCGCCTATGAAGAGGCTAATGAGGCTAATGAGGCTAATGGGGCTAATGAGGCCAATGAGGCGAATGAGGCTAATGGGGCTGAGGCTAATAGGGCTAATGAGGCCAATGGGGCCAATGAGGCTCATAGGGCTCATAGGGCTTATGCTGTTGCTGGGCTGTGGCGGCAGCGACGACACCGGTGCACTGGTGCCGCCGGAGCCACCGACACCCACACCCACACCGACACCCACACCTGCGGAGACGGCTATCACCTTCAGCGGTGTGCAGAGCGAAGGGCAGACGGTGACCAGGGCCGCCGGACGGCGGGCCACGCCGCTCTCAGAGAAGGCAAAGTCCTTCAGAGTCTGGGGCTATAAGAGCATGAGCACTTCTGCGGGTGTCTATAGCGGCACGCAGGTCGTGATGCCGGGCTTCACGGTGAACTGGGTGGCGAACAGTGCCGCCACCACAACGACGAACAGCAGTGGCTGGGAGTATGTGGGGCAGGGCACCGATCAGACCATTAAGTACTGGGACTGGGGCGCAGCGGCCTACCGCTTCTTCGCGGTGACGAAGTGGGAAGGCGAGATCAATGGGTCCTATGAGGCCAATAAGGCCTATGGGGCTAATGAGGACTATGAGGCTGGGGCCTATGGGGCTGGGGCCTATAAGGCCTATAAGATCAGCATGGTGGTTGATGCTACTGAACCCGATGCTGCCCCCTTCTTCTCACGGCTATGGTTCTCGACGGGCAATCCGGTGGATTATCCCGACAAGCAGTTTGGCAAACCGGTGACGCTGGAGTTCATGAAGCCCTTCTCGCGGGTGCGGTTCATGTTTAAATATGTCTATCCCAGAGAGGGTATCACGCTCGTCACACCGAGTTTCAAGCCTTATGATGATACTCCAGCCGATCCTTCGGATGATGTGAAGATTGCCCGCAAGGGTACGGTGACCATACACTACCCCATAGAGGGCGACAGGACGCAGGAGTGGTACACGGCGGAGGCCGATCCAGAAGTCGCCCTTTCGGATCCCAGTTATCCGGTTCACCTGGATGCCTTCACCGAGTACTACGACCCGGAGAACGATAGTAAGGAGTATGAGAAGTCGGAGGGAGGCTGGTATCTGGTGCTGCCGAACCCGGAGAAT
>OCTX011955496.1_pt1 | contig 15750 bp, 7 predicted proteins | sample 1539691 | NCBI WGS metagenome assembly OCTX01 (sample SAMN02144231, study PRJEB22623) | gut metagenome | biome: sheep rumen | host: Ovis aries | place: New Zealand | reverse complement strand
AAAGGTTGGATAATTTATACGCGTGCTTCAAGTAATAGTAATCCAGCTTCAGGAAATCAGTTAAGAATGGCTTTTTTAGCTTATGTAAATAATATGACTACTCCTACAGAATTTGAGTTTCAATATTATAGGTCTTTGAGTAGTCATACTTATAATGACCAATGCGACCAAGTTTATATATATAAATTAAATAAAAATAATGGTTGGAGTGTTACGGTTAGGCAGGCAGTTGCAAAAATTATTCCAAGTACTGGTTTAGCTTATACTTTTGTTACTGGTAATAGTCCTACAAATACAATTAAAGTGAAACTTAAATCAGAAACTTCATTAGGTACAATAGGTACAACAGAAGGATTATATCCAGTTGGTGTTGATTCTAATGGACAATTATGTGTATTAATACCACCAGTTAGTTAGTAACTTATATTCATATACGGACAAGTTATAAAATCCACTTAATTAAGAGAATTAAGTGGTTTTTTATTGACCAAAGGAGGAAGTATTATGGCGCGAAGGGTATATTATGGAATATGCAGAGAAGCCACAAATGGGCAGTATAAAGTTACTGTCAGTGATACAGACTTATTAGATGAAAGTTTTCAATTTGAAGCTGGTGATTTATTATCTGTTTATTTTTTACAAGCTAATAATAATGACGCGCCAAGTTTAGTAATTCAAGTTGGAGATACTAATCAAGAGACTTCTGTATCGGGGGATGAAGGAAAATTAATTAAGACCAGAAGTATGAATTTTGAATCAGCTGGTATGTGGGATGCAGGAGAAACCGTATGCTTCTGCTATACAAAGAATTATAATGCTGATAACGTATATTATTGGGAAATTGTAGATGCTGGTCGAGCTACACAAAATATCTATGGAGTTACTAAGTTAGAAGGAAGTTCAACAGACCAAATTGGCGAATGGATTGTTCGTGAAGACGAAGACGATTGGACAACCGCTCTGGCGCCGGGTATGTTAAAGAAATTATATAAAGCATTGGTAGGTGGAGAAGATAGAGATCAGTCTGAAGAAACAGACCCAGATGCTCCAGACCAAATAGCTCCTTTAATTGGATTAACTTGGACTAGTGCGGTTGAGGGAGACAAAATTGCTTTAGGAACTTTAGCTTTAAATTCAAATACAGGAGTTACTATTGACTATCCTTTAGAACAAAAAGTAGTAGAAATTATTAGCTCACAACCTAAAGATGTAATTGATTTACCAGATAGAACTAGTGATTTAATTAATGATGGTCCTGACCCAGAAAAAGAAAATAATACTGAGGACGGAACTTATTATATTACTAATATATTACCAAACAATACTAATTTGTATTATAAGGAAGCTGGTGGGAGTAGTTATAATTTTATAACTCCTAATAGTGATGGAAATCACACAGTAGTTATTAGAAATAATCTTTCAATACCAGGTAGTATTACAGGAAATACATTAAAGGCAGCCGGCGCGATAAATGGTGGATCTATAACAGTAACAGGTACTGTACAAGGTGCGGCATTAAATTCAACGGGTAATATTACGGGCGGTACTATTACAGCTAGAAGTAATCTTATTTCAGGCGGGATGATTAAAGAGCAAGGTGGTTGGCTGAGAGATAGATATAGTGGTAAATTATGGGTACGTATGGTATCTTATACAAACATTTCTATAGCAAAAAATAGTGCTATAGCCCATTATAAAATAAATCTTGGATATAGTGGTTGGACACCAATAGGAATTGTTGGTTACAATATGGATTATGCAAATTCTAGTAGTACAGGTGATGCAAATTGGTGTTCTGTTTGGGAATGTCATTTTATTAATGGTTCTCAATTAGAATTTGGAATTCGTAACCATAGAAGTAAAGCTGTAAGAGTACATATGTATATTTATGTCTTATATGCTAGAAATAATTAATGGAGTGAAAGGAAATGCAAAGAGATTTCGTAGGATTCAGTTTTGATGGAATTCATAGCTCTGAACTAGGAATACTACGAGTGAGTGAAGGAGATTGGTATGAAGAAACGTTACATCCTGAAATAGAGGATTTAACAGTAGATATACCAGGATTAGATGGGAACTATTTTTTTGGTTCTAATTTTAAAACTCGTTCTATTTCAATTTCAATAGCTTTTGATTCAATGACGGAGTTACAGTTTAGAAAGTTGCGCCGTCTTTTTGGCGTAAAGAAAAATTGTGAGTTAATTTTTGATGAACGTCCATATAAGGTATATATGGCAAAGGTTGAAAATCCAATTGAGCTAAGCTATATATGCTTTGATGAGCCTATTTATGATGAAGAAGTAATTGAAGAAGGTGGTATATACGATAGAGAAACTGGAGTTAAGCGTGATCTGGTGCGTAGAGTTAAAAGATTAGATGCGAATGGACAGCCTATAACTCAGCGCATTTATAAAGGTGAAGGTAGTATTGATTTTATTTGTTACTATCCGTTCGCGCGCCAGTTATTTAAAACATTAGATAAATATAGAACGCTTGATAATGGTTATACTAATTTAATTACTACTTATGATAATATAGATGAGTGGGCAGAATCTAGTGGTTTATTAACACAGGAAGAATTTAATCAATATAATATAGATAAACTCATCTCTTATGAATCTGAAAACCCTTCAAACTTTAACTTTGAAATACCTGTATATAATCCTGGTGATTTAAATACTGGATTTTATTTATATATACCTTTTGTCGGAGGTGCAATAATACCACAAACAAATAATTATGTAGAAATTTATGGAGATAATAATGGTTTGTTACTTAGACCAATTTATATTAAAAAAGGTTCCGCAGAGACGGGTATATTAATTAACACAGTTAATCATCTAATTGAAGGTGTTACTTTTGACCCAATGGTTATGAATACAAATGACAGACGTCGTAAACCATGGATAACTAGTGGAAATTTATATAATGAATATATAGCTGCAGGAGATTTTCCATATATAAAAAAATCGGATTGGCGCCTTGATAATACCCAGTTTAAACAAGCAATTTATTTAAATTGTAATTTAGGGCAACAAGATGAAAGTAATGATAAAACAGAAGAAGTAGCTATTTATTATGATTATTTATACTTATAGGAGGCAGAGAATATGTTAGAGACCTTAAAAAAGCCATATGAAATTTCTTTATGGCAAGATGCTCTAATGACTGTGCCAGATGGAGAGCGTCAAGGAGAGACTTATTATCAAGAACAAAAAGTAATGATAATAGGTTCAGATAAAATGGATTCTCCAAATAAGGTTTTTAATCCTGTATTAAAAGAAAATATTAATGGAGAAAAAACTTTAACTTTTTCTTTATTATATAGATACCACGATCCAGCAACTGATGAGGTTGTAATAAATCCTTTTCACAAATATTTAATTAATGAGCGTAAAATTAAATTATTTTATGATGATAAGTGGTATGATTTTGTAATTAAAGAGTGTGAAGAAAGCGATGAAGAATATACCTTTAATTACACAGCGGTCGATCAATTAGCATTAGAACTTGGAAAAGTTGGATATAATATTACTTTTAGTACAGATTTAAATAATAATCAGGGTACGGTTACTGAATTAGGAGCCAAAACGCTTGAATCTACAGATTGGCAAGTAGATACAAAGAATTCAGATTTATTACAACAAACCATTAAAGAGCCAGTATATAAATGTAAAGTGACCCGCGCGCCTAGTGCGTCCAACGTTATCAATGTGAATACTGGTGAAAATGTAGAATTAGAAACAGATGAAGTTATTTATGTATTCTATAGTTATATAGCTAATAAAAACAGTGAATTTGTACAGTTTGTTAGAGAAAAAGATAGAAATTCTTTTGAAGAAGATGATGATTTTGTTATTACTACAACAAACTATAGATTGCTATTACCTTGCGCTTACACACAAGAACAGGCTCAAGGATTGGAACAATACATTTCAATTATAGGGTTAGAAGATTTTTCGGAAGAATCTGAAAATGGTACCATTACAATAGATGAGTTGTATAATGATAATCAGTTTTATAGATTAGTTTTTGGACAGCTAACAACTTATGACCCTATTATGCAGCGTACTGTTAATATATATGAAGTTCCATATAAAGATAGTATTCAGCAAATTTATAATTATACAGATTATGAATATACAATTTCTACTGTTTTAACCTCATATGTCAGCAATGGTTCTGACTTTAACGTATTACAAGATGGAACTTTACAAAACTGGAGTGCGGCAACACCTACCACTAATAAAAAAGAAGGATTAAGTGTAATTCAGTCTATGAGTGTTGCAACTTATCCTCCAGTTCAAGATAACGATATTTTCAGTTTAATTCGAAATTATTCTCAAATAAAAGGATATTTAGAGTTAAACTTTACTGACGTATTTAATAGAAGTACGGGAGAAAATACTTTTTTCAATTCTGGTATTGAAGATAACGCTTCTATTATTGACCATATAGCTGCTGGTGAACAGTATGTATTAAGACTGCGTTATGGTTATGCCAATGAAAGACAGGGTGAATTACAATCTTATAATCCAATTACTGATGGACAAGGAGTGCGCGCAGTCGTAGCTAAATACACAATGGATACAGAGGAATATTATGAGGGTGAAACTAAAAAGAAGTTACATCTTTATAAAATGATTCCAGATAGTATTCTGTTTGATTTTAATGGTAATTTTGTTCAAAAGAATAGTTATATTACTGGTGGTAGATTTACCAATAATTATTCTGATTATGAAATTGATAATGTAATACAAACACCTTCTTCTAAGTATTGTTATAAAGAAGAGGGTAATGATATAGAATATGTGTGGGATAGTGAAGCTAGTCAATATGTACCAAAAGAAAACGCTTCTTTTATGGATTACTATATGACTACGGCGCCGGCGCGCTACTCTGTTTCAAACACCGTACTATCAGACCCAACTACTAATATTGGTATTTTCTTATATACAGAAGATAGTAATTTGGTTGGAGAAAATAAATACGTATATATAGAAGATATACAAATTACTAAATTACTTAGAGATAAAAATGGCGAAATTGTTACTTTAGGTAATGTTCCTACAGCAGTTTCTGAAGAGCATACATATTATTACTTAAAACCAAGTAAAAATAGACAAGCTTCAGAAATTAATATGTACAGCACTTTAGATTATCTGGCATATGAAATGGGCATTCCTGTTGATAGGATTAAGCCAGTATATAATGATAAGTGTGAAAAGATTTTATCAATAGAAGAATCTCAATCTAATTGTTTTAATATATTACAATCCTTATGCGAAACTTTTGAATGTTGGTTAGATTTAGAAGTATGGCATAATGACGATGGTACTTTTTGGTTAGACGATGATTATAAACCTCGTAAATTAGTTCGTTTTAAAAAATATGCGGGTAAAGATAATTTTGCTGGATTTAAATATGGAATTAATTTGCAATCTATTCAACGTTCTATTGATAGTAATGAATTTGTTACAAAATTAATTGTAGATAATGTATCAAGCGAATATGTTGAAGGCGGCTCATTAAGTATTCAAAATGCACAATCTAATCCAAGTAAAGAATCTTATATTTTAGACTTTTCATATTATTTAAGACGAGGATTAATTGCGAACAAGGATGAATGTAATGCAGATTTAAATGAGTTTTATGCAGATTTAAATGACTTAAATCAACAGTTATATGATTTACAACAAGATAAAATTGATTTAGAGTCAGCTTTGGTTAAACTCAGAAGTAATCGTACTGTTTTTGAAGAATTGATTGAAAACGCTCAATCTGAATATACAGAAGCGTTAGTCGATTTCGAAAAAATTACCAATATAGATTACTTTGACTATGTAGAACAATATAATCAAGGCGATGAAACTGCGGTAGATTTAGCTACTAACGAATCTATTATTGAGCTAATTAGTAAAATTTATACTTGTGCTACTACAATAGATAAGTATTCTGGATTGATTACTAATTTACAACAAGAATATGACGCTATTCAGCTACAATTAGAGGGCGCAAAGGAATATGGATTAACAATTACTACTATTCCAGCTACAGAAGAAACACCAAGCACTACACAAATTATAATTGATGATTTCTTAGATGGATTTACTTTTGCGGTACTAAATGATGATGAAGAAGTAGAGTTTACAAGCTCTATGAACAACAGATTTTTTACAGCGACCGCGCGCTCAATGGATTTGAACTTTACAAAACTGTTTATTAAGAAGAAGCCAGACAACTATTGGGTAGAGTTTTATGTTAATAATCAAGCTCATATAATTGATGATACTGATAATATTTCTTTTAGAATTTATGATGATGACCAAGAAGGGGTTCTAATTCGTAGAATTACTTTAACTCCTTCTAAAGAATATCGTGAATTATATACTGGCATTTATCGACAGATTGAAGAAGTTCAGAAGTTAAAAGCTGAAAGAGAAAAGAAATTTTATGAAAAATACAGTCGTTTTATCCAAGAGGGTACTTGGAGTTCACAAGATTATATAGACCCAGAACTGTATTATTTAGATGCTTTACAGGTTGGGCGCACTTCGGCACAACCAAAGGTAAGCTATCAAATAGATGTTGTAGAAGTTAGCGAACTTGAAGGTTTAGAAAACTACTTCTTCCATGTAGGAGACAGAACATTTATTGAAGATGAAGAATTCTTTGGTAGAGTGGTTACTGTTTATGATAACAATTATTATTATACTCCGAATAAAGAAGAAGTAATTGTATCTGAAGTTGAGTGGCATTTAGATAAACCTGATGAAAATGTAATTACTGTACAGAATTATAAAACTCGATTTGAAGATTTGTTCCAAAGGGTAAGCGCGACTGTACAGACTTTACAATATAATGAAGTTACTTATCCAAAGATTTCAACAATTCTTGGTGCGAATGGATTAATTGACCGAGAATTATTAATGAAGTCTTGGAATGAAGGTAACGCCGCAGGTTATACTTTAACAAGCGATGGAACTGTTTCCATTGATGGAGAAGGTATTCTTGTTCAAGATTTGACAAATTCTTCAAATCTTGTTAAAATTATAAATAGGGGAGTTAAAACCTCTACTGATGGCGGAAAAACATGGTTAAATGTTATTGATGCCTATGGAGTTAATGCTGAGTCTTTAAATGCGGGTACGATTAATACAAATCAGATTTGGATTATGGATAATGATAATCCAAGTTTTCGTTGGGATTCAGCGGGTATTAGTGCTTATGGTTTAGGAGATTCTGAAGAAGAACCTTATGATTTAAAAACTTTTGTACGTTTTGATAAGTATGGATTATATGGTATTCAGAATGGTGAAAATTATATAGCTAATTCTTTAGAAGATATAAAGAAAGATGCTAATTTTGGAATCACTTGGGACGGATTCTTTATTAAGAATTCATATGATAATGGATATGTTTCTATTACTTCTGATGATGATTTTCAAGTTGTAAGTACTGATGTTAATAAAGAAATTACTGTTGAACAACAAGAAGTTAAACAAGCGGTATTTCAAGTAATTGATGGACAGATGACTATCGCGCCGTATGATATAGTTGAAGTTTTAAAAGTAGAAGAAAATACTGAAGAGAATTCTTCTGACGTGGACTACACAGTATCTAATGGTATAGTAACCATATTATCTGATGAAGTCTTAGAAGAATATAAAGTAACATATAAAAATAAACTTAATTTTATTGATTTAGGTGGCGATGGTATTATTGAAGTAGATTCAGTTGTAGTTAATGGTGTTGAGTTAGATAAAACAGTTTATAATTATGATTCTACTTCAGGTATTTTAATTTTTGAAGAACCTTTATCAATAGGTGATTTAGTTCAGATTACTCATAAGTTAGAACATATAAAGATAGGTGCGATTGAGTTTAACGATGACGGCGCGCCTTCAAAGTATGGCATCAAGATTAAAAATAAGAATGGAGATACTGTATTTGAATCTAATGATGATGGTAATTTAACTGTTACTGGTACAATTAATGCTACCGATGGCGTATTCAGAGGTACTGTTTATGCTACAGGTGGTGAATTTAATGGACACATTAGAGCTACTTCTGGTGAGTTCCCAGGTTCAATACTTGTGGGAGATTCAACAGATCAATATATCACTATTGACGGTAGTACAGATATGCCTTACATTGCTTCTTCTGATTATTTAAATGATGACACACAAGGCTGGATAGTATTAGCTAACGGAGATGCAATTTTTAATAATGTATCTGTACGTGGTGCTATTAAAACTTCTGTCTTTGAATATTCAGAAATTCAAGCTGTTGGTGGAGCTTTCTTATTTAGACCAAGTGTTGTGATTAAAAAGGCAGAATTACGCAATAATAATGATGGTACTTCTGATGTAGTTGTAACTTTAGAGCAAAAAGATTTCTTTAAGGTTGGAGACTGGTGTAAATTGAGCAACTATTTAAAAGGAGTTGAAGATGGAAATACTTCAAACTTAATGATGACTGGATTAGCAGCTATTTATAAGGTTATTGAAGTTTGGGATGATGGGCGTGTAGTATTACAAGGCGCCGGAGAGTTGTTTGAGTAGAGGTGTAAAATGGCAGAGAAATATAATATAGAATCTTTTTTAATTACCTGCGACACTAATCTTGGATATACTCTTTATACTTATAACAATGACGAATTTTTAATTAATTTAGAACCTATTGGGGCGCGAGTTGTTGAACCCGCGCCCGTAGATGAGGATTCTGGAGTAGTTCCAAATTATTATTCTCGTCAATTGGCCATATTAGGTAATTTTTATCAATCTTTTTACATAAATACTACAGATGGTGATGTCATCGGTGATAAACGCAGAATTGAATTAGAAGGATTAGAGACTTATGTAAAGTCTATTAATGAAAATGAAACTTCTATTACTTATAATGACCAAACTTTAGAAAATAGTAGTTTAGAAGTTATTAATGGATTAGTGTATTTTAATTTTCCAATTATTGAAGAAGAGGGTCGTATTGATATACAATTAAGTTATATCAGTTGTATTCCTTTAGTAGTTGGACAAAATTATATAGTAGAAATTAGTGGTGAAACAATAAATCCATATCATGGTAATTGGGAATGTAAAGAACAAGAAGGGCTTTTATATTTAGGAGATTATAATCCATTTATGGAAGCCTCTAATGAAGAAGAGGAGACTGAAATCGCTTCTTTAGTAGAACTATTACCAGTAGAGAATAAAGAAGAATTATATTATGCAGAAATTCCTTATTCTATAGATTATGGTGAAGAAGCTACTACTAGATATAAAACACATATAGAAGGAAACATATTGGGGGTAATTGATAATATTCAGGCTTCAAAAAATGTGTTGATTGATAATGTTAATTGTTCTTATATTGGAAATTTATATTTATTTACTGAAAACGAAACAGACAATACAGAAGAAAACTTTTTAATTTTAACAATACGAGTTGAAGAAAACCCAGAATCATCAAGCTCTTTCATCACTGACAGTTCTAGATTATATATACGGACTTCTACGGCGGAAACAGTTGAATTAACTGTTGAAATGGATAATTTAACTGAAATTAAAGCTTTAGAAGGCGCAGCGCTGATGAGTTTTGGTCGTGATACTGTTGATGAACATGGTAGTTTAAACAATTATGGAATTGCTATTAATAGTTCAGACGATTTCTTAGCATTGCCGCCACGCGCAATTAGCTTATTTGAAACTACAATTCATCCAGACAAGTCAATTAAAGTTTCTTATAATTTTAGAGGTATTTTGGGAACATTACCTCATTTACCAGTAGGTACTGTTAAGGAAAATATTTATAATCAATTAATGGCTGGACAACAAGGTATCTATACTGATAATATGTATATTGGTGATGAGAATCAGTATCTTGCTTTCTATGAAGATGAACAAGGATATAAACATTTAAAAATTAGTGCAAAAGAAATGATTTTTGAATATGATTCTGAAACTGGAAAAGAAACTACTTGGCAAGATAAAATTGATGAAGCTACGCAAGGCGCCGATGCTACTGTAGTTACATTAACTTCAACAATTGGAGATGTAATTACAGATGATGTTGAACAAGGTGCTATTTATGCTACAGTATTTACTGGTGGAAAAGAGGTAGATCCGCTTAAAACTACTGTTTTTGATGTTAAACCACCCACTACTGGAGATTATTATTATCACTTAGACCCGACTTCTAAAACTTGCGTTCTTAAAAAGAAAGTTGATAATCAATGGATTACAGCACCGAGTGAAGATGACCCGATATATACTTATACTTGGACTTTTAGGGATAAGAATGGACAGCCATGGAATTATAATGGAGTAAGTAGTGTTTCTGGTAAAGCGATTTATTTTAACGCTAATATGGTTGATGATAAAATTGTTGTTTTATGTGATGTAAGTGATAATAGTTAAATTTTGACTTTTGCTAAAAATTCTTGTATAATATATTTGTAAAGATGAAATATATATTTCTCCAATGTTAGTTTTATATAGGAACTTCCTATCAAGGCGAGACTACTCTTGCAGAATTGTAAGCGTACTCTACGCTAAATTAACTTTGGAGGTATAGAAAATGTATATTAAATCTTTTAACTCACAGTATGAGCTTATTGAATATCATCATTATGTAAATTATGTTGATGATAAGGTGGTCAACTTAGTTGAACTGATTATTAATTGTCCAATTGAAAAATTTGTAGAAGACGATTTTACTTCAATTTTTATAATTGAAACCGACCACCAAACTCATGTATTTTCTTGGTATGAAGTTGATGAATACTATGAAGAAAATGGATATTTGAAAGTTATACTTGTGAAGTAGGACAAGGAAGAGGCGAGCTAAAGGCTCGTCTTTTTTCTTTGTAGCGATATGTATGAAATTTGACTTATAAAGGGAATTATGTTATAATTTAAATAGTGGAAAATTTTATTAGTTAAATAATGTGTTTTATGTATTTGGCCTCCGGCGGGCGCCAAGGTCGCTCTTGAAACGAAAAAGTGTAATTATTGTACAGACATTGACGAACCGGCGCGCTGTATACATACAATTTATATATATGGAGGAAATCTATGAGTAAAATTTCTTCTGGTTCTTTAACAGTTATTGACAGAAGCAAAGAACGAGCAACACAACAACATTTTTGGTTTAATGCTGAAGATATTGTTGATAAAGATGGAGTAACAGTTTTAACTGAGTCTGGAGCTTATATAACAGATACATTAATTGATAGTTTCAAACAAAATAAAACTGGTGGATATTTATTAGCGCGTTCTGATGGGTTAGTATTAGGTAAAGATTCTAATAAAGACGCTATTTTAAATAGCGATGGCTTGATTATTAAGAGCGGTGGTATAATAGCAGGTGAATCTGGTAGTAATAGATATATATATCTGTCTACTCATGATTATCCATTAAAAGATACTAGCGATCCAGACAATCCAATTAATGGATTAACAATTAATAATCATACTCCAACCGCAGAAGGCACAGATGACAAGACGGTCGATGATCCTGCTTGGCGAGAAGTTATTGGTACTAAATTTGGAGTAGATTCAGAAGGAAATTTATATGCTGCTGGCGCGCACATAGATGGAGATATTATAGCACAATCTTTAACAATTGGAAGTGGCGCGAATGCCTATGATGGTATGGCAGCAATTAATATTAGTGGTTATTCTATTGAAATTGTTATAGAAAATATTGAAGATGATGATGAGCATGTGTATTTATATCCTCATTTATATCATAATGGTATAGAAGAGCGGGTTTCAGATTATACTCGTTTTTTATGGTATGAGAATAATAATGAAATAGCTATCGTTGGAGATAGAACTAATTATGGACGTATATTAGCTAGTAGGAGTAATTCTTATAGGGTTACTTATGAATTTGATGATGGAGAGGTTGGTAGTGGCACGCCAATAGAAACTATTAAAGTAGAACCTACTGAATATATTACTAATATTGATAATATAGGTATCAAAGTACATCCTAAGCAATGGTCAACCAATTCTAATTATTTACAAATTGATGGAAATGGTGTATATATTAAAGATTCAAATGATATTTCTTTAGCAGAATTTACAGCTTCAAATGCTCAAATTGGAAAGAGTGGAACTACACGTTTTATGATTAATGCCGATTCATTACAAGCTTTTAATGAGTTAGGTAATAAATATTTTGAAGTTAATGAAAGTGGATTAACATGGGGAAATAATACGGCTGCGACAATGAATCAAGTTAATGATGCAGCAATGAAGGCCACTAATTATTTAGCTATGGATTCATCGGGAATAATGATATATGATGGTTCAAATGGCATTGAAACGCCTAGTAATCCTTCTGCGGATACTAGAAATGTGTTTATTGATGCCGATTCTGTGGATATAAGAAAAGGGCTGATTACACTTGCTTCTTTTGGTACAGAAACAATAATTAGAACAACAGATGGAACAGAATTAACTCGTTTTGGATATGATGAGGGCAATGCACAAAATGATACAGCTATTAGTCCATATTATACATTAGGAATTAGACGAACTACAACAAATGTATATTCTGATACTTCTACATATAAAATAAACGATTTGTGTATTTATGATGATAAAATATATGTATGTAATCAACCTATATCTGTTCCTGAAGCATGGACACGCTCACATTGGCAATTAGCTATAGGAAATTATTCTGTAGCAGAAGGGTTTAATACAATAGCTAGTGGTTATGCAAGTCATGCAGAAGGTGGTAGCACTTTTGCTGGGCTATATGCCCACGCTGAAGGTTCTCATTCTTTAGCATCTGGCTATTGTTCTCATACAGAAGGAGAAGCTACAGAAGCTCCTAATATATGTAGTCATGCTGAGGGAGACCATACTTTTGCAGGTCCATACGCTCATGCTGAAGGTTCTTATTCTTCAGCTTCAGGATATTATTCACATGTACAAAATTTATCTACAGTTGCTTATGGTCAAGCACAAACTGTAATTGGTAAATATAATGTTCCTCAAGGAGCTTTTAATGGGTACGAGCCAACTGATCACGCTTTTATAATAGGTAATGGTACTTCTGATTCTGAACGTTCTAATGCTTTAGCAATAGATTGGCGAGGTCGTATCCATAATAACAACTCTACTGGAACTTCTTGGATTGATGGTCGAGACGAAGCTAAAATACAATTTCATCCTACTATTTCTGCTGCAAGTCAAATGCATCCATATATATCAATGAAAACCAATGTAGGAGCATGGCAAATTTCAACCTATACAGCTAATGCTTTATATTTTGCTTATACTACGGATGCAAATTATTCTTCTAAAACAAATTCAGTAACTGGAGCATATATTACAATTGCAGGCGCGTATACAAATATGTCTGATAGAAAAATTAAAAAGAACATTTCTTCTATCAATAATGCTAAAGAATTTATAATGCAATTAAAACCTGTTCAATTTAATTTTAAAGATATAGAAAATGATAAATTACACATGGGATTTATTGCTCAAGAAGTTGCTGAAGCTGGTTCTGTAATTAATGATGATTTAGCAGTATATACGGCAAATTATAAGAACTCAAGTATTCATAAAGAAGAATTAATTACAGCAGAAACCGATGACGAAGAACTTAGTTGGTCTTTGTGTTATTCCGAACTTATTGCACCATTGGTGCAGACGGTTCAAGAACAACAAAAAGAAATTGACCAACTTAAAGATATGATAAAAAATGGAGGTAATAATGGCGAAAAGAGTAGTTAGTCAAACAATAAATTTACAAACTCCAGACCAAACAGGGAAATATATAACAAGAATTGACCAGAATGGAATTACTGTTCATCCCGAAAATCAAACCCAGAATTCAAATTATATACATATAGATGGGTCTGGTTTTAAAATTAAAAATCAATTAAATAATAGCCCTAATATTAGTACTGATATGGCGCTTGCAAAATTCACAATCGATGGTATACAAGTTGGTCAATTAGATGAATCGCATCTTGAACTAGATTATCATTCATTGAAGTTGATTGATAAAGAGGGTAGTAGTTATTTTTACATATCTGATTTACGAGATAAAACAGGCACTGCGATAATGACTGAGAAGTTCATAGGTGATGGAACGACTTTCGATTTTGAAGTGGCTTTACATTTGGCATCTTATAAACAAACAGATTTATCTGTTACAGTAGATGATGTAGCTGTGTCGTATCAAACACATCAATCTAGTAGTGGTAGCACAGCCAAAACATTTACTTTAGCAACTGCACCGACCGCTGGATCTATTGTAAAAATTATATATCCAACGAAATATCAGGATGCTAAGGCCTATACATTGGGCCAAAGAAAAAGTGGTGAAATAATTGGTGCAAGATCATATTCAGAAGGATTCGACAATGTATCCAGTGGTTATCTATCACATGCAGAAGGAAGAGAAACTAATGCAATAAATTGGTACACACATGCAGAGGGATGGAAGACGACAGCAAGTGGCTCCCGTTCTCATGCAGAAGGGCAACAGACAGAGGCGAGTGGTTACGCATCGCATGCAGAGGGCGATAACACTGTTGCTAGCGATAACTTTTCTCATGCAGAAGGATCACATTCTACTGCTTCCGCTCAGAGTGCTCATGCTGAGGGCGGCAATACTATTGCTAGTGGTGGTTCGGCGCATGCAGAAGGCTTGGGCAGTGTAGCAAGTGGCTCCCGTTCTCATGCACAAAATTACCGCACAATTGCTAGTAAGGTCGCTCAAACCGCACTTGGAACATATAATGTAGAGGATACTTCAACGAGTACAATGCATCCAAATGCAGATGCTGATTACGGCCAATATGCCCTAATAATTGGCAATGGAACATCCAATGCTGCTCGTTCAAACGCTTTAGCAGTGGACTGGAAAGGCCGTGTGAATTGTGGCGATTATAGCGGAGCATTTAAGAGCCTCTTTGATATTTTTTACCCAGTTGGCTCTTTCTATGAGACATCGGATGCTAATTTTAACCCAAGCACAATATGGGGCGGTACTTGGTCTCTCGTAGCATCAAAAGATGCATATATAGTTGATGAAGGAACAGATGGCATATGGACGTATAGAAAATGGTCTGATGGCATAGCAGAATGTTGGGGAACGACAAGTGTTCCATCGAGTACATACTCTGCTAATGGAGGATACAAGAGCGTATCCGAGACGCTGCCAAGTGGTCTGTTCAATGCTTATCCAACTATGGTGCTAGCAAGTGGACGAATTACTTCCGTGGTGCACACAAGTATGGGGTTTACCACATATGATAATGCATCACGTATTCAAACATACCTTATAAATCGTGGCACTTCTTCTGTTACTAAAGAGGGTCAAGTTTATTGGAAAGTAAAAGGCACATGGTCGAGCAGCGTAGTAAAAAACTTTTACAGATGGCATCGAACAGCATAAGAAAGGATAAACAAATGAACACAGGAACAAAATAAGAATAACGTTAAGAATTATTGTATCTTTGAACACGGCTGTTTACACAGTAACAGTACTGTAGGATAGCTTGGTTGGAGGATGACGCTTTCTTCTGAAAGCTGACGGATAGGTCCTTAGAAGTTATGTCTACAAGCATATTCTATAAGAAGAGCCTATAGAGTTATAATTAATATATATATAAACTTAGACCTCAATTCGAGGTCTTTTTTTATTGCCCTGAAAATTTCAGGTTCAACTTATTCCCAAAAAAGTTGAACCCCATTCACAAAAACCCACTTGTATATG
>OCTX012224706.1_pt1 | contig 15766 bp, 9 predicted proteins | sample 1539691 | NCBI WGS metagenome assembly OCTX01 (sample SAMN02144231, study PRJEB22623) | gut metagenome | biome: sheep rumen | host: Ovis aries | place: New Zealand | reverse complement strand
CATTTTATATTTTCTATTACAACTATTTAGTAATCTTTATATTTGTAATACAGCACTGATCTCCGGATAAAGCCATATATACCTTCTTCGGCGGAACTAAAAGTGTCGTCGTATTCTTTATCAATATACCGGCATTTAGTGTGGCTGTTTTAATGACATTTCCTTCTCTGCTGATATTTATCTTAACATCCAGTCCTGATTTATTGATATCCTTCCAGTAGTCCCATCCTTCGAAATCATCACCCTTTATCACATCTATCTCATTTTGGGAATCTCCTTCAGAATCCCAGTTCTCTCCATCCAGTCTGATAAGTGCATATTCATGATAATTCCTGCCGTCAAGCTTTCCATCATCAGACGCATATATAACTATATATGGACAATGCCATACTAGTCTTGCCGTTGGAAGACTCTTGGTATGGAATTTGATGACCATTTCATCATTTATAGCTATTCCTTTTGTCGATTCAGTTCTGTAACCGTCTATCTGAACATTTGGAACATCCCCCTCTGGCTGACCTTCTATAAAGCTAATCTTTTCAGCTATTCTTGTTATTGTATTTTCGTCAGCTTTCTCCACCGACTGACTAATAGAAACATTATCTATACGGCAATTTTCTCCCGTTAGTCCAAGATACAAATATCTTGTATTATCAGGCAGGGCTATTATATATGTTATAGTTCGTTCGAGATTTGAGATTATTATTCTTGCATGATCCTTATATCTGACTGCCTCTACAAAGTAATTATTTGGAGACTTTGTAAGTATTGAGCTAAGTCCGGAAAGAGGATGATTCATCTCACTTACCTGTATCTTCCTCGCACCTGAAACAACCGATGTGCCATCAAACTTAACTTCTCCATATTCATAATAATTTGATTCTTTAATCATCCTGTCATCGGTATAAAGTCGCCCATCAAGAGAATCAAATAATACAAATGCAGGAAAGCCCATCTGTTTACTTCCATCATTTGGAGAACAGGTAAAATTCATTTGAACAAAGTTTGAATTAATAAGGATTCCCTCTGATATATTTTCTCTGTACTTAGTGCATATCAGCTCGTCTTTTCCAGCAAGCTCCTTGATTTCCTCCTTCTCACGCATCTGATATTCAGTATCCAGATCTATAAGATGCTGCATATATTTAGCGTATTCAGGGTCAAACTGTGTTCCGGAACATTTAATTATCTCTTCACGAACCTTCTGCTGCGGTATTGCCTCACGATAGCTTCTTTTAGATGTCATAGCATCATAAGCATCTGCAACGGCAACTATCCTTGCTATCTGAGGAATATCATCCCCCTTCAGCTTATCCGGATATCCTTTTCCATCATATCTCTCATGATGATAATGAGCGGCTATACTGAGATATGGATACTCAGTTATACTTGAGAGTATCTGCTCTCCTATTACCGGATGCTGTTTTATAATCTCATACTCCTCATCTGTGAGCCGCCCATCTTTATTTATGATACTATCAGGAATACCAATCTTACCAACATCATGGAGAAGAGCCGAATAATACACCTCATTACACTGTTCTTCATCCATGCCGCTGAGTTCAGCTATCTTTCGAGAGTATTCAGCCACTCTTGAAGAATGACCATGTGTATAAGTATCCTTTGAATCTATAGCATTAACTATAGCTGTTACCGTCTGTTCAAAGAGACGGTTCAGAGCCTTCCTTTCTTCCTTCAGGTAGTCAATTTCTATACGACTGGCACGTTCAACCTTCTCATTAACTTCCTTAATTGCAAAAAAGAAAAGCAGCACTGATATTCCGACCATAGTAATATCAGTGATAGATATTCCATAAATAAACAACTGCACTATTGATGAAATCAGGGATATAGTTGGAAATAATATAAGCAGTACATGTATCCTGGTATCCAGTTTCTTACAATAGATTACTATTGTTATGAGCTGTATGATAGTAACAATTAACGGAATTATATAGCAAATAAAAAAGAACTTTGATCTCTGATATTCATTTTGCTCATTAAATGTATAATAAAGACCTGTAAACTGGGATATTATTAAAAGTATTACACCGGAAAATATCAGTATCTCGTTTATCTTAATTAAAATCGGTACCTTCTTGATGTTGCATTCATTTTGCATAAGATCAGATAAATATATATTGAATGCATGAATAATCATAAGAAGCATTAAGAAAACAAAGAAGTTGGAAATTCTTACCATCCAGTAACTGGATGGTGATGGATTTCCCCGGTATATGTAAGCTAAACGATCAAAGAAAAGAAGAATAAAAGAATATATCTGAATCAGCATAAGGGCTAACTTTTTCTTGGTTCCGAGAGCCTTGATGGTATAAACAAAAACTGACGCAATTAAACAGACTCCCATAAGGACCAGCATAATATTCAATTGATGTTCCCGAATCAGTTCAACCATTCGAATATACCTCTAGCTATAGTTATATCTTATATATTTTTCTTTCAGATACTCATGCTATAATTTTACTACTATAAAAAATACTCTTCAAGTAAAATCACATATAAAACAGCGGCTTTTAATGACTTTGACCTGCTGTTTTGACACAGTTAATCATATAGGTTATACTTGTTTTCTATTTGATTATGCAGAAAGTCAGCATCATAAGTATAATATGGAGGATAAAAATATGTGGTACGAAGAATCAGTATTCTATCAGATCTACCCACTTGGTTTTACCGGTGCTCCTTACGAAAATGACGGAGTACTTACTTCACGAATTCTGAAAGTAATTGACTGGATACCTCATATCCGGAAGCTGGGTGCAAATGCTATCTATTTCTCACCTGTTTTCGAATCTGATACACACGGTTACAATACAAGAGATTATGGACTGATAGATAAAAGACTCGGAACAAATGAAGACTTTAGGAAAGTAGTAAGTGAACTACATGCGGCAGGAATCAAAGTCGTGCTTGACGGAGTATTCAATCATGTAGGACGTGGCTTCTGGGCATTCCAGGATGTCCTTGATAAGAGATGGGATTCTCCTTATAAGGACTGGTTTCATATATCCTTTGATGGTAATTCTAATTATAATGATGGTCTTTGGTATGAAGGTTGGGAAGGAAACTATGATCTTGTTAAGCTCAACCTTCAGAATCCTGCTGTTACTGACCATATATTTGATAAAGTAAAATACTGGATAGACTACTTTGATATCGATGGACTAAGGCTGGATGTAGCTTATTGTCTTGATAAGGGATTTATACATAATCTGAAGGAATTTACACTTGGCCTTAAGGATGAATTTCTCCTTCTTGGAGAACTGCTCCATGGGGACTATTCCATGTTTGTAGGTCCCGGAATGCTGGACAGCTGCACTAACTATGCCTGCTACAAGGGACTTTATTCCAGCTTCAACTCCATGAATATGTTTGAGATAATTCATTCTCTCATGCAGCAGTTCGGTCCAGAACAGTGGTGCAGATATAAGAACATGCATCTCATGTCATTTGTAGATAATCATGATGTTACCAGAATTGCCAGTAATCTGACTAATATAAATCATCTTCCACTCATCTATGCACTCAGCTTCTGTATGCCGGGATTTCCATGTGTATATTATGGAAGCGAGTGGGGAGCCAAAGCCCGCAAAGAAGAAGGTGATCCTGCACTCAGGGCATGCTTTGACGAACCTCAGTGGAATGAGCTTACCAGTTTCATCTCGAAGCTTGCTGATATAAAGAAAAACAGTGAGGCTCTCAACTACGGATCCTTCCGAAGTGTCGTCCTCACTAACCATCAATGTATATTTGAACGTAAATCTGAGCATGAACGCATCATGGTCGCTATAAATGCATCCGACCAGCCTTTCACTGCTCACTTTGATGCAGGATGCGGTCAGGCAAATGAACTCATAACCGGAACTCTTCATGACTTCGGAGGCGGTTCAGAGCTTAAGCCTTATTCAGCAGAAATCTGGCTCATGGAAAGATAACAGCTGTCTGCATACGGGAATCGCTATTCTCACTTCATCCAAACATTCAGATCAACCTGTGTTTCGATTCCATCAACCAGCCCATATGGTGAATACTGATAGCCTTCAGTATGATATGGGAACTCTGGTGTATCATATGAAGCCAGCCAGAACTGCCAATTACCTATCTGGTCTATATCCAGATATTTTATAAATTGATCCCGACTGGCATATATCATAGGAGTATAACCTGCAGCTTCAATGGTTTCACAGAAACCAACGACAGCTGCGGTTCTATCTTCTACTGATATATTATTGGCTCTCGCATTTTCTTCCTCAAATACATACTCTGTATCTATTACAACAGGAAGCTTAATCTTCTTTTCTTTCAGATGTTTCAAACAGAACTCTGCCTCTTCGATTCCTTCCTCTTTATTTATGGCAGATGAAAAGAAATACACTCCTGTTTCCATTCCAACTTTATTCGCCGCATCCAGATTCTTCTCAAATGCTGAATCCAGATGAATTTTTCCTTCACTACCATATCCACGGTAACCAAGTCTTATCATGACAACCTGCATTCCGGTTGCTTTTACCTTGTCCCAGTCTATATCATGCTGGAACTCTGATACATCTATTCCCGGTTTGCCAAGTGCTTTACCATCCTTATAATAATTATAATAAAGCTTCCCATCATCCACATAAAAATCTTCAGCCCAGTTATAATCATTTCTGGATACATTCGCACTTATCTTATAGTATTCGCAATCAGGATATTCTCCTATAAGAACATATGCCATATGGAGATATCTTACATAATTATCTTCGACAGCCTGTGCTACATTCGGGTCTGCATCAAAAGGTATTACTTCATCAAAAATAACCGAAGAATCAAGCGGTACTGCCTTCACCTTGTTATTTATCGAATTTAACAGACCGATGATTGCTCCTAATGCTATTACTCCAAAGAACATCCAGAGGATTATGTGTTCTTTTCTTACCTGTTTTTGTCTCTTTGTATAACTCATACTTTTCTTAATATTTCCTTCACTGATTATGTCTGCAATACACCAAGCATACTCAACAAGAGTAACAGAAACCAACATCAAAAGTCAATCATTGTTATAACTATATATTTTATTTTCCAGACATGCGAAAGAGCCTGTCAGACTTCCTTCCCCAAACATAAGTCTAACAGGCTCTTTCAATCCGTTCTATATTAGGTACACCCACACATACCTTCTTCAAAAGTAGGTAAATAATATCATATTTTCATAAAAATGTAAAGCTTTTTTGTGCAGGTTAACTAATTATTCTATTTATGCCATTACTCTATACATACAGCAAGTCCATCAGTGAACTTAATTGCTGTTATATCCGTAATCTGGTTCTTCTTATTGTATGTATTAAGATCTTCTATGACCTTCTTAAGATTTGCATACTCACTGGATGCAGACTTTTCCAGCTCTAATGCAAGATTCTTATGTCCCTTGCACATATCCTTCAAATCATCTGCACTATCCTGTCCATCAGTATTGAAACGGATATCAGAAACTTTGTAATCACTACCATTCCTGTCAAGAGTTATCTTAACTACCTCTTTTCCACCATTCTTTACTACATAACGGCCTTTTTCTATAGCCAGACCATACATCTCAAATCTTGCGAAATACTCTGTAGTCTTACCATCAGCACTTATAAACTGCTTTGAGAAAACCGGTATTGCAGCAAGGAGTCTGACTCCATCGCCCATATATTCAAGTCTGTTTTGAACAACTGCATTTATTGCAGCTTTCTTAACACCTGTAAATGCATCTGCAAATGCAGGATAGTCAGATATTGAATAAGAGTACTTCTTAAATTTGCCCTTATTCATGTATTTCTTAAGCTTTGCATTTGTCATTTTCTTTGACTTCTTAGCAGCATAAACCTTAAGTATTGTAAGTTTATTAATAGTTATGGACTTAGATTTGCCACTCTTTATCACACGCTTTGTAGATGGCTTATCATTAGTAGTATAGTACACATTGTAGCCTTTTTTAGCTTTAATCTTCAGCTTAAATGCTACAGGATATATACCTTCACCCTTATAGATAGTATACTTATCTGTAATGATTTTAGCTTCAGCCGCCTCTACTCCCAGAGTAGGGAAAGTCCCCGCCGCCATAAGTACGATCAGCAATATGGCCAGCACCCTTTTTAAATTCTTCATCAAAAGATACCTCCTGATCATCAACTTTTAGTTTTAAAAAACTCGTATTTTATTATAATTTATTTAATATATTAATTCAACTGAAAAAGCCCCTTGAAACGCTTTATGTTCAAGGAGCTTTATATTTCCTTTTTAAATTATCCTAAATTCGGATATTTTTTTCCATCTATTATGTCACAGGCTAAGAAGAATGCCAGCGAATAGGATAAGAATGTAAGCAGCCTTAGTGTCACAAATCTTGCAGCATAATCATAGAAGTTATCCGCTTTAATCATTGTCTTATGGCTATTGTCTATATTTAACAGTATTGTTCTAAGAACAACCTGCGGAAATCCCGCATGCTTTATGATATTTACTTCATCACTGTCATTAGGATTTATAGCATACTCCTTTGCCATCAGCTCTTCGAGAAGTTCAGGATTTTCATTTCTTAAGTTGATTCCTGTCTCCATCATATATTCCCGGTTTACCTTCTCTTCTATATCTCCCTTAACTATCTCACTCAGTTTTATCTCGATTATATTATACTGACCTATATGATTAAGTATAAAAAGATTTATTTTCGGTCCGGCAAATATAGTAAATACTGTCAGAAATGCAACCACCAGTACTCTCTTTCCTAATCGAAGCAATGCTTTTGTTGCACCGGTTATAAATACTAAAAATATAATTCCTATTATTATCAGATTAGCTGTATCTTCACTTATAGAAAAACCATTTAGCCTTTCTATTATATTACTAATTATATTATGTATATATGTAATCTTCATAATGCCACCTCCTTACTGCAAAGGCATTGACCCACCGGGAGATTAATTATTTTGATTACATATTACAGCAATGAGTATAACAAATGCGCAACATGTGACATTTTCCAAGTCCATCTGCTATTCTCATTATTCCGGAAGATTTACCGGATCCCATCCTTCGTCCTGATACTTTGTTATATTCAGTTCATGAGATTTTACATAATCAGAGATTGTCTGGGTTCTTATTTTCTCACGTTCTTCGGTACTCGCATTTACTTCCTCAAATTTCTCATATCTGTCTCCAAATATAGCCTTTGCACTTTCAGTATAATCGCTTCCATCAGCTACTATATCAAATCCGGTAACAAGATTATCCTTTATATGTATGAGTCCCGGGTAGTTACCACCGCTCTTACAAACCAGCTTATCTCCATCTAAATCATAATTAAAAATCCAGTAATCTCCCCACACAAGGATATCATCAGCATTTGAGTCATCTATATCTATTATAGATATATTTGGTATACTCACATCACTTCTTTCATAATTGCCTGCATAATTCTCTATCATAAACATTGAGATGGCACTTATATAAGGATCTCCCCCTTTATATATATAGTCAGGAAGCATGCTTATATGTTCTTCCTCTGCATCATCACTTGTGGCATCCTTTACTTCCTCTGATGCCTTTTCCACATTTTCACTTACCTCTTCTTTTACTTCTTCAACATCCTCTTTTGCCTCAGTTATATCTTCTTTAATTTCTTCCTGTACTTCTGAAGCTGATTCACTCACTTCTGTAGTACCTGAAGCAACTTCTGCCTCATTGCCACACGCCGTAACAAGAGACATCCCCATCAACATACATGATGCTAGTGCGATTAATCTTACTAAGTTCTTTTTCATTATTCATTTCCTTTTTTCTATTCTTTTTTAATGGCAGAAGCGTCTGCCTCTGCCATTTATTATAGTTATTTATAATGCATTTTGATGTTCCACATTATTCTTACGCGCCGCTCTGTGAGCACGCCGTTCTTTATTTCTGTCCGTATGCGATGTTATTATCTTCTGTATCTGTTTCTTATCCTTTGCCATTTTGGCAATATTCTTTGGATCTGTAAATTTCTTTGGATTTTTTCTGGATTTAAGAGATTTCTCAAAAACTCCGGACTTCAGCTGTTTCTGCATGAATTCCTCAAGAGATATTTTCTTACCTGTAGCTGCGTCTATAGGCGTATGCATACCTGCAGTCCGATACATCTGTCCAAATATAGCATATGCACTATCCGTTACAAAATCCTTTTTATTTTTATAATCAGCCTGACCATCTTCCAGTCGTTTTATAGCTTCATCAGTTTTCTTTAAGAATTCTATGTTCTCAGCTTCAATCCTAAGACTCTCTTCGCTAGGGAACCCACTGGTTATCTTAATCTTACTTTTTGCATAATCAGGCTCATATTTTGTATCTTTCATAAGACTTCCATCAACCATCTTGGGAAGGAGCGAAGTAATCAGCTTTGGATTATTTTCAAAATCAGCTTTATCATTTATCGATTTTGACAGTGTTCCTGAAATAAATCCACATTCAGCATGCTCTGCATCACTAAACCATTCATTTACCGGTATAGACTTACATGCCTCCTGCTTTTTATCCATAAATTCAAGATTTTTCTTAATTATCTCAGTATTTGCCATCAGATTAGAAGCTGCTATACTGGCAGAATTATTATCTCTGGATGTTGCCGCTTCATATGCATTCTCCCTTAATTTGGTCATAGACTGCGCTATTTCCAGCATAGGAGACCATATTACTTTTGCATCATTCATATCCCTGAAATTTGGATCACTTTCCTGTGCAACTTTTATATATTCATCCTTGACACGAAACATTTCCTGTTCTACATCAAATCGTACATTATACATATTAAGTGCAAATACAAAATTCTTATCTGAATATATATCCGCATTCTTAAAATTTATTATCTTTACTTTCTGGTCAAGCATTTCATCTGTTACTCTACGCCCATCATGTATCCATCTGGCTATCTTCTCTCTATTGGCCGGATCATCTCCTCCTTTTAATGTTTTTATCACCTCATCATAATAAGCCTTCTTTTCTTCGACTGCTTCTGTAGGATCCATTAACTGCTCAAGGCTGAACCTTCCACTGGCTGCCATAGCCATTACAGCTATAGAAGTACCAGCTGTTCTATCTGTTGTGAACCCGGAACACTTACCACTATGAATTATTCTTGATTCTGGCTTATTATATTTGTCACCATAGAAAGGATTAAAGCCACTTTTACTTGGAGAATACATATCTAAAAGCATAAACCTGTCACCAAATAGTTCCTTAGATATTTTTACTCCGGTACTCTTCTGAGCTTCATTAATATCTTTTATAGAAGTCAGAAGTCTGCGCTTCATCTCTCTTACACCTTTTACCTTCTCAAGAGATGATGGTTTATTAATATCTTCTTTATTCATCAGATAATGGTCAGCAAGCTTGTTTACCTTGTCAACCATTATTTTATACTTATGGCTTTCTTTTATTCCAATAGGTCGTGGATCCTTTGCCAGCTCTCTGGTATAATCACGCAGCTCCTTCAGTGCAGTCTTCATATCACCATAATTTTTCGAACCATTCAATGTATCATTCTTCTTTATGGTCTGATACATCTTATTAATCTCAGATGCAGTACTTACCATGGTTTTATGACTCAAATCCATCATACACATATGGTTTTGAGTAATTGGGTGATATGCATTGGCATTGCCAAATGCTATATTAAACAAATCTGTATTTATATCTGTAATCTGCGCCTCCAGATTCGGCTTATTTCTGTCATTAATCCCTTTAGTATGTTCCACTATATCTGCGGAAAACTTAAAATCCGGCAGGGCATTTATCCCTTTTTCAGCTAAATGATCTGCAATCATCAGATTATCAATCATAGTTTTAGGATTTTCTGAATTAACTATATTCTGATAAACTTCAGATGCTTTGATCTTATCTATACATTGGTCCTTCAGCCAATTTCTACCGTTAGGAGTAGAAAGAAGCACATCAAAATCAGATACTGTATTTTTACTTATAGCTTCAGAAAAATCCTTTGCTTTATCTGAATAAGGTCCATTAGTGCTATTAACATATTCATTCCAGTCTGGAGTATCCTCATTAAGCCCCATATTAAGAAAAGCATTTTCACGGCATCTATGCACTTCATCCTCAAGCTTTTTCTTCTGTACAGTAGCCATATTTGCTATATAACTGTCAAGAAGCATATCTGCTACGATTTCTTCTTTTTGCTCTCTTGTAAGCCGTCCAACCTCATTAATCAGTCTCTTTTTGCTCTGCTCCGCAGCTTTCATGGAATCCAGCTGTTTAGTGTAGCTAGTGAGCTTAATCTTATTTATTTCAGTAAATCTATTCCTGTCTGGTTCTATATGTAAAGGACCATCTATTGCAAATTCTTTGCAGAACTTGTATGACAGTTGTTCAGGAGTATATCCACTTGATATAATTCCATCAGCTGCCTGGGCCTGGGGAACAGTCAACACAGAATAATTTGTATATTGTTCAAGATAAGTTTTTAGTTCGCTGTCATCTCCTCTTTCGTACGACTTTACGGCTGCATCTGCCCTTTTAAAAGCTGATGTAATTATAGGAAAAAGAGTTGGATCAAGAGGACCATCCTGCATTACATCTACAATAAGTTTTTTCTGCAAATTCTCTATAGAACCGGCTGCTGCTATCTGTTCAGATGCGTTATCAAGAAGCCATGATTTATCCATGGCCGCTCCTATAACAGCCGCTGTAACCACCTCACGCGATAACCCCTCTGGAATATGATAATCGTCATCAGGAGAATAGTATTTCATGACAGGCCCATAGCCTTCGTTCATCCTGTTTACTATATTATCCCTGCCGGTCTTATATATATTTCTTGCGAATTCTGCATTAGACTCCTGCTGTCTTCTTTCAGCAGCACGACGTTCACGTTCACGCTCTTGCTGTGCCCGCATCTCCCGTACTTTTCTTTGATTCTCTCGTCTCAGTCTTTCAACTTCCTGGCGCTGTCTCTGCAGTTCCTGCTGGCGTTGTCGCTCCTGCTCCTGCTGACGCTGTCTTGCCTGCTCCTGCTGGCGCTGTCTTAACTGCTCGTTCAGCTTATTAATACCCTCATTAACACTACGCTGAATATTATCAGCAGCCTGATTCATAGCATTATCCAGGTCCTGAGGTCTTATAGCTTTAGGATTCTGATTATTATTCTGAGGTCCCTGCTGATTCTTTATAGCCTGATTCAGCAGATCAGCATTTTCTCTATCAATCTCTTCATTAAGCTGGTTTATCTGCTGGTCTATATCATTCTGATTATTTACAGGATTATTCTGAATATTCTGATTGGCATCAGGATTTTCAATGTTAATCTGATTCTGCAGATTATTCAGCTCCTCATCAACAGCCTGATCATTTTCCGCCCTGGCAAATACTTTGTTGAGATTATTATTTAATATAGCATTTGCCTGTCTTTGCTTCTGAAGATTTATCTCATTTTCCTTCATATTCTGTTGATTTTGGAGATTTACCTCTTCAATTATTTGATTGACCTGTTTCTCATCATAATCTTTTTCTTTCATATCAATATAACCTTTCTATGAAGAAATCCGTGGAGCTGAAGGCCGGCTTTGTCTATTCTGTGGTTGACTCTGCTGCATGGTATTTGTTCTTGAAATAGGCTGAAGCATGTTCTGATAATTAAGTAGTCCATCGCATGTTCCCTCAAGAAGTGCCTGTCTTTGTTCTTCTGGTATCTCCTTCATAAAACGTTTGAATTCATCGCTCTTAAGAATTCTCTCTGTCTCTCTTACATAACTCTTCCTGTTATTATCATTTTCAAGAGTTCTGTCACCGTCAAGAAATCCTACATTATCATATCTGTTCCTTAAGGCTATTAGTGACGCATAATCCCGCTCTGTTCCTCTTTGGCTCAATATTCTATGCTTTGTTTCAGCAATGATACATCTCACAGGTTCTTTCTTATATCCAAACATTTCCGGACTTATATACTTGCTGCTGGATATTTTATTTTCTACACCACGTTTAATATTTATACTTCTGCAATACTCTTCAAAATCACTTCTTGGCATAGTTTCCTTTAGGAACATCATACATTGTCCCCATCTCTCATTACTAAGTGAACGGTTTCTTTCAGGCATCTTTTCCGATAAATACTGTTTAACAATGTCCACAGATTCTTTGATTTCTTCCGGAGATTTGCTTACTCCATCCGCGATATCCATTACTGCATCGATAACCTCTTCAAAATCCGAATCATTCTTAGACTTTTTTGTTGCTTCCATCTTGCCCGCTATAAATTTACAACGTTTCTGAACAAGCTTTTGTCTATCAGATATATCATATCTTTTTTCATTTTTTATTTCCTTAACCGTCCGTGCAAGTCCTGATACAAGCTTCTTTGTGTCACTAACTCTTATGATATTTATGTCATTTCCATTATCGACCAGACGATTGAATGCTTCATCATTCAGGATACGATTTGTCAGTGCTAAATACTCATTTGTATCATAGACCGGATTCTTTATCCCCTTGACTCTCTGTCTTGCACCCATTTCAGATATAGCTAGTATCTCTGCAAGTCTGCTCTTTCTTTCTCCCGCATTTAGATTTACGTTACTGAGCTGTTCCCAGCGCTGGTTTATATACATCTCGCCCTCATCCATGGGCTGCTGGTTCTGCTGCATCTGCATGTCCCACTGGCTCTGTTGCAGATTTTGCTGATTCTGCATATTCTGCTGGTTCTGTTGCATGTTCTGCTGATTCTGCATATTCTGCTGACTCTGCATGTTCTGCTGGCTCTGTTGCTCCTGTAATTGCTGCTTTGCCTGCTGTCTCTGTTGTTCTTGTAATTTCTGTTGCTCCTGCAGTCTCTGTTGCTCCTGTTGCTTCTGCTGTTCCTGCATCTGTCGGAGTAATTCACTATTCATCAGATTCTGGGTAGTGTCACCATCATATACTTTTGTTGTATTATCTGCTTTCGGTTCATCTTTACCTTTATTCCCCAGAATCCCCGCATTTTGCAGATTCTTCTGGGTTTCGTCCATATTCATCTGACTGTTTGCTATTTGAGCAATCTTAAGAGCCGGATCCTTACCAAAATATACCTTCTTCGGATAATAGGATTCATAATGTCCCATATCATACTTGCTACCATAAATCGTAGATGTTACTTCTCTGCCATTCATTTTCTTAGAAAGCTCACTCAGCTGAACACTAACAGGAAAATTAACTCCCTTACCCTCCAGCTGTCCCTGTGCAGGGCTTCCATAATTAGCTGCTGTAACATGATTAAATGGTACATTAACATCTATATTTCCATTTTGGTCTGGAACTACGAGATTTCGTTCTTCCTCCATTATATCAAGCTGCTGTTCATTTCTTTTATCATACTCTGGAACTTTCAGATCATGCAGCCACGTTATCTCAAAACCACCAGGTGGCACTATGGTTCCATCAGATAGTGTTCTCTCTGTAAAAGCATCTTCTATAACCTCATCTATTTTAATAATGCGTGTTCTGTCCTCAGCATTAGCCTGAACAGAGTCTTCACATCTGATGTACTCTCCATCTTGCGAAATCCCGGTTATCGTCATATAATGGCCATTTTTTGTAATAGCAACAGGTGAGTGATCCACCTGGATAGCCTGAATAACTGAATTCTTTAATAATATCTTGGATTGCTCTTTATAGAAATCATCTATAGCCTTAATATCATCAGGATTTGTCGGAATATTTCCGTCCACTAAAATATCACCCTCTGTTAAAGGGTCTACCATTATGGTCTTCATTGATGTATTCGGAAGAACCTGTGTCAGAAGATCTCCATTTTGAGATATTGTATTTACACCATCCACATTCATTCGGTGAATGGCACTGTTTCTGACACTCGCCGTATCTAACAGTTCCTTAGAGCTCATTGTATTCTTTGACTGATCCGGTCTCCAGCCACGTATACTTTCCTGAGAAAGATCTACACCACGGCTTTTTAGCAGTATAGAATAAGCCACTGACCAGCATCCATTACTGCTGGACTGAATACCAGGACTCTTAAGATCTGGAAAACCTATCATTCCATTTTCGTTCTTTGGTTCAGGACCAGAAGGTTGTCTTCCCTCTGATATATCCTCAAGAGCCTTATTCTTTAAATGATCTATCTCAGTAGCCGACTCGATTCTTGCCTGCATATACTGCTTTTCATTCTCTGACATCTTATCCTGGTTTGCTTCCCAGAAGGCTACAAGAGTAGCCAGATCTCCGGTATTCAGTATATCCTCGGTAAGTCCCTGCAGGACAGGCCTGAAGCCTACAATTCTTTCTTCTTCCTGGTTAGTTTCCTTATTTAAGACCTTCTGAGTTATATTTTCATATTCAATAAAAGGATGTGCCTTATCAGCTTTGAAATTATTCTTTGGCGGCATACTCCCACCTCCTTAAGTCATCAATACCATTCTACTTAATATATAGCAACAAAAGTGCAACATCAAATAAAGAGTGTCGCTTGCGGCACTCTCCTATTATCACTTCTTACTGAACTTCATTTTAATTCTATCATTTAAGGCAGCAAGACCTATACTTCCTATAGTAGCAACCAGGAAACTTATGACTGATTTGATAACTATTTCCGAAGTAAGCGGCTCTACATACCAGTTTGGTCCCGGCTTATTATAGGTGTGCAGTATATCTACAACAATTCCTGCAATAAAACAATGTACAAGCAAAATAACAAGCGTATGTCTTCCTATCCATGAAAATGCATTCTTTAAAGGAGAGCAAAGTGATATAAACCTTGCTATAGTAAACAGTATAAAACCACCCATTAGAACTTCTATAATCAGAAAGGCGGCTGAGATAAATCCTGCGCTTCCAAAATCACTCAGATACAGGCAATCAGATCCAAAATGTTTAAAGATTATAAAATGCAGAACCCACAGAATTATCATTATGACACCTGATAATACAAGATTCATTTTTTCAAGCTTTTCAGGAACCTGACATCTTCTTATAAGTACACCCATTATCATAATTCCGGCATACATAGGAGTTACGTGAAGACTCCATGACAGAGCAGGCGAATAAACAAAAAGTATTGAACCTGTTATCATGAAAATTATCATAGAAATAACAAGAGAGGTAATATCAGCCTCTTCTTTCTTCCCTCTTATGATTCTCATTACTATAATGAATTCTATAGTTGAAAAAGCAAGTGCCCAGATAAACCACACAGGCGACAGATTATTAAAAAGGTCTCCACCTACATAATCCGGAACCAGCCTACTCATAAGTTCAGGTCTAAGATACGTCATTAATGAATCATAAGCCCAATCCTTTACCCCATATCCATGAACCAGCATGAAGTATGGACCTCCGATAAGAAGTAATATCGCATCTATAAATATCGGCGGAAGCACAAGCTTCTTCATTCGTTTAGCTACATCCATGATAATGGAACCATTTCCCTCCCGATAGAAGTAGCCTGCTATTAACACAAACAGTGGAATAGACACATATATAGACTCTTTTATCAACATATCCATCATCCCATTTTGCTTTCTATAAATCAGATGGTATATCACAACACAAAGAATCATTATAGCTTTCATGATATCTATGATACTATTTCGTTCATTTCTATCTTTCATTTGTCTATCCTCACATTCTGAAGTATTGTCCTGACTTATATATGATTTATACTTTATTGTCGCGAACGAGCTAACATAGCTGGGCACGAGTGTATGCCTGAGGGACCATAAGCGGTCTGTTCACTTAGCGATTCGCAAGTCGAAGA
>OCTX014570921.1_pt1 | contig 15769 bp, 13 predicted proteins | sample 1539691 | NCBI WGS metagenome assembly OCTX01 (sample SAMN02144231, study PRJEB22623) | gut metagenome | biome: sheep rumen | host: Ovis aries | place: New Zealand | reverse complement strand
GGTATTGTTACTTTCTGAAGAATCCATAATCTTGAATCTTTTTCTCCTCCCTTGAGGGGAGGTCGGGTGGGGTTATTGTATTGTTATTTTCGCGGAGCAAGAGGTCTCTCCCGCTTCGTTCTTAAGTTGGTATTGCACGCCGTCCGGCGTAACGAGATAGAGCGTCTGCAGCGTCTCGCCCGGCATCGCTTCCTTGCTGTAATTGATATCCAGCCGCACTTTCTTGCCGTAATAGTCCGGCAGGTATGCGTCGGTCATTGCCTGCAGATAGCGGCAACTATTGCAATGTCCGTTGTAGTCGATATCGGAATACACCACTTTGTGCGTTTCGCAGCCTGTCGGCTCAGGAATGGTCGTCATTCGTACGCGGCTCATCTCTATCACTTCGCCGTCCACGCAGTCCGCGAACATCGGGTCGTCGAAGATGTTCACGATCTCTCTCTTCTCCAGATCCAGCACCGCCCAGACGGACTTGCACTGACCGATGAGTTCCCACTCTTCTGACGGCTGATGGCTGATTTCTGACGGCTTCGCATAAATGCGGAAATTACGGGTACTCAGCATATGCGAGTTGCTCTCGATCCAGGTCTCGAACCGCACCTGCTGGCAATGCGTCGGCAGTTCGTACATCTCTACGCTCAGCCGTGTTAGGATCCATGTCAGTCCGCGCGGATGAAGCGCCGCAATGCCGAATCCCAACTCGTCTGCTACGGTACCTGCTACCTCCAGCAGGTAGTTCTCCAGGTTGAACAGCCGCAACTTCTTCGCACCGTCCACCTCCTGGTACTTGATCTCGTATTCGTAATTGTATTTCATCTTGTTATAACTCCTTTGCTTTCGTTTGTAAAACGACTGCAAAGTTAGTACTTTTTTTTGAAATACGCAAAGCAATTTGTTTTTTTTCTTTTCATTTATTTGCGTATATCATTTTTTTTGTGTAATTTTGCGGCGCAAAACAAAAGTTTTGCCGTATTGAGCCCGCGCTGAGGGAATATGTCTTTCGGGCGGGTGAGATACAGGACATATTGAAAAAGGCGTCTTACGCGCTTTGTTTTGGCTAACTCGAATCTGGTAAATTCACAAATTCCAAAACATAGCGACACAAGATGCCCATTGGTATGTAAATAATGTACGCGCATAATGCGCGCATTTGTGCATACGGCGTGGGCTTCAGTGTTGTTGTTTGGAATTGAGGGCAATACCAGAGCCTGAGTTAGCGGAACAGCAAGATTGCAGTCCCGCTTTTATTCTATATAAGCGGAACACTGACGCAGGTTTCCGCTTTTTGTTATGTCCCTTGTTATAGAGAACCGATACTCTCCAAACGGGGCAAGACCTGCAAAGCCGTCAGAGCAGGAAAACATTTAAATCTTTTAACAAAATGAAAAAGAAATTCTTATTAATCGGCGCACTTGTAGCGATGTCTATGAGCGCGATGTTTGTTGCATGCGAGAAAGACAACGGTCTGTCAAAAGGTTGTACTTGTACTACTTACGAGGGTGGAGAAACTACTACAGACTACATTAGTCCTACAGAAATGATGGGCTATGGAGCATCTACATGTAGTGAGTTAGCCAGTGCTCTTCAGGGTGCATATCTATCGCACGGCATTTCTGCATCAGTTACATGCAAATAAGTGAACATTGTTGCCCTGCTTCGGCGGGGCAACATTTTCTTTTTAGTTTTCATTCCTTATGTCGCAACAATTATCTAAAATTCTTCGCTTCCTCGTAGGGCTTGTTTTTCTACTTTCAGGGTTACTTAAAGCCATAGACACCGCTGCTTTTGCGGATCTCATGAGCGAATATGGTGCAACATGGTTCGGCTTTGTCGCGCCGCTTATTATCTTCATAGAAATCTTCTTGGGCATAATGCTTGTCTTTGATTTCTATGCAAAGCCTATTTCTTGGGCAACGGCGATATTTCTTTTGGTTGTTTCGTCAATTTATTTATACGGGGTGACTGCCCGCGGAATAACTAATTGCGGCTGTTTTGGTCCGATAACTTGGCTCAACTCTAAACCTTGGCTGACCTTTACGCGGAATGGCATTCTGCTGGGCATGTTAGTACCGACACTTATTCGTCTGCAAGAAAAAAGTAAAGAAATATCTATTCCTTCCGTAATTTTCATGGCGGCTATAGCGGTAATCGTTATGTTTATGTGCGGTTTCTCCATACACGGTGCCAAATGCCTGCAAAGGCAGAACACTTTCCAACCTATTGCTTTAGATGAAAGTCCCTTATCCGAATATGTAACGGTTCATTCGGATTCCACCTATCTTATTTTTGCCTTCTCCTATAGCTGCCCTTATTGCCAAAACTCTATTGGCAATGTCAATCAATATGTGCCGATGGGTATGGCGGATCGGGTTGTCGGTCTGGCGGTGGAAGACAGCGTAGCGAGGGAGCGTTTTGAGCGTCTCTTTGAGACGGATTTCGAGATACAAGAGATTTCCGCCTTGCAGATGTACCGGTTGAGCAACACCATGCCGACCACCTTTTTTATCCGCCATGATTCTATTGTCAGCCAATATACGGGCATGGTCGTATCTCCGGCGTTGCTTATTCCGTAATACATAGACGAAAAGGATCCACATCGGATGCCGGCAAAAAAAACGAAGCAAACGCGGAATTATTTCAGCCATCTATCCAGCCAACCGCGGAACTCTCTTTGCCAGAGAATGCCGTTCTGGGGCTTGAGCACCCAGTGGTTCTCGTCCGGGAAGATGAGTAACTCTGCCGGCACGCCGCGCATCTTGGCTGCATCAAACGCTGCCATAGCCTGGTTAGCCAGAATACGGTAGTCTTTCTCGCCGTGGATACAGAGGATCGGCGTGTCCCATTTATCCACGAACCGATGCGGACTGTTCTCAAACGTGCGCTGCGCGATCTTGTTGTCTTTCTCCCAATACGCACCGCCCATGTCCCAGTTCGCGAACCATTTCTCCTCGGTCTCCAGATATTGCATCTCCAGATTGAAGATACCGTCATGCGCAATGAACGCTTTGAATCGTCCGTCGTGGTGGCCTGCTATCCAATAGACGCTGAACCCGCCGAAAGAAGCCCCCACGCATCCTAAATGGTCTTTATCCACATACGGCTCTTTGCAGAACTCGTCGATAGCGGTGAAATAATCCTTCATGCACTGACCTCCGTAGTCGCCGCTGATCTCTTCGTTCCATTCTTTTCCGAATCCCGGCAGACCCCTTCTATTCGGCGCCACGATGATATAATCGCCTGCGCTCATCATCATGAAATTCCAGCGGAACGACCAGAACTGGCTCACCGGACTCTGTGGACCGCCTTCGCAATACAGAATCGTCGGATATTTCTTCGCCGGATCGAAATGCGGCGGATAGATGATCCACGTCAGCATGTCTTTTCCGTCCGTCGTCTTCTGCCACCGCGGCTCAACGGTCGAACGCTCGATCTGGTTGTATATATTGTCGTTCTCATGGGTCAGCTGTTCCAGCGGCTGGTTGTACGTGTCGAACGGCTGCTCATAATAGATTTCCGTATGGGCGTACTGCTCATGGTCTTTGCGCAGCCATTCGCGGATGTCAAGATGGTAAATCTCGTTCGCCTGACGCATGGAGTGACCTAACAGATATGCCTGATAATCCGTCACATCACCCAGACCCAGATCCCATTGACCTTCTGTCAGTTTGCTTGTCCAGCCGTCCAGGGTGACGCGGTAGAGCTGGACGGTAGCATGCTTGCAAGCCGTGAAGACCAGCGCCGTGTCGTCCAGCCATTTGTATTCATCGACATTGGTGTCCATCGCGCGGCTCAGGAAACGCTTCTCGCCTGTCTCTAAATTGAGAGCCATCAGCCGGTTCTCGTCGCTCTCATAACCGTCGCGTTCCATGGACTGCCAAGCGATCCACTTACCGTCCGGCGAATAACTCGGATTCGTGTCATAACCCTTGTTGTCGCCGGTGATGTTCTTATGCGTACGCGTGCGTAAATCATATAGGTATATGTCGCTGTTTGTGCTCACGGCGTATTCCAGACCGGTCTTCTTGCGGCAGGTGTACGCTATCTCTTCGTTGTTCGGGTTCCATGCTAACTGCTCTATACCGCCGAAAGGCTTCATCGGACTCTCATAAGCCGTGCCTTCCAGGATGTTGACGCACTCGCCGATTTTGGCGGATTTGATCCGCTCGCCCTCACCGAAATACTCGGTCTCCAACTCGCATACGAAAGGCTGCGGCGCGGTCTCCGTCCATTCGTCCCAGTGTTTGTACATCAGGTCCTCGTGCATGTGTCCCGTTGCCAGCGGCAGATCCGGATATTTGTCCACGGTCGAAGGAACGGTCTTCACCTGCTTGATCAAAATGACCTTGTCGCGCATCGGCGAGAGCAAAAATCCCTCAATATCCTCTGCGCCTTCTACTTCCACCTCCTCTTTGTCCCTGCGGAGATAGAGTTTGCCGCCTTTGAGGTATGCCAGACAGCCGCTGTTGCCGAACCATGCCGGTTCGCTTCCTACGAACTCATCCACTAAGAGAGGTTCTTTCTCCCCTCCTTTTCGGGAGGGGCCGGGGGTAGGCTCCCCAAACGGATTAACAATCCGGATCCATGTCGTACTCCGGTTCTCCTCTACGGAATAATAACTTACGGTGTAAGCAAGCAGACCTGTCTCGATGTCGCTCTTGACCGAACCGATACGGCCCATCGCCCAAAGCCCTTCCGGTGTCAAACGACCGCCTTCAATCGTGATCTGAGGCTTCGTGATAGGAGCTTGCTGTGACTCCTCTTCTTTGGCACAGCCGGCACTCAATAATGCTATCGCTGCCATAATAAAAATCTTCAGGTTTTTCATTAATTTTGTATGTTTTCTTTTAACTAATCGGCAAAATCGACGACAAAGGTACAAAAAAATTTGCATATATGCAAAAAAATCACTATTTTTGCACCATAAATCGCAATTACCATGAAAATTCAATTCTTAGGCGCAACGCGCGAAGTGACAGGCAGCAAGCACCTGATCACAACCGATTCGGGACACACTATTCTTCTCGACTGTGGTATGTATCAAGGCAAAGGAGCGGAGACAGACGCCGACAACAGAGACCTGGGTTTTGACCCGGAGAAACTGGATTGTATCGTCCTCTCTCACGCTCATATCGACCATTCGGGGCTCATCCCCTATGTCTTCAAAAAAGGTTTCCGGGGCGATATCTATTGCACCCATGCTACGCGCGACCTCTGTGCAATCATGCTGGCCGACACCGCTTTCATTCAGGAGCAGGATGTCAAGACCTACAACAAGAAAATCAACCGCCAGCACCCCCATAAAGAGAAGGGGAAGAACTATTTCCTGGAGCCGCTTTATACCCAGCAGGATGTCGATCGGGTGATGAAGCATTTCGTGTGTTATGACTACGACCGCCGTTTCCGTGTCTTTGACGATGTGCTGCTGACCTTCACCAATTCGGGCCACATGCTCGGAAGCGCGATCTGTTCGCTGGAAATCTATGAAAGCGATCAGCCGTCAGAAATCAGCCGTCAGAATGATGGTTCAAAACGTTGGAAACGCCTTTGCTATACCGGCGATATAGGGCGGGCGCACAGCCATATTCTCCCTTCGCCGATGCTCTTCCCGCAATGCGATTACCTTATCTGCGAATCGACTTACGGAGACCGTCTGCATGAGGATCCGATGGTCACGGAGCAGCAGTTGCTGGAGATTGTGAAAGACACTTGCGAGTACCGCAAAGGCAAACTCCTCATCCCTTCTTTCTCCGTCGGACGGACCCAGGAGATCGTCTATGTCCTGAATAAATTGTACAACGAGCAATACCTCTCCAACCGCATTCCGGTCTATGTCGATTCGCCGCTTTCGACCAACGCCACACATATCTTCCGCATGTACCCGCAGTACCTCTCGGACGAAGTGCGCGACACACTGCGTTTTGACGACGACCCGTTCGGATTCAACACCCTGCGTTATATCACCGATGTGCGCGAGTCGAAACGGCTGAATACCGACGACAAACCCGCTATCATCATCTCCGCATCCGGCATGTTGGAGGCGGGACGTATCAAACACCATGTGGCGAACCATATATCCGACCCGCGATGCACAATCCTTATCGTCGGTTATTGCGAACCGACAACCCTTGGAGCGCGCATTCAGGAACCCGGACTCAAATGGATCTCTATCTTCGGACTTGACCGCAAGATCAAAGCGCAGATTACCAAACTGGAAGGCTTCTCCGGACACGGCGATTACAAAGAAATGATCGACTATCTGACGCGTTCTCTCCAGGTGGAAAACGTGCAGCGAGTCTTTGTCGTCCATGGAGAGGAAAAGGCGGCGGAAACATACAAAGAGCACCTCTCCGAGGCGGGATTCAGACATATTGAAGTACCCGAAAAAGGCGAGATAGTGACTTTGTAGCAAAAAAATGAAGAATTTATTTGCGTAATTAAAAAAAAAGCAGTACCTTTGCACTCGCTTTTGTGCGGGTAGTAGTTCAGCCCGGTTAGAATGCCTGCTTTGGGAGCAGGAGGTCGTGAGTTCGAATCTCGCCTACCCGACAAAATGGAGTCACGCCACGTGACTCCATTTTGATTAATTATTAATTATTAATTATTAATTATTTTTGTATAAGGCCATATTCGTTGACATAGACGATACGCTCCTCGACTACGTTCCTTGTTGTCGGGAGGCTTTTGATGCAGCGATGGATACTCTGTCAGCCGAAGGCGGTCTGTCAGCGGAGCGGTCTGTCTTCTGTCAGCGGAGCGGTCTCTTTAGCCTCTTCTTCGACATCGCAGGACGGCTTTTCTCCGAGGCGAAGCATGGCAAATACACGATTGCGGAAGTGATGGACCTCTATCCGAAGGAGTTTATCGCTGCTATCGGATATCCGGACTCGGCGGTTGAGCCTTTCAAACAGGCTTTCCGCGCCGCGTGGGGAAAGACGCACACCTTGGTTCCCGAGGCGGAAGAAATGCTTGAAGCCCTGAAAAACAAAGGCTACCGCCTCTTCGCAGCCTCCAACAGTTTCGGACACCTGCAGCGTTCGAGGCTGGAGCAGGCGGGCATTCTCCATTATTTTGAAGACACTTTTATCTCTATGGACATCGGCTATGACAAACCCGACATCCGTTTCTATCAGGAAGCGCTGCGCCGTGCCGGACTCAAATCCGGAGAAGTGCTCATGATCGGAGACTCCATGACAACAGATATCGAGGGCGCAAAAAATGCCGGAATAGACGCACTTTTCTTCGACCGAAGAAACAATGCCTCCCTCCTGGAACTAATTAAGGAACTATAATCCCTAATCCGTCATCCCGTAATTACGTCATCCCGTAATCCCGAAATCCCGAAAAATATGAATCGTTTCACGCTTGGTAAAATAATTAAATTCTTCTTGCACTGGCACTACGATGTGCGCATTACGGGCGAAGAATTGCTGCGCGACAACTCCGTTCATCTGGTCTTGCCGAATCATACAGCCTACATGGATCCGCTGATCCTTTTCAGCGAACTGTGGTGGCTGCCGATAAGCCCTATGGTGGACGAACTCTTCATGCGCCACTGGCTCTACGGACGCGTGCTGCGACTCGGAGACGCTATCGAAGTGCCGGACCTCAATAAAAGTGCCATGTCGCGGGAAGAAGGAGCGGCGGCTGCGTCGCAACTGAGCCGGATCGCCATAGACAGCCTCGCGCAAGGCAAACAGATCTGTTTCTATCCTTCGGGACACGTCAAAACGATTGACAAGGAAGTCATCGGAAACAGGCGCATGGCATACGAGGTCTGCAAGGAACTGCCGCAAGGAGTGCGAGTCATCCTTTGCAGAATGAGAGGACTCGAATCCAGCAGATGGTCCAGACTCAAGCCTAAGAAATGGAAATGGCGCCGTACGGTCACGCTCCATTTTGAGGACCACACGGACGAACTGCGCAACTGGGCGCAGACACTCGACAGACGGGCCTTCAACGAGAAATTGGAGAACTGGTACAACGAAGCATGACAAAATAGAGTAAGTCAGCACTCCGCACCCAAGGATAACCCAAGGATTCCCCAAGGATAACCCAAGGATAGAGTGATAAAAATGTACTTTTTGCACTTTTTATGTATATATACATAGTATATATACACTTTTTAATTCAAAAATAATTTTGATATGTGCAAAAATAGTAGTAATTTTGTAGCCTGATTAAGTGAAAATGACAAACGAAGAAATCGAATCCCGTGCGCAGCGCGCCGTGGACCTGTTCAAACAAGGGTTTAACTGCTCACAGGCGGTGTTTGCCTCGTGCGCGGATATATATGGTATTACGGACGAGAAACTCGCCCTGCGGCTCTCTGCTTCGTTCGGCGGAGGAATGGGACGGATGAGACTCGTCTGCGGAGCTGCGTCCGGCATGTTCATGCTTGCAGGACTACATAATGGATCGGATACGCCGCACAACAACGAAGGTAAGATGGCAAACTATGCGTTCGTGCAGCAACTCGCAAATGAATATAAATCCCGCTACGGATCCCTTATCTGCGCGGAACTCTTAGGCCTTGCGCCGAAAGGTACGACGATGGAATATCTGCCTGCGGAGGCTCTCCGCCCTAAACCCGCTGAACGCACTCCCGAGTATTACCAAAAACGCCCATGCCCGGAGATGATTGCCGAAGCCGTGCGTATCTATCTCCACGCAATAAATGAGAAAATGTGAAAATGCGTAAATGCGAAAATGCGAAAATGCGTAAATGAATAAATGGTAAATGAGAAAATGAATAAATGCAAAAATAGTCTTTTAGACTTAATTGGTCATACCCCGATGCTCGAAATACAGCCGCATCTGTTCCTCAAACTGGAGCGGTTCAACCCCGGCGGTTCTGTCAAGGACCGTACGGCGCTGGCGATGATTGAGGACGCGGAGAAAAGCGGCAAACTGCAACCGGGAGCAACGATCATTGAACCTACTTCCGGCAACACCGGAGTGGGCTTGGCGTGGATAGGACGACTCAAGGGATATCGTGTCATCCTCACCATGCCGGAGACCATGTCCGTAGAGCGAAGAAACCTGCTCAAAGCCTATGGAGCCGAACTCGTTCTTACGCCCGGAGCGGAAGGAATGAAAGGTGCTGTCGCTAAAGCGGAGCAACTGTGTTCTGAAACGCCGGACGCCATCATATTAGGCCAATTCACGAACCCTGCCAACCCTGCTATCCATTATGCCACAACGGGACAGGAGATATGGCAAGACACGGACGGCCGGGTGGATGTTTTTATCGCCGGAGTCGGAACAGGCGGCACGGTGAGCGGAGTAGGGCACGCACTGAAGGAGAAGAACAGGCTTGTGGAGATCATTGCGGTTGAACCGGCTGCCTCGCCTCTCCTCTCCGCCGGACATGCAGGACCGCATAAGATACAAGGAATAGGGGCGAACTTCATTCCTGAGACCTATCAGTCCGAATATATCGACCGAGTGATGCCTGTCACGGACGAGGATGCTCTTTCTGCGGCGCGGACACTGGCTAAAGATCATGGACTGCTGGTTGGTGTCTCTTCCGGTGCTGCTTATGCTGCGGCGTTGCAATTAACCGCTCTTCCGGACTATAAAAATAAGAATATCGTTGTGCTCCTTCCCGACACGGGAGAAAGATACCTGAGTGTGCTATGACCTATATTCCTACGATAGACCAGCTCAAACGCTTCATGGCGTTCATGCGCGGAGAAGTGTTCCCGGAGTTCTTCCCGTCGATGGAAGCACCCTCGGAACTGAATATCCCCGAAGCCTTTTGGGCGGAACTGCCGGATATCAAGCGCCTGGTCAATACCGATGTGGATGCAATGTTGCATAATGATCCGGCGGTAACCGACCGCGGAGAAGTGATACTCAGTTATCCGCTTACCCAAGTGATGATTCACTACCGCACGGCGCATGCACTCTATCTGCTTGGCGTGCCGCGCATACCGCGTATGCTGACGGAATTGGCGCATAGCCGCACAGGAATAGATATTCACCCGGCTGCGCAGATAGGAGACCATTTCTGTATCGATCACGGTACAGGTGTCGTCATCGGAGAAACAGCAGTTATCGGCTCGCACGTCGTGCTCTACCAAGGCGTGACCTTGGGAGCGAAGAACTTCGAATACGATGAACAAGGCAAACCGATGGATGTACCGCGTCACCCTATCTTGGAAGACCATGTCACGGTCTATTCCAACACCTCTATCCTTGGTCGTGTCACCATCGGTCATGATACGGTCATAGGAGGTAATATCTGGCTCACCCAAGACATCCCGGCTAACTCGATTGTCTTGCAATCCACTCCGGAGATAAGAATAAAAGACAAGGGGACAAGAAAAAAGAACAAGAAATAACAATTTAACGTTTGCATAGCAAACCATTTTAACTCTTTAACTATTTAACGCTATAAAAATATGAGGTATTTTTTAGCCATAATAGGTGGCGGTCCTGCGGGTTATACCGCAGCAGAGAAGGCTTCTAAAGCCGGCAAAGACGTTATTCTCTTTGAGCAGAATGCGCTTGGCGGTACCTGCCTCAATGTCGGATGTATTCCTACCAAGTCGCTCCTCTATGGCGCGAAGCAGTATTATAACGCCACGCACGCGCAGAAATACGGAGTTGCAGCAGAGAATGTCACCTTCGATTTTGCAGCCATGCAGAAACGCAAAACCATCGTCGTCCGCAAACTCGTTGCCGGTATCAAAGCCCGCCTCAATAACGACCATTGCACGGTCATCAACGGCAAGGCAAGCGTCCTTTCTACCCTCCCTTGTGGGGAGGGGCAGGGTGGGGTTTTAGTTTCATGCAACGACCAAACCTACGAGGCAGAAAACCTTATGATCTGCACCGGCTCTACGAACTTCGTACCGCCTATTCCGGGTATCAAAGACAATCCCGCTGTCTGGGATTCGACAGACGCACTGGCTGCTACTGAACTGCCGAAATCCGTTATTATCGTTGGCGGAGGCGTGATAGGAATGGAGTTTGCAACGCTCTATCACGAACTCGGTGTGCCTGTGACAGTCATTGAAGCCATGCCTTCTATACTTCCGAACCTCGATCCCGAAGTCGTGCAAATCCTCCTCGATAAATACCGCAAAGCCGGTATCAATATCCTCACTTCCACTAAGGTGGAATCCATTGACGGCAACACCGTCAAACTTTCCACTTCAGAACTTCTTTCAACTTTTAACTCTCAACTTTCAACTTTATCCGCGGAGCGGATCCTCGTCTCCGTCGGCCGTCGCGCGAACCTCCAAGGTCTCGAAGCACTCAACGGACTCGAACTGGAACGCGGTGCAATCAAAGTGGATGGGTTCTGCCGGACCAACCTGCCGAATGTCTATGCCTGCGGCGATGTAACGGGTAAGATCATGCTTGCGCATGTCGCTTCCCACCAAGCCGAAGTGGCTGTGTCCAAATTGCTAAATGATCAAATGGTAAATGAAAAAATGGTAAATGATCAAATGGTAAATGAAAAAATGGTAAATGATCAAATGGTAAATGTCCAGATGGTAAATTATCTTGCTATTCCTTCGGTCGTTTATACCAACCCGGAGATTGCCTCTGTGGGTCTTACCGAAAATCAGGCAGCGGATATGGGGTTCACGACTGAGATTCGCAAACTGCCGATGACTTTCTCCGGACGCTTCATGGCGGAGAACGAAGGAGAAACTGGACTCTGCAAACTCATCTTGGACGCAGAAAAACAAACCGTACTCGGTGTGCATTGTATCGGAAACCCCTGCTCGGAATTTATCGCAGCAGCCTCTTTTGCCGTCAGCAAAGGTTATACAGTGGCGGAAATGCAGCAAGTCGTCTTCCCGCATCCTACGGTAAGCGAGATCCTGCACGAGGTACTGCATTAATCACCGATGTAACTCTTTAACGTTTGCGCAGCAAACCATTTTAACTCTCTAACTCTTTAACGCTTAATAATATGAAAAAACACATTCTTTCTTTCCTTGCGCTCCTCTGTGCAGCGCAAATGGTATTCGCCGCAGCAGTTACAACGCCGGCAAATATCCCTTCCTATTACTCCGCCGTGGATGGCAAATCCGGCAGCGAACTCTGGTCGGCAGTCAGTTCTGTTACCAACAAAGGCTATTCCTCTATCGGCTACAACGGCTTGTATAATGCCTATCTCAAGACCGATGTCTATCCGTCCGACTCGGTCGGTAAAGCCGGTAAGATATGGGATATGTACGGCGAATGTGGCTTCTCTTCAGGTGATAAATGCGGTAGTTATAGCGGCGTGTGCGATTGCTATAACCGCGAGCACTCGATCCCGCAGTCGTGGTGGGGTGGAGGTACCGGAGGAATAGGAAACGACATCTTCCATGTACTGCCTACGGATGGTAAGATTAACGGCGTACGTTCGAACTATGAGTACGGAGAAGTGAACGGCGGCACGAACTGGAACGGCAATAAATACGGCTCTGCCGGTTCATGGGCTACCGATAAAAAGACCATCGCTACGGACGCTAATGAGTCGGTGAAAGGCTCCGGCAATGTGTTCGAACCCAAACCCCAGTACAAAGGCGACTGGGCGCGCGGTATATTAGGTACTATCGTTAAATGGCAGCAGTCGGACCTCACAACCAGCAATAACTTCTTCTCCGGCACATACACCGCTTCCGGCTATTACGGTTTGACGAAAAAAGCCGTAGTGCTCCTTATGAAATGGCACCGCGAGGACCCGGTCTCGCAGAAGGAGATTGACCGCAACAACGGTATCCAGCAGACCCAGGGAAACCGCAATCCCTTCATCGACTATCCCTATCTGGCGGAATATATCTGGGGTGAGCACGCAGGCGAAACAGTAGATTTGGCGCAACTGGTGCCTTCTACCGATGCGGCGTTTATTCCCGGTGTCAGCAACGGCTGGCGGGATGGCGGTGTCTCGCCGCACTCTGATGTTGTCAGACATGGCGTCACATGGTCGGTCAATGGAGAGGAAATGCGTACCGATTCCGTAGAGGAGAACAAGAATATCACAGTGCTGCCGGCACAACCCGCCTCTTGTTCTACAGAGAGTTCTGTCTTTATGGGATGGACGATTGCGGCTATAGAAGGTACAACCGATGAGGAACCGGCTGCGCTATACACGGCTGTCAAAGACTTCCCGGCTGTTACTGCGGATGTCACTTACTATGCTGTCTTTGCGAAAGCAACTGAAGAAGCAGGAGCCGCAGCGGCTACTTATACCTTTAGCGCGGACAGCCAAGAGGGCTGGTCCAATACGGCAAGCAAGACCAATACTTACTGGCTCTTGGATAGCGGCAAGGAATTGACCTCGCCGGAGGTGGATCTCTCCGGACTCGGTTCAATTCAGGTACGCATGCGTACTTACGGAGGCACTCAGTATGACCAACTGCAAGTGGCAGCAGGCGCAACGGTAATCACTACGATAGAAGCTTCGAAGGGCAGCACCATGACCGACTACGAATGGACCAACACCAAGTCGCTCTCCGGCACCTCGCCACTCACCTTCACATGCTCCAATGCCGCCTCTAACAAGGGTATCGGACTCGAATCCGTCACCATCAATGCCGTCGGCGCAGGAACGACATACAGCCGGTATATCACTTCTTGTCAGGGTACGACGGAGTTGGTGAACCGTGCTGTGACAGGTCAGCCGGCACGTAAGATCCTTGTCGGAGGACAGATATATATCCTTCTCGGCGAACAACTATACACCCCGATGGGGCAGCGTGTCAAATAGCAAATAGCAAATAACAAATGACAAATCACCAATTCCCCATATTTACCTTCGTCCTCTGCCTGTTCTTTGTGCAGGCAGAGGCGAATGTGGTAACCGGTGTGGCTGCGGTTCCGGATAATTATTACGCTGCGGTGGACGGCAAGTCCTCGGCTGAAGCTATTCTTACTGCGTTGAATGGTATTATCTCCGGCCACACGGTGATTAACTACGACGGTCTGGAGCCCTATTACCAGCAGACCGATTTCTATTCCGATACCTTGTGGGATATGTATTCCACCTGCCGCTTTGTGGCAGACGATGCCAATATCCCGCAGAAACAACTCTGCGACGGATGGAACAAGGAGCATGTCTGCTGCCAGTCATGGTTGGGGTCGGGACCGATGGTGTCGGACCTCTATAATGTCTATCCTACGGATGCGCGGGTCAATAACCTCCGCTCCAATTATCCGTACGGAGAAGTGAACGGCGCGAACGGAACCGGTATATCCAAGGACCCGGAGGGACACGCGCTTGGCAAACTGGGCTATAGCAGTAAAACCATCACCGGTTATTCGGACCGCGTCTTCGAACCCCACGATGACTACAAAGGCGATTTCGCACGCACCTTCATGTATATGGTCGCGCGCTATCGCGCTAACTCCATTAACGGAGGCAATGGAGCGGTTATGTTTACCTCTTCCCCTACTAACTTCACGGCGTATGCCAGGGAGATGCTCCTTCGGTGGCATCGCGCTGACCCGGTCTCGATGAAGGAAGTGGATCGTAACCAGGCGGTCTATGGTATCCAGCACAACCGCAATCCGTTTATTGATTACCCTGAGCTTGCAGAGTATATCTGGGGAAATAAGGTCGGTAATACAGTCAGCCTCTCCTCGATGACGCCTACTTGTGAGAGTCTCACGCCGGCGGCGCAAATCAAATATGGGGTTACTTGGATGGTGGATGACGAAGTGCTGCGTGTGGACTCCGTAGAAGAGAATAAGAAACCCGCTTCGCTGCCGGATGCACCTGTCTCATGCTCATCGTCCAGTGAGTCGTTCGCAGGGTGGAGCAGGACTGCTATCTCCGGTGTCAGCCAAACGATGCCTGCAGGGCTGTTCAGTGAGAAAGCGCAGATGCCGGCTGTTACTTCGGATGTCGTCTTCCGTGCTGTATTCGCCCATGCCGAGCAGCAGCAAGGTTCCGGTCCTGTCACCACACAAACGAACTTCAGCGGTTACAGCCGAGGCAATGCCGTTACAACCGAGACAGCAGGAAATATTACCATTACCTTTGCCAAAGGCGGTGCGTCCAATGCCGCTACCTACTACACCGAGGTGCGCTGCTACGCCAAATCGACCATCACTTTCTCCGGCGCTCAGATGACCAAGATTGAGTTCACTGCCGGCACGAACGACAAGGGCAACGCTTTGAGACCCAACACCGGCACCATGAGCGGTTCGGTATGGACCGGCAATGCTTCCTCTGTCGTATTCACGGTGGACGGTGATAGCGGCTACCGCGGAATCAGTGCAATCAAAGTGACCTACGAGGACAATACGGTCGTCACTTCCTTCTCTGATTTCATCACTTCGTGCTCTGGCCATACCGCTATCGAAAATGAGCGGATTTCCGTTCCAACGCACAAAATTCTGCGGGATGGACGACTTCTCATCATCATCGGAGACCAAATCTACAATGTGATGGGACAAAGAATCCAATAAACCCCTCTTAAACGGGAAAAAATATCTCGCAAATAGGTTAAAACGGCATTTTTGAATAAAATTTGCCGTTTTTTCTTGCATATATGCAAAACTTATTGTAACTTTGTGCGTTTTTTGAGATCCTAGGCTCCTAGGGCCCTAGGATACTAGAATACTAGTCAAACTAAATATACTATCTAAAAACACAATTAGCATGGCAGAAAACAAAGTAAACATGTTGGCGGATTTTGCGCCGGTCTCCACCGAGACATGGAAAGCCAAGATCATCGCTGACCTGAAAGGTGCCGACTTCGACAAGAAGCTGGTATGGCGCACGCCGGAAGGATTCAACGTGCAGCCGTTCTACCGCCGT
>OCTX012259424.1_pt1 | contig 15771 bp, 8 predicted proteins | sample 1539691 | NCBI WGS metagenome assembly OCTX01 (sample SAMN02144231, study PRJEB22623) | gut metagenome | biome: sheep rumen | host: Ovis aries | place: New Zealand | reverse complement strand
AGGTGTAACCCCTGAGAAGGGTATCATCACCGCCATCGTAGCCGGACTGATTATCTCGTTGCTGGGTGGTTCGAAAGTACAGATTGGTGGTCCTACTGGTGCCTTTATCATTATTATCTATGGTATCATACAGCAGTATGGTTTTGAGGGACTGACAATAGCCACGCTCATGGCTGGCGTGTTCCTCATCATGTTTGGTGTGCTGCACTTGGGAACCATCATCAAATACATACCTTATCCCATCGTGGTGGGATTCACAAGCGGTATTGCACTCACCATCTTTACCACCCAGATTAAAGACCTGTTTGGTTTGACCATGGAGAGTGTGCCCAGCGACTTTATCGAGAAGTGGGGCGCCTATATCGGCGACTTTGGTACCATCGACTGGTGGAGCACGGCTGTGGGTATCGGATCGGTGGCTGTGATTGCCACATGGCCCATGATTGCCAAGTACAACAGCGTGCTGAAAAAGCTGCCTGGATCGCTGATTGCTATTATCGTGATGACTGTTGCTGCCCTGCTGCTCAAGCAGTATGCCGGCGTTATGAGTATAGAAACTATAGGCGACCGATTCAGTATTTCGAATCAGTTGCCCGAGGCCGAAATGCCTGCTTTGTCGTGGGATGTAATTAAGGGTCTGGTGTCGCCAGCTATCACCATCGCCATTTTGGGTGCCATAGAATCTTTGCTTTCAGCCACGGTGGCTGACGGTGTGATTGGTGACCGCCACGACTCTAATACCGAATTGATTGCACAGGGTGTGGCTAACCTGGCAAGTCCTATATTTGGAGGTATCCCAGCTACTGGTGCCATCGCACGTACCATGACCAATATTAATAATGGTGGACGTACGCCTGTGGCTGGTATCGTGCATGCTGCCGTGCTGCTGCTCATCTTCCTCTTCCTCATGCCGCTGGCACAGTATATCCCCATGGCCTGTCTGGCTGGTGTGCTGGTGATTGTGAGCTACAACATGAGCGGATGGCGATCGTTTGCATCAATCATGAAGAATCCTAAGAGCGACGTCATCGTGCTCTGTGTCACTTTCCTTCTGACTGTAATCTTCGACCTCACCATCGCTATCGAGGTGGGACTGATTTGCGCATGCTTGCTCTTTATGCGTCGTATGGCCGAGACTACAGATGTGAAGGTGATTAGCGATGAGATCGACCCAGAGGAGGAGCAGAGCGACTTCCAGATGGGTAATCTGGAGCACCTGACTATCCCCGATGGCGTTGAGGTGTATGAGATTAACGGTCCTTACTTCTTTGGAGCAGGTAACAAGTTCGAGGAGATTATGGCCAGCTTGCGCAATCAGCGACCCAAAGTGCGCATCATCCGTATGCGTAAGGTGCCTTTCGTCGATTCAACGGGTATCCACAACCTGACGAACCTGTGCACCATGAGTCAGGCTGAGGGCATACAGGTGGTGCTCTCGGGTGTGAACCCAAAGGTACAGACAGTGCTGAATAAGGCTGGATTTAATAAGATATTGGGCAACGAAAACATTTGTTCGCACATCAATATCGCACTTGAAAGAGCAAAAGAGTTGGTTTAAACACCAACTCTTTTTTTATGCATTCATATAAGGATTATACTGTTTTTCGTAGCCGATGGTGGATTGCGGACCATGGCCCGGATAAACCTTAGTGTCGGCAGGTAGCGCTGCCAGCACCTGCTGCAGACTGTGAATGATGTCGGCATAGCTGCCACGCTCGAAATCGGTGCGGCCTATACTCATGCGGAACAGGGTGTCGCCTGTAAACACCACCTGCTCTTCCTCGCACCAGAAACTAACACCACCTGGGGTGTGGCCTGGTGTGCGCAATAGCTTAAACTCATGGTTGCCAAAATGTATCACCTCGTCGGGGGTGAAAAAGTGGCCTGGACTGGTGAATGTACGCTTAAGTCTTATACCCGACATCTCCTCGAAATGGGTAGGGATATCGCTTATCAGCCACTCATCCTCGGCAGCTATCTCTGGCTTCAGGCCCCAGGTGTCGTAAACGGTGTTGATACCAAAGTTGTGATCGAAATGACCATGCGTACAAAGCAGGTGCACAGGCTTCAGTTGCTGCTCGTTGATAAAGTTCACCAATGCCTCGCACTCCTCAGGATAGTAGGCACCACAATCTATAATCACACACTCGCAGGTGTCGTCGTAAACCACGTAGGTGTTCTCCTGCAGCATGTTGAAGCTGAAAGTCTTGATGTTTAGCATTACAGGGGCAGATAGATAACGTATTTTTCCTTAAACCACTCTTCGCTGAAGAACTGCGAGATGTCGGTGGTTTCTACTATTTTGTGATAGGGTTGCAGTTCGGCCTGCAAATCGCCACCCTTCAGGCAGATAACACCATTGGGCAGCGCATTTCTCTGATCTTTCGAGATGTTCTTGCGCATCAGCTTCACCAAGTCGGGGAGGGGCATCACAGCGCGACTCACAATAAAGTCGTACTTATCTTTCTCGTCCTCGCCACGCAGGTGGGTGGGCTGGCAGTTCTTCAGACCGATGGCGTTGCACACCTCCTGAGCCACGCGAATCTTCTTGCCGGTACCGTCAATCAGCTTGAACTGGCACTCTGGAAACAGAATGCTCAGGGGCACACCAGGAAATCCGCCACCAGTGCCAAAGTCGAGAATGCGCGTGCCTGGACGGAAGTTGACGATTTTGGCAATGGCCAGCGAGTGGAGCACATGGTGCTCGTAAAGATGGTCGATATCCTTACGCGAAATCACATTAATCTTGGTGTTCCAGTCGCGATAAAGCGCATCCAGGGCGTCGAACTGCTGGCGCTGCTCGTCGCTCAGTTCTGGAAAATATTTCTGAATAATTTCTGCTGTCATTGTATGGATTTGATAAATGCGGGTTTTACATATTTCTTTAGCTGTGCATAGGTGAGCACCAGCTCGATAGTGCCTAACTCCAGCGAGGCTATCTCGGAGGGGTTGAAAATAAAGGTAATGGTATTATCGCTCACAATAAAGTTCTCGGGTACATACATTTCTACCTGGTCCAGATAGCCCATCTCCTTCAGCTGCTCGCGATTCTGCGTCTCGGTTTTCTCCATGAGCGCCTTCAGCAGCAGGCGAGGCAATTGGGTTTCGTAGCCATCCACAAAGATATCCTTCATCTTGATTTCCTTGGCCGTTTCGATATTGAAATTCATGGGAATCAGCTGGTGGATACTGTTGGCGTGGCCTTCGCTATAGTCGATGGTGGCCAGGTAAGCCAGCGTGCGTTTCGACGTCTGCTCGGTGGTGGCATTGATGATATAATGGAATTCGTACCACGAACGCTTGGTGGTATCGGCACGATCGGCATTGTAGAGGGGCAGCATGTTGCTCTTATAGCTCATGGTGTAGGCTTCCACAAACTGGTCCATCGCGCCTTGCATGCCCATATCTTCCTGATTAAAGAGGCGATACACCACGGCCTCGTTTATCTTCTGGCCCACCTCGCCACTCTCTTTCGTGGCGCAAGGCAGCTTGAGGCTGACACTGCACTGCGGAGATAGCTCTTCGTTCGACAAACGAATAGATTTTTCAGCCGAAAGCATCTCGAAAGTCAGTTGGCCCTCGCCGTCATTCCTGCAACCCGTAAAAATGGTGAGAATTGTCAAAAAGAGCACGTATTTAAGTCTGATTGTCATACTTTTGAATTTATTTTTGCGCAAAATTACACTAAAATCTCGAAAACAGCAAATTTCTCATAAAAAATCACTAATTTTGCAGCCGAAATAATAATAGAATCATTAAAACCAGAATGAATTCGCAGAGTACGCCCGTACATATCAGGTTGTGGCATAAAGATTTTTGGTTGATGGCCATTGCCAACTTCCTGTTGGCCATGACGGTTTATATGCTTGTACCTACTATGCCTCGCTGGCTGATGGAAATTCAGAATTTCTCGGCCCAGGAGGCTGGTATTGCTATGGCTGCATTCGGAGTAGGACTGTTTGCACTGGGAGCATTTGTGTCTTATATGGTTCAGCACTATCGTAGAAACTTAGTGTGCATTGTTGCTGTACTGATCGAGGCACTATTGATAACTGCCCTGTATTATATCGATGGTTTGCACATGCGTGTGGCCGATCCGATGGTCGTTTATGTGCAGCGCTTTGCGCAAGGAGCCGTTTTCGGATTGGCTCAGATGGTGCTCACCAGTACGCTGATTATCGATACCAGCGAGTCGTTCCAGCGAACCGAGGCTAACCATTCGGCTGCCTGGTTCTCGAGATTTGCCTTGAGCATGGGTCCTATGGCGGGAATGCTGATAGGCCGTGTGGCTGGTTTCCACTATGTGCTGCTGGGCACGATGGCTTGCGCTCTGGCTGTGGTTGTGCTGGTGCTGCTGGTAAACTTCCCGTTCCGTGCGCCTCAGGACGATATCCCTACCGTTAGTTTGGATCGTTTCTTCCTGCCTCATGGATTCCCCTTGTTTTTTAATCTGCAGCTGGTAACTTTGGCAGTGGGCATGATTCTCTCGGTAGTGCTGATAGAGCAGTTTTACTCGATGATGATGGTGGGCTTTGCCGTATCCATCTTGTCGCAGCGCTTTGTGTTCAAGAATGCTGAACTGAAGAGCGAGGTGGTAACAGGATTGATACTGATGGGAGTGGCCCTGCTCATGATGATAACACGCCATCTGCCCATCGTGATGTATGCTGCGCCGCTCTTTATTGGTATGGGCGTGGGATTGATAGGCGCGCGTTTCCTGCTGTTCTTTATCAAACTGAGTCGCCATTGCCAGCGTGGCACATCGCAGAGCACTTTCCTGTTAGGATGGGAGAGTGGTATTGCCTGGGGTGTAGGTGCTGGTGTGGCTATCTTCCAAGGCAATATGACGGCCGCACTGATAGCTGCTTTAGTACTGGTGATAGCTGCTCTGGTTATGTACCATTTCACCCACAACTGGTTTACAAAAAACAAAAACAGATAATCACCCTCGGCAGAGCGAGGCGTATGGGCATGTTTCGCAACGATGCTGGTCGTCGGTTGGCACAAAAGCCATCTGGGCGTTAAAGATATCGTCTAACTGTTGGCGTAACAGCATGATAAACTCTTCCGAATAATCGGCTATATCCTTAATGGCATCCTTACCTATCTTTAATGTCGGGTCGTAATCCTCACTACCTGCATGCTGAATAAACAGTAGGCATGGTGCTACCATCTGTGGCGTCTTGTTGCGCACAATGTAGGCGTAGAGCAGCGTCTGCAGGAAGTAATCGCTATGGTCCTTGATGGCCTCCTGCGAGAATATGGCTGCCACATTGGGCATGGCCTTCATCTGGCGCGAACCTGTTTTATAATCCACCACGCGAATACGCTCCAGGCCGGTTTCTGGGTCGGTAATACTATCCAAACGGTCGATGATACCTGCGATATACTGATTGTTCAGGGTGATGTTGACAGGCTTTTCGAGTCCCAGAATATGAAAGGGTGCCAAGCGGCGATCGCACTCCAGCAGCTGGCGAACATACTTGATGATAACCTCGCGATTAATAAGCTGCAAACCATCGAGTGGTGGCAGGGGGCGTGAGGCATCGTGGATATGGAAAAACTCCTGTTTGATGGCTTCATCCACCACACGCTCGATCGTTACCTCGTCTTTCAGCAAATCGTCGAGCGCCATCGCAGTGATGGTGGCCTTGGTTTTTACCAAATACTGGTAAACCAGTTGGGCTGACTTGTGGAAGATGTTACCAAACAGGCGGTTGTCAATCAAATCGTCCTCTGTGTTGTCGGGCTCTGTCAGCTCGCAAACATATCGATAGAAGAAACGCAGTTGGCAGCGCAGATAGGTGTTGATGGCTGTAGGACTAATGCCGCCAGCATCTTTGGTAAAGCGGCGCTGCAGCTGGGTCATCACCTCAGGTGTCTTGTTAATGGCCTTGGGGGCATGGAGCTGTGGCGTCTGACCGGCTTTCAGGGTCTGGAACGTAATAGGTATCTTGTGCTCCACCATCAGCTGGAGCATAAAGCGCGACATCTCGGCTGTCTTACCATCGCTGGTGGCATTATTATACAGAATGGTGACGTCGCCAGCACGTTGCAGAAGGCGATGGAAATAGTGCTCGTAGATGGATACTTTGTAGTCGATAGTGGTCAGTCCATAGGCCTTGCGCAAAGCGTAGGGGATAAACGACGTGTCGTTAACGCCACGTGGCATGTTACCCTCGTTGCACGAGAGCAGCAGCACATGGTCGAAGTCGAGGTTTCGCGTTTCGAGCACACCCATCACCTGGATACCTTCGGCTGGTTCGCCATGGAAGGGGATGGAGGTGGTTGATATCAGCTGAACAATCAGGCGTTGCAGTGTAATCACATCCACCCTGAGCACACCACTATCCACCAATCCGCTCAACCTGTTAAGTAAGGTGTACATACGGAAGAGACTCTCTGTATCGAGTGGTGAATCGATGATGGGACTCTTGGAGGTGGCGATGGTTTGCGTAAGACCGATGAGCCAATGCAACAGGGGTTGGATATCGGTATAGCGCTGACTGGCAAAGTCATCAGGCATCAGCGTGGCATAAGGGTGGCGCTTAATGCTCTCTACCCATCTGCGAGCAAAGGTTTGCTTGCGCAGCGAATAGCCATGAACCTGCATATTGATGAGCGTGTTGATGAGCGAGGCTATCGATGTCTGACCAAGTGGATAACCTGTGGTGATATTGATTTTATCGACATGCTCGGGCAGGCAGTGGATAACGGTTTGCAGCAAACCCTCGTTACAAAGCACAATGGCTGTTTTCCTGCCATCGTTGATACGGTCGGCATTCAGCCACTCGCTGATGTAGCGTGCCTGAATATTCTCGGTAGGAGCCGAAATCAGGTTGATGTGGCGTGGTGGTACCTCGTCGGTATCTTGATAAAAAATGGCTTTATCCATCTTCTCCAATCGGCTGAAGAGTGTCTGCTCTACCTTTTGCAACAGGTTGAAGCCGATAAATGCATAGGTGTCATATTCAAACGTCAGGGTCTCGTCGGTTGCCACCTGGCGATAGAGGGCACCCTCGTAGGCCAACTGTTTCTCGGCCAGCTGCTGGTTGTAGGCATAGTAGATTTCGGCGATATGGCTCCAAAGGCGAAGGAATCGCTCTTTCAGTTCGCTGTTATGCTCCTCCGAGAAATTGCTGAAAAAGCGTTTGATCATCTCGCGCTGCTCGGGGGTGAGATACGAGGTGTCGTCGAGCTCATGGATATCGCGCAGGTTGGCCAGCACCTTATCGGCTGGTGCCATGTTCTTATCCAAATCATCAAAGTCGGAAAGCAACAACTGTCCCCAACCATAGAAATGGTCGAGTGTCTCGTCGATGCCTGTACAGGCTGTAAACACACGATGCAGTTCGCATACCAGCAGGATGGGGTCGGCCACTTGCAGTTTGGAATGCGAGCGAAACAAATCGCTGATGGTGATATAGGCAGGACTCCAGATGGGTTTGCCTGCCAGGCGAGCCAGGTGCTCGTTCAGGAATAGCGAGGCACGCTTGTTGGGGAACACCACGGCTACACGTGATAGATTGGTGCCATATCTCGAAAGCAGATCTTCTGCTACATGTTCAAGGAAACTCTTCATACTTCTTCAATCTTATTACTATATACGTACCACAGATAGCCTTTGATGTTTTGGTGGCCCATCGACTGCAACAGGTCCATATAGCGGCGAACCTGGGCATGGTAGTCGGGGTTGGGATGCCCGAACTTAAAATCTACCACAATCCACTCGTGCCCATCTGTCATCACACGGTCGGGGCGATGCTCCTTTACTTCGCCATCTTCTACAGAGAGAATGGTGCACTCGTTAAAGAGCGTCCAATGGGGCGAGAACCACGAGGCTACACGGGGGTCGGACAGGCGTTTGCGCAGCATGGTGGTAATCTTCTCGGCTGTCATCTCTTCATCGTACAGGATACCCTCGAACTGCAGGCGCTGTAGGGCTTCGGGGATGTCCTTCTCTGTCTGGATGGTCGAGAAGATTTCGTGCAGCACGCTACCTGCCTGGATATAACGATGCTGCTGGTCCTGCTCGTCGCCTTGGATAAAGTCGCGACTACGATTACTCTGACGGAAGTTTACCTGACTCTCGAAGTTACGGATAGCCACATGAACTGCCTCGGATTTCTGCAGGAAGGGGTTCTGACTGGGGGCACTCTCTTTCTGCGAAGCGGGTGCAACTGAGAACGAACCCATCGAGAATACTATCGCTGCGTCGTTATTCTCCATACCTTCAAGTTGAGCATCAGGCATATCGCCGGCCACTAATGGCAGGCAAAGCTCTATCAAGGCCGAACGCGAGTTCTTCACGCCACGCTTACCAATCACAAACAGGCTCTTTGCTGCACGGGTAAAGGCTACGTACAGCAGGTTCAGGTTGTCAACCATGTTCTGTAAGTGCTCGTGCAGGTAGTCGCCTTCGTAGATCGTGCCTAACATGGCCTTCTGACTATAGTCGATGGGAACGATGGGCAGATCGTTGAACGGCGCCTCGTTGGGTTGGCACCAGATGATGTTATCTGTCGTCTTTTCCAAAGGCCAGTCGCAGAAGGGAATAATCACATGGTCGAACTCCAATCCCTTTGATTTGTGAATAGATATCAGGCGAATACCATTGGTTTCATCGCTTTGGATGGTCTTTTTGCAGAGCGACTCATCCCACTCTGTCAGGAACGACTGGATATCTGTTGTGTTCTCGTTAACGTAGTTGGCCAGTTGGTCGTAGAAGGCACATAGGTAGGCGCCCTGACCCTCCAGGCGGTGTAATTCGAAGATGGCGTAGATCTTCTCGGCCAGCTCGTAGAGGGGCAGCGTCAGCAGCTCATCAAAGTGGGCTATATAGGCCTCAGGCAAGTAGGCATCCAGGTTGCTGCCTGCTATCATAAACTCGTTATCACTCAACTCTTTGCCTTGAACGGTACAGAGCCAGGTTTTTACGATGGCTGCCTTGGTAAGCTGGTCGTCGGGGGTGAGCAGTAGTTGCAGGGCCTGAATCATCAGGCATACAGCACTCGAGGCATCTAATCGGAAGGCCTCGTCGCTGACAATGCTCACGGCTGGCAGATGCTCCAGAAAATACTGGGCAATGATGGGGATGTGGAAGTTGTAGCGCACCAGGATGGCGATATCTTTTTGACTAACACCCTGACTGATCAGTTCGCTCACGTTTTCTGTCATGTGGGCTAGCACCTGTTCCTGATACTCTTCGCTGGGCAGCAGTTCGATGGTAATCTGTCCTTCCTGCGGCTTGCTCTCTGGTACCTGCTGGGTAACATCGGCATAGGCCTTCTGCAGCTGGTTGCGCTCGTCGCAGTTCAACTCTTCAAGTGCGGCATACTCTAAGTTGGCTGCATGGGTAAAGAACTTGTTGTTGAAATCGATGACGTTACGTGTAGAACGGTAGTTAGTGGAGAGCGATTTGATATCCATCAGCATGGCGTTAAACTGCTGCTCGATACCATTCAGCAAGCGCCAGTCGCCTGAGCGCCAACGATAGATACTCTGTTTCACATCGCCCACTATCAGGTTGCTGCCATCGTCGTGACTCATGGTTTCAGAGAGGAGCACCTTGAAGTTCTGCCACTGGATGGTAGAGGTGTCCTGAAACTCATCAATCATCACGTGCTTGAGCTGGGTACCAATCTTCTCGAAGATAAAGGGCGAGTCGCTACCGTCTATAAGCGAGTGGAGCAGTTGCTGGGTGTCGCTCAGCAGAAAACGGTTGTCGGTCTCGTTAAGTTCGCGTACCTTCTTTTCGATGCTGCTTAACAGGCGCAACTGGTTAAGATGGCGAAGCGTGAGGTTGGCAGATTGGAATATTTTCCATTGTTTTTCTTGTGCCTCAACGGCGCATTTCAGTATCTGTAACAACGCTGATTCAACAACGTTCAGCACGGCGTCGCGCTGTGGGTGGGTCTTCGGGCACCACTTCTCGATGTTCTCCAGGTGGTTATTCACCGTCGCTGTGATAATGGATGGATCGAAGGTGCCCTTGCGCAGTTTGTTAAAGAAACTGGCGATGCCTCGCTGCTTACTCGACAGGTCGTCAACACTGAAGCCTTCGCCTTCGAGCGTGTCGAAAAACGATTCGCCAATCTCTTTCATATAAGCCTCGGCGGCCTTTTTCAGCTCGCGCAGTCTGGTGGTATAGTTTTCAAAGAACCCTTCCTCGCCCATCTTTTGCTCGAGCGTGAGACTCACCTCTTTATAATAATCCTTAAAGATATTCTGACCAAACTTCTTGATTTGTGCAATCACATTCCAGGATTTATCATCAGATATATTCTCCATGATATACTTCAGAATCCATTGCAGCATCACATCGGTTGTGGTCAGATCCTCAATGAGCTGGTCAACAGCCAGCTCCTCAACCTGATAGTCGTTCAATCCAATACGCAGGTTGGTTGTCAGGTCGAGCTCGCGTGCCATGTTGCGCAGCACACTCTGGAAGAATGTGTCGATGGTTTCAACGCGGAAATAGTTGTAGTTGTGAGTCAGGTTGTTAAGTGCCACCCCGGCTCGCTCGCTGATAACCTCTGGTTTCAGCCTTGTTTTTACTTGGATATTCTGCAGATAATTGTCCGACTCGGGTAACTGTTTCCAGATACCATACAACTGGCTCAGAATACGCATCTTCATCTCCTCGGTAGCCTTGTTGGTAAAGGTTACTGCCAGGATGTTACGATAGCTCTGCGGATTCTCTACCAGCAGGCGGATATACTCGGTGGCCAGGGTGAAAGTCTTACCACTTCCAGCGCTGGCTTTATATACGGTGAGTGATTTCTGTGTCTCGTTTACCATCTTCTGAAAAGTTCAAATTCCACCTCTACGCCAATGCGGTCGAAGTGGGTGTTGCGGAAACTGGCAAAGGCGCCAACAGAGATATATCTGTTGGTAAAGCCATAGCCTAACTCGTAATAGGGGCGCGAGTCCTGAAGCAATACGCCGCTCAGGTAAAAGCGCTCTTTCTCAATATATTTTCCCAGATAGGGAATCCATGTGGCTACCAGCATAGGCGACTCGTAAGATATGTTGCCACGCAGGTAGTAGTCGGACAGGTTGTATTCACGACTACGTAGCAGTTGGAAGTTACCACTCCAGTCGTCGTCCCATCCCTCAGGCAGATTCTCATCGCGGAAATTCGCGAAATCCACAAACAGATTATCTTTCTTATTCGTGTAGAAACCTGCGCCTGCTCGCATGTTGAGCAGTCGCAAACCTGGAATCTTTTTCTTCCATTGGGCATCGAATTCCCAGCGCTCGTATTCCATGTCGGACTGGTTGATTCCCTTTATGCCTCGTTCGTAGTCGGCCGACAGTACAGGACCATGATTCAGCCACGGTGAGAACTTGAGTCCGATGTTTGGTGCAAAACTTCGATACTCTGTGGGCATGTGATAACACTTCATCAGCTCCTTATTCACAGCCGAACGGCAATGATAGATGACCCCCGTCTCAATATCCAGCCAGTCGAATATCATGATATTATTGGTGATACTCAGGTGCTGGTCCTTGAACTTGTCCATGTCTGTATTTTCGAAGTTGATGGTGTCCTGATGAGCTGCGTTTATCACGTCCATCACAGTGGATGTTGTGATGCGGTTACCATTACCAAACACAATCTCGGTATATCCGTTACGCTTTGGGTTATACGTCATTCGGAGTGGGGCCGTGAAGTAAAACTGATGGTCCTTGAAGGTATAACCGAATGTGGGGTTTAATGACAGATAACGGTGAGCCGAGAAGTTGTACTGCGAACGGAAGCGCATTTTGTAGCGCACGCCACGGGTATGGCTATAGCTCAGGTACATCGGGTTAATGATGGGCGACATGCTGAAGTTGGCTTCCTCCGACTCTGCTTTGATGGGGGTAACCAGGTTCTCGCCAATAGTATCCCAGAATATCTTCTTCCAAAGTCGCTGCTTCTTTGGTTGCGTATCTTGTGATAACGAGTCCTGACGGCTTTTTTGGTCATAAGCCTCGTATATACGCTTGTCGGTTTCTGTAAGGGGAATCGGACGAATCTCATCCATCAGCTCTCTGTTTTCCAATTTTTCTACAGAGTCGGGTAGCGTCTTGTTGCAGTTGTAGCTGGCTTCGAACAGCGCCGAAATTCTGTTGCCCATAAAGCGGAAGGTGGCTGCTGTCGTGCATTTCGTAGGCATGATGGAGCGAGCACCCTCAGCGCCCTGTGTAATCTCAGTGCGGAAAGTGAGCATATCGAACTCACCATTCAGCAGCGTACGCACAATCCGTCCCGTCTTGGTATCAACAATGGCATAGCCGTTCAACAGCTGCGTGTTGTATATCTTCGGGCGGAACTCCAGACGCGTAGTGCCGTCGTGCTGCAACTTCTGTGTGAAACGGTAATACCTGCGGTTGCACTTGTTAAAGGGCGACAGCATGTGTCCATCATACAAGTCGATGTCGTAGATGTTGGGCGTGATGTAGTCGAGCAGGGGAGGGAGTGTCTTGCGATTGTGACGAATGGTGCCCGATAGCAGCTGGTTGGAGATGTCGTAATTGTGCGCATCAGCGAATACAACTTTGCTGTACGACTCGCGGATATAATCTCTTTCGTTCTTGGCTATCACATACATCGAGGGAATGAGCCATAACACGGCATTGCGCTTATCCACATGATAGCGGAACTTGGCATACACCTTGTCCTCAAGACTGTCGATGGCTGCCGTGTTGGCTTGCTGGTAACTGTAGATACGATTCAAGATATTCAGCGAATCACGTTTGTTCGCTGATGCACTCATGACCATACCCGTAAGTATGGTGGTCAGTAGTGTCTTGGTGAATAGTTGATCGTATCTCAAAGTTATGACGCTTTTTTATTCCAGTTTCTCTTTCAGGTATTTACCCGTCAGACTTTCTTTGCATGCTGCCACTTCTTCGGGAGTGCCTGCTACCACTAAGTTGCCACCCTTGTCGCCACCATCTGGTCCTAAGTCAATCACATGGTCGGCACATTTGATAACCTCCATGTTGTGCTCGATGATCAGAATGGTGTGCCCTCGGGTTATCAGCGCATCGAAAGCTTTCAGCAAGCGCTGTATATCGTGGAAATGCAGACCTGTGGTAGGCTCGTCGAAGATGAAGAGCGTGGGCTCCTGCTTTTCCTGTCCGATGAAGTAGGCCAGTTTCACACGCTGGTTTTCACCACCTGAGAGCGACGATGAGTTCTGCCCCAATTTGATGTAACCTAAGCCAACCTCTTCGAGCGTTCTCAAACGTTTGACAATGGTGTTCTCGCCTGCCTCCTCAAAGAAATTAATAGCCTCCGAGATGGTCATGTTCAGAACATCATCGATATTCTTGCCACGGAAGTTTACATCTAGGATTTCCTTCTTAAAACGATGACCATGACAGGCTTCGCACTCTAGTACGATGTCGGCCATGAACTGCATTTCAACAGTAATGGTTCCTGCACCCTTACACTCCTCGCATCGTCCACCATCGGTGTTAAACGAGAAGTACTGTGGCGAAAAGCCCATCTGCTTGGCCAATGGTTGCTGGGCGTACAGATCACGGATGGCATCGTAGGCCTTTACGTATGTTGCAGGGTTAGAGCGTGTGCTCTTGCCGATAGGGTTCTGATCTACAAACTCGATATGCTTGATAGCCTCTATGTCGCCATCCAGTCCCAAATATTCGCCTGGTGCATCGCAGGCTTCGCCAAGGCGGCGTCGCATGGCGGGATAAAGAATGCCTTTGATGAGGCTCGACTTGCCTGAACCTGATACGCCTGTTACCACAGTCATCACGTTGAGTGGTATCTTTACGTCGATACCTTTCAGGTTGTTCATGCGTGCACCTTTGATGGTGATGAATCTGTTCCAGGGGCGGCGTGATGGGGGAACAGGAATCTCTTCCTGGTGCAACAGGTATTTGACGGTGTAGCTCTTAGGCCACTTCTTGAGCGAAGCTTTGTTCACCTCTTTCGCATCGCCATCAAAAACTACCTCGCCACCCAGGCGTCCGGCATCAGGACCAATGTCTATCAGATGGTCGGCAGCACGCATGATTTCTTCGTCGTGCTCAACTACTACCACCGTATTGCCTAACGATTGCAGTTCCTTCAGCACGTGAATCAAACGGTCGGTATCTCTCGAGTGCAAGCCGATGCTAGGCTCGTCGAGGATATATAATGAGCCAACCAGCGAACTGCCAAGCGATGTACACAGGTTGATGCGCTGACTCTCACCGCCTGAGAGTGAGTTCGACATACGGTTGAGCGTAAGATAGCCCAGTCCTACATCGAGTAGGAACTGCAGGCGACTCTTGATTTCGGTGAGCAGGCGCTTACCTATTTCGGCATCATGCTGGTCGAGCTCCAAGTGCTCAAACCATTCCTTAACCTTAACCACTGGCATCTGTACCAGATCGGTAATGCTGCGTCCGCCAATCTTTACATAATTGGCTTCGGGTTTTAAGCGTGTGCCATGACACTTTGGACAGGTGGTCTTGCCACGATAGCGTGCCAGCATCACACGGTATTGTATTTTGTACTGGTTCTCTTGAACCATCTCGAAAAAGGCATCGATACATGGGCGTTCCTTCTTGCCTTTATCCGAGGGCAGACCGTGCCATAGCCAGTCTTTCTGTTTCTGGCTCAGGTTCATATATGGTTCAAAGATGGGGAAATCATCTTTGGCCGCATGGCGGCAGAACCACTCTTGCCATTCTTTCATTTTCTCGCCATGCCAGCATACCACACAGCCGTCGTAAACCGAAAGGGTGGTGTTGGGTATCACTAATTTCTCGTCGATACCAATAATTTTTCCAAAGCCTTGGCATTCAGGACAGGCTCCTGCGGGCGAGTTGAATGAGAACATCTGGTCGGTGGGTTCTTCAAAGGTCATGCCATCTGCCTCGAACTTCATGGAGAAATCGTAGAAGATGGTGGGTGGGAATAGCAAGCGCAACTCGCCATGACCTTCGTAGAAAGCTGTCTCTGCAGAATCTACCAAGCGTGCAATCACATCTTTGGTATCATCAACCGATAAACGGTCGATAACTAGGTAGATGCTAGCCTCAATAGCCTGACTAGGATTACTAGCCTGACTAGGATTACAAGCCAGATAATCATCAATTCTCTGAAAATCGCCATTTACGTAGATGCGGGCATAACCTTCCAACTGGTAGGTCTTGAGTTGCTGCTCCATGGTTCGCCCCTCGCGCAAATGAATGGGCGCCATCACCACGAATCTGGTTCCTTTCGAGAACTCCAGCATCTTCTGTACCACATCCTCGGTAGAGTGCTTCTTTACCTCGCAACCACTAATGGGCGAATAGGTGTGACCGATGCGGGCAAACAGCAGGCGCAGATATTCGTAAATCTCTGTGGTGGTGCCCACGGTGCTTCGTGGATTTCGTGAAATAACCTTCTGCTCGATAGCGATGGCAGGCGGTATGCCGCGAATAAAGTCGCACTCAGGTTTGTTCATTCTACCAAGGAATTGTCGGGCATAGCTCGACAAACTCTCTACATAACGGCGTTGGCCTTCGGCATACAAAGTGTCGAAGGCCAAAGAAGATTTGCCGGAGCCACTGACTCCGGCAATTACTACAAATTGGTTTCGGGGAATCTTAACATCAATGTTTTTGAGGTTATTGACTTTTGCCCCTTTTATTTCTATTGAATCACTCATTCATTATTAAAGAATACTCTTAACGGCCTCGAGCATGCCTACGCTCTTAATGAGGTCGAGATCCTGCTTCACCATAGCGTTCAGACCAGGAATCTTGTTCAGATCCTCCTGC
>OCTX011797734.1_pt1 | contig 15782 bp, 11 predicted proteins | sample 1539691 | NCBI WGS metagenome assembly OCTX01 (sample SAMN02144231, study PRJEB22623) | gut metagenome | biome: sheep rumen | host: Ovis aries | place: New Zealand | reverse complement strand
CGCACATCAGAAAGGAGAAGCCATGAATCCGGAGATCAAAGCAATTGCCATGATGTTCGCCGCGCCCATAGTGTTCGCGGTGATCGCAGGATGCCTGATTGCGGATATACTCTTCGGCGGCGAGGAGTGACTGCGGTTTGGCCTCGCCCGGTTGAATTGATCTGGCGACGCCTGATATTGCGTGTGAACTGATTGATGGCGAGTTGGCTAGCCCAATGGATTTCCAAATGAAGTTACCCATTTGGCTGAAGCATCCTCAATATTTGTTCGTGCGCAAATTCCTCGACAGATATGCCGACAATGTCGCAGGCGGGTTGCTTGGCGTACCGGCCCTTATCAGCGGAATCGGCGCGGCGTGCGCATCGACGGCGGCGACGGTTGGAGCTGTGGCCGCAACAACATCAGCGGGGGGAATCCTTGTTGGATTTTGGGCGACGGCCGGACTGGGGCTTCTCGCCAAAGGGGCGGCTGCAGTTGTCACGAAGGCGACTGCGGCGAAGGCCGCCGCGGGAATCGCCGACAAGTGTGTCGCCATGAGTGTGGACAAGGAGGTTGGCGAGAGTGTCGTGAAGAATGCGTTTTGTGACAAGGTGCGTCCTGTCCGCGGTTCCATCCTCAAGGTGGATCTTGTGGGTGGACTGGCCGAGCATACCGGCGTATACCTTGTGAACGACCGGATCGCGGAGGTCTCGGAAGTGGACGGACGCGCGGAGGTACGCGTCGTCGCGCATCCGCTGCGCGATGAATTCGGGGTCGATTACGTCTCATGGCGCTCCTCCGGGTGTGGGACGGGGGATGGCACATTTGCGTAAGAAGGGACAGGATATGAGAACAAGGTGCAGAACATGGTTTGAACAGCTGTCGGACGGATTTGCGAACAAGCTCGGCGTCCATCGTTGCCCGAAGTGCGGCGCTAAGATGAAGGTCGAACACTTCCATCCTCCAATTTTCGTGACGGACGGCACCTCTGGCATCCGCGCGACGTGCACCGCATGCGGGCACGTCGAGGTATTTTTCTGCCGAAGGGGACCGTAAAACTTGTTCCCGATTAAGCGTCAGACATCTTTCTTAAAATCCTTTCCCCAATCTTGTCCTTCAGTTCATGGTAGGTGTCGGGGGTGATTTGGATGAGGACGGCTTTCATCGGGTGCCGATATAGTCGTCGAAAACTGCAGACAGGATGCGTTCGCCGATGTCGGCCGGAGGCTTGCCGAAGAGCATCGGCGGCACGGAGACGACCTTGTCGAATTTCATGTTGTCCTTGCTCGCGGGGCTGAAGAATCTCACGGTCTTGTGGAAGTCCGCCGCCTGCTGCTTCTTCTTCGGATCGGAGAAGAAGCGTGCTATGCGCTCCTCTATGTTGAGCAGCGCGACACGCATGCCGCGCTGCTGCATGTCTTTTACGCGGCGGCACATCTTCGGCGATGCGAAGTCGGTGAAATCCTCGAGCGAGATGAATTTCTTGAACTTGCCGCGGATTGCCTTTTTGAGGCCCTTCAGGACGGGATCCGCTATGTTTGAGCGCTTGAACCTGCGGATAAATATCGCTGTTTTGCGGTCAAGTTTCTCCGGGAGGTCTGGCGGCAGCGAATAACTTTCCTGCAGGTCGATCACCGTTTCAAGGGATGGAAGCACTTCTGCAGGTTCGGAAAGGGCGTATTCCGGGTTTTTGCCGAGGACGTGGTTGTTCTTCCTGATGCACAGTCTTAGCGAATCAAGATACCGTCGTGACTGCCTGGAAAGGCCGAGGACAAAATACATCCACGAAATGTTGGCCAGGACAATTATGAGCTTCGCCAAGTTGCGTGACATCCGCGCGTCGTCAAGATGCCAGAACAGGTCGCTGATCATCAGCACGCGTAGCGAATCATTTGAGATCGCGTCTGCGAGATGCAAGGCAGGTTTCGGAACCTGCTCGCGAATTACAGCGAGGAGCTGCGGTTGGTCGTGAAGAATGATTGCGAGTTCGACGGGATTCATTTTTCCGAATGGACACTTCTCCATGTATGCAGGGGATGGCGTGACTGTGATGAGCCGGAACCACTCTTCTGGAGGGAACTCGTCAAGTTTAATCAGGCCCCGATCCGCAAGCGACGGAATCCGGGACAGCAGCATTCGCTTGCCCTGCTGCGAGAGCTTGGACAGGTCGAGGTCTGTCCGTTCTCCCAATTCGGGGTGATTGTAAAGAACCCTGACGAGCGGAGAGAAGAACTCCTCGTGCGGTTCGTCGGCCATCAGCGTCCAGGCGTCTGAATTGGCAAGTTGCGGCTGGAATTCCAGCAGCTCGCCCCAGTCGTTTCCGTCTAGCTTCCTGAAATCGCATCTGGTTGCGAGCTGTGGCTGTGCCACGAGCAGCCGTGCCCAGTCCTGACCGGTGAATTCTTTCCACTTTCTGCAGCGGGCGGCGAATTGAGGCTGTGCTGTAAGGAGCCGGATCCAAAGAGAGGGCGTGAGCGCCTCCAGATTGAATGAGAGCAGTGGCGTGCCGTCGGAGTCGCGCGCGGATAGCATTTGCGGCTGTTTTTCAAGGATTAAAGCCATTGCGCGCGCGTTTTCGGCAATCTTGTCCCTTGGGCAGTCTGGATGCTTTACGAACGCATCCGGGCTGCAGGACAGGAGGTAGGCCCACTTGAGCACGGAGAATTCCGACAGTGAATTCGATTGCGTGAATACTTTTTTCCCGGCGAAGGAAGGCTGTTTTGCGATGAGGCGTGCCCAGTCGCCGGGGCGGAACTCGTTCCAGTGGCAGAAATGCTCGAGGTCTGGAAGGTGGTCGAACACCGTCGGATGTATGGACAGTAGGGATATCCATTCCTGCTTCGTGAAGTTTCTGGCCGCAGGACGGCACTTGTTAGCAAGCTCGCGCTGTTTTGCCGGGTCCTGTTTCTTGAGGATGTAGAAAACATCCTTGTAGTTAAGGCGCGAAAAGTCGCATCGGTCGGCAAATTCAGGCCGTTTCGCAATGAGCATGGCGAATGCATTGCAGGGACTTTCGCTGTCGTCGTGATAAAGGACTTCAAGTGAGCGGAACTTCTTGACGAGGGCAGGCTCGAAGGACAGAATTTCGGCCACCTCGTATCCATCGAATTTCTCCCAGCATTTTATCTTTGAGGCAAAAGCCGGTTGGTGGATGAGGATGTCGTGGCATGTCGACCCGTCGAGACGATCCCACGGGCAGTGCGCCATCAAAAGTTCGTCCTTTGCAAGTCTGGCCCAGTACCGCGGCGGGCAGTTTGCATCATTTGCCAGCGCCTTGCTTATTGCGTCCGCAAACTTCTTCTGGTTTTTGACAAGACGCGTCTGTTGCTTTCGGAAAAACTCCTGTGTCAGTTGGTGCATCCGCACTCGTTCGCCGTCGCGGCGCGGGCTTATGAGCGCGTACTGTTCGAGCAGATTCATCGAATGGCTGAATTCGTCGATCCCGCCTTCCGTCTCCTTGAATTTGAGAACGGTCTTCCAGATATGGCGTAGCGGTGGCTCTATAACGCCTTCTACGGGGAAAACCGCGATGCATTTTGCCAATTCGAGCGCGCGCTTTCCGGTCTCGCCCTCCTCTGCCGTGAGATAGTCAATCGTCGGCTTGAGCAGATCGTCCACCGTAATCTCGGTCTTGCGCCATGTTCTGCTCCCCGCGTTTCCGAGATCGGCCCCGGTCTTCAGAACAGTATGCAGGAACGTCTCGAGCGGGGGCTTTGCGAGCTGAGAGAAATTGCGGTTCAGAAATCCTCCGGCTATCTCCGTGCGCCATGCGTGATGGCCAAGTTTCTGCACAATCTCCTTTAGTAGCTTCTTGTCCTTTTCGCTGTTGATCAGGTCCTTGGGCAGTTTCCTGCAGAGAAGCCTTACAGCATCGTCGGGGTTCAGGTTGCCGAGTTCGAACAGCTCCGTGATTTCGTTCTTATCGTTTGGGTTGACGTGCTTTACGATCCTTGTTGTCGCAATCATGCAGACTCTGTGGTCCCTGTCGAGGTAATCGGCAAGATACCCGTGCTTGAGTTCGTTGTACGTCAGGAATAGATCGTCCTTCAGGTTGTCGAGGATGACGAGCATGTTCCCGCGGGACAGATTGGATATGATGTGGTTGAATATCCAGCTCGAGCGGGATCGCTCGCTGTCCGTCCCGTTCTCAGTCATCTCCTGGGGTATGGGGCCGATGGCCTGGCGTATTTTGGGGTTGGCGTACAGGGTGTTCAAGGCCGTTGACCAGCTGGAGACATTGCGCATGTCGAGGAATATCCGTCCTCCCGCGAAGCTTCCCTTGTGACGGTATGCGAACTCGCATGCGAGTTCGGTCTTCCCCGTGCCGCCTTCTCCGTGCAGTATCGGAATACGTTTGTTCTCGATGGCCTCCGCGATCTTCTTGAGATCGTCTTCCCGTCCGCAGAAGTCGGTGTTGCGCGGAGGCAGCGTGTCGATTGCGAAGCCTATGTCCATTTTCATGAGCTGCTCAAGCTCAGAGGCAAGCAGAAGGTCCTTGACTTTCCGCGTCCGGATGTGGTCTATGATGTTGTCCAGCTCCGTAAGTGTCTCGCATTCGCCGATCTTGCCTTTGAGACGGCGGGGAAGCTCTTCTGGGGCGGGGCGTCCGTCCTGATAGGTCTTGCGGACGGACAGGAACCTGCCTTCATCACATGGACTTACGAGGTAGGCGACAACGTCCTCGTCGTTGTATCGCATGCGCTCCACCTGGACAAAATCCGAAAGATTTGCGTTCTGCGCGAGTTTGTATTTGCAACCCTTGCAGGTCCATTCCTGGCTCTCCGGAAGTACTCGCGCATCGATGGCTTTCCGCATATAGGCTTCGACGCCTTCGCTCTCTATTATGTTGTCCGGATCGCTTTCGCGCAACGGCACCACGTTGTGGCCCGGCTTGTCGTCGATGCCGATTATCAGGATGCCGCCGCGCGTGTTGGCCATGGCGATGAGTTCGCGCGCAATGTTCCAGTAGATGTCCGTCGGTTTCTCGCCGTCTTTCAGGTCCTCGGGTCGGACAACTATCGACGCCTTCAGTTCAAGGTAATCGCACTCGCTCCCGCCCGCGTTGGCGATGAGCGTATATATCGCATCGTCCTGCCTCGCTAGGATGACGCTTTGGACGAGTTCGTATCCGCTGATTCCGATTGTAGATGATTGCATTAGCGGTATTCTCTTTCCCTTTCCAATTTTTACTGCAGATAGTATAGCATAAATCTGATTTTCAGGCATAACAAAATAATTGCAATTTTCCATGGAGCGCGGCGCTGTGATGTGCAGATTTCAAGGGGTATGAATGGGCGGAAGGCGCATTTTTCGAGGGGCTGATTCTAGGTTGCATGGGCATGGAGATTGTTGGCGGACAATTATTCCGGTTGTTGGTGGAAATCTTGTATGTAAGATGCTTATACTCAATGTCGTGGCAAACGACAATGAGAAAAATCATGAATCAGAACTTAAGCAACGGTAAGAAAGATAGGAGATGACATAATGTTCGGACCAATAATTGCAACGGGATTCGGTGCGCTTACATTCAAGTTGGGCATGGAGGCCCAGCGCATGAAGGCCGAAGGCAAAAGCACCTCTGAAATCATCGCCAGTATGCCAGTAGTGGCTTACAACACTGTGGCTGACGCTACAAAGTGGTGCTGCGAGACCTTGAGCGTGAAGAAGCGTGTAAAGAAGCGTAGATTCTAAGTCCGGGAGTCACGAACTATTTCAGTGAGTAAGCGGGAAAGTCGCAGGCTTCACGAATTATATCCAATGTTAAAATAGCAAAGGCGATGTCATCCGCATGAACGGCTGTCCCCGGACATTGCCTTCCGACTTCAATCTGTCATATGCTGACGAAATCGTAACTTAGTCCGCGACGTTTCATTTTCGTTGTTGGCAACTTTTCACTTTTCCCTTTTCGCGTCGCGAGAGCGCTGATTGACTTGGAAATTTTGGTATAATATCCGTGTACCAGGGAAAGGAGACATTGGAACATGGATTCAGAAGAAAGACGCTTCAAGTTGCTGGACACGCTCTTGGATTATTCCAAGGGAACGTTATGGTGGGTGCATAACCGGTTATGGAAGGAGCAGTTTGCGGGTTTTGTGTGGAAGAAGAACTGCGATTTCCATCCGGGGCTCTCCATCTGCAGAAGGGATGTGGAGGGAATTTACAACACAGTCCCTATGCTATTGGGCACATCGAAGCGACCGCACGGAAGCAAGGCTCTGTCTGTCAGGCACATGAGTCCGGAAGGGGCGTCGCACCACGACAGGCCGGGGTACTTCAGTGTCCTGCGTCCATGCCCGCTTCGGCTCGATTACTTTGGACGTAAGGATACCATTACGCAGAATGTGACCAAACCCCGTCTTGAAAGCGACGAGATGCGTGTCCTGGACAAGATGCTGAGCGGAAAGGAGGTGTGACATGGCAAAATTCACCGAAGAGGAGCAGTTGAGGGCTTGGAACGCCTGGAAAGATGTCTGCTGGGTGCATGGAGTTGGCAAACATCAGGACGATCAGCCCCCAGTTGGCACGGCCAAGGACGAGGAATGCCTTGTCGCCCTGATAACAAAGGCGTTCAAGGACAAGCTCTTTCCGTTTTTGCCCTTGCTGGCAAACGTCGATGGTAGGAAAGATTCGCTTGATGAATTGGACTGCGCGCAGGAGTTTGACGACGCACTTGTAGCCTACAAGTTGAGCGAGACCCCTGGACACGAACTATACAAGAAGGGGCATTACGGTGAGCGTGGATATGAGCGCAAAGCAAAGGCCTGGAAGGATTTTGTCTGGGCTGCTGTGGCCGCAAGCGACGATCCGCCAACAAAAGTGATAAACGGCAAGCTTATCGGGCCTAGGGGTGTAATCAACAAGGTGGTCGAGGACTGGCTTCTCGCGAACTATTCCTGCTCTATTGACGGCAAAATGCTGACAATGGACAAGTACCGCGACGAGTCGCCTCGCGAGACTCGCAAGGCCAACAGTGCGGAAGCATCTGGAATGGACGAGAATGAGATCATCGCCGCCGAGTCGATCAGCCCCGGGAGCATGGATTCGGCGGACGCAAGCTGTGAGGCGGTTGCGGGCGAATCTGCGGTCGGCGAGTCGATCCCGGTTCCGTCGACATGGCTTGCTGAACTGGAAAAAGCGTTCAAGCCGCGTATATGCTGCATGCTTTACGCAAAGATCATGGGGATAAAGATTTACGACGATGCCGAAGTGCTGGGCGCGCTGGGGGTCGGCAAATCGACTGCCGCGGCAGAACTCAAGCGCTTTCTCGAGAATTGCGAGGATATCTTGTCGGGGCTCGGCGAAGAGCTGAAAGACTGGCTCCATTCCGACGCCGCCGGAAGAAAATTCTTCTGGGCCTGGCTGAAAAAGCGCTGCAAGCTGGAAAAAGCTGGCGAATTGATCTTATCTAGAGAGGCGGCAATGAAGTCCGCAGTATGAAGGAGTCTTAAAATGGGGAATAAAGAACTGATGAATGTCCGGCAGAAGTCCGTTGACCGCTTCCTTGTTCAGCGGGAGCTGCGAAAGAGGCTTTCTGCAGTGGATGCAGGCGCGGGAGCATGTGAACCCTCGGCTGAGGATGCCGCTGCCCGCGAGGAGTGCGCGAGGCGTGTCCGCCCGTTCGACAAAGACATCGAGGCGGGACAGATCCGCATGCTTTCCGGCACGGAGCGTCCGACCTACGCGCTTGTCGCCCGGCGCTGGGACGAGAACTCGTGGCTGCTGCTGCCGTTCTCCGACTACTCGGAGCCTGCGACGGAGACGGAGATGAAGCTTCGCCCGAGCGGAGGCATCGATCTTCGTGTGCTGCAGCTTTGGAACGCCAGGTCTCTTCTTGAGCAGACTGTTGCAAAAAGCTGGCTCGTGGCCGAGCTTTCCGCCGAAGACCTAGAAGACGCGCTGGGCGCCTGGAAATGGTCCGTAGGCGTAGGCGAACTTTCAGAGGACCAGCTGTCGCGCACAGGCCTGCCGATCATGCGCCGCGACGACCCGCGCATATCGTACGAGGATGAGGAACTGACCAATTTCAAGACGATGGACGCAGAAGACATGTCTCGGCTGGAATGGCTTGAATCGGTTCAGGATGGCCTGGACGAGCAAGCACGGAGGCCGTTCGTTTTCGCCGACGTTTTCAGGGAGGACTACGCCCTTGCCGCAGGCGAGACTGTTAATCCGGTTGCGGCCGATTGTCTTGTGCCCGGATTCGACGGGTGTGTCAATGTTCGCTACGTGCCTGCGGAAAACAAGCTTCACATCCGCGTGTTCGCACCCGACGGAACCCGCTCGAAGGCTCTCGACGGGTGGAGCGTCTTCGGCGGCGGCGCAAACATGCTCGGTGTGATCTCCGGCGGGGATTTCGCATGTGTGCTAAAGTCGCAGTTCGACGGTGTCGTCTGTCTTGCTGATGCAGACGGCAATGTCGTTCCTCTCCTTTCAGACGGGAGCAGGTGATGCCGGTATCCGAGAAAGTGCTGCTTGACATAGCCGAGCAAAGACCTGAGAATCTGCTGCTTGTCGACACGAAGGGTCTGCTTGATTTCTCTGAGTATGACCGCAATGACGCAGATCTCAGGTGTGCGGCGATTGCGGAACTTGTTTCGCGATGGTGTCTTTCCGGTGATGGAGAACTGGCGCAAAAGCTTTCCGGCATTCTGGGTGCTTTTGCATGGCGGGCTTTTTCGGACTGGTACAATGTCGTCAGGCTGTGGACGGGAGAGCGTAACCTTCCTGCAGAACACGGGAAGTGGCAGTTCCCTCCCTCTCTGCCCGGGCTGGAAGCGATGCTTCGCAGAAGGCTGAGTCAACTATTCTCCGCCGACGGGTTTATTCCGGTGTACAACTCAGATGGTGCATGGTTCCTGCCGTTCAGCCTGGATTCTAAGTGCGAAGGCGCTGTATGGAGCGACGGAACGGAGATTGCCGCGTGGCGTGAACCGGTCTGCCGCGTCTTGGCGGATACTGAAATGACGGGCATCCGCATTCAGCTTGCCAATGGCCCGGAACTGGCTGCATCTGTGTCTGGCACCAGCCTCATGCTTCCCGTGTGGGTAGCGGCCATGCGCGGCAAGGCGCTGCTGGAATACGATGTTCTGCGCGTCCTGGCAACGGGTTCTTTTGACGATTCGTTCAGGTTGTCAGATGTCGAGGTCAAGCCCAAGCTCGATGCAATGAAGCGGCAGTTCCGGGATGCAATTATGTTTGCTCCCAATCTTCCTGGCGTGGCTGACGGGAATAAAAAATGCTTCTTCCCGATAGACGCTGGGCTTGGAATGGAGTCCGTGCTTGCAAAAATTCGCGACATCCTTGAGCAGACCAAGGGTCTTGTTCGTATGACGCGTGACTATGCCATCTGGCGTCTTCCGGATATGAATGTGCGCGTCGACAGGGCGAACTTCAACAGATGGAACAATGTTGCAACGCAACTTGAACAACTGAAGTCATACATAGATCCCGCGCGTAACCCCGATAAATGGCTGGAGTTTTCGTCGTTGCTTGCAACGGCTCTATGTCATGCCGGAAGGACGGTGGATTCGCAAAAGTGCACTCTTTACGCACTGTCGTTTGCCAAAAAGAACGGCTATACGGCGAAAGCATTGCGCCTCCAGGTGACGGCGGCGGTGAATGTGCAGGACATGGGCGAGCTGGAGGAGTACAAGACTCTGGTGAAAAACCTTGCGCAAGAACTTGAGTCATTTTGTGGCCCCGAACGAGACGATCTGCTCATGCGGTTCCACGGCACGGCAGCGCAGGCGCACGCATTCGGCGCGGTATACGGAATTGACGGGTTCTCCCGCGAAGATGCAATGGATCATGTCGAGAAGGCCCTGGGAATCGCGTACTCCATTGCCGACGGAGCGGCGTCCGACAAGCGCGATGATGCGGAAAGCAATGTTGCTCAGGATCTCAACTACAGGCATCTTATGTTTGCCTTGTTCAAGCCTGGAAGCGCAGATGAGAACGAGGCATACGCGAATGCACAGCGGCAGTTGAACGAGCTTTCGCGCGACTCTGCCCAGAACAACCGCTACCATCAGATGAGGCAGAGGTCGCTTGCGTACTTCAACGCATGGAGGGAAGGAAAGTCCGCACTCAACGCTACGGACTGGACATCTGCCCGTCTGCCCTCCAATGACGCCGAGGGCTGGCTTGTCGCGGCGAACCGCAGACATATAGGAGCACTCGCGGCGTCCGCTGGCGAGATGGATGAGGCCGTTGCATGTTTCGCCGAAGGAGAAAAGGCGTTGCCGCTTGACAAATGCTGGGCGCCCGTGCTCGCCTCGATTCGGCTTGCGCTCCTCGTGCAGGCGGCATGTTCGCTGGCTGCTTGCGGCATACACGGTGAATCTGCGAAGTACGTCGATTTGGCCGAAAAAACGTATGATGCCTTCGGCCAGTCAAAGCTCTTCGGCGTCATCCATGCGGAGAAGTGGATGGAGGCGCTACATGACCTTGCCGATCCGCGCACCCTGCCCGCGTTTTACTATTAATTCACATCGCGCTGGAAAAGGCGAACAGTCGTATCTTATCAGTAATAGCCAAACCTAAACACCGAAGGGAAAACTATGAGGAATAACAATGCCATGGGGATGCGGTCGCATGGCCGCGGGAATGGATTTCACGGCGGTGCCCCGTTCAAGAAGCGCGAGTACTTGTCCGGCGAGTTTGACAGGGACATGAAATCCCTGCGCATCAAGGGGTTGATCCGCAATCCTCAGACACGCAAGGAAACATACGTCGACGAGACGCCGCAGTTCATCACCTATCTGACGCTGGCGCTTCAGAACATCAGCGACATCATCGGGAAAGACATCTCGAAGATGCGCGAGGCCAGTTCAGTGGAAAAGGCGATCGCGAAGAGCGGGAATCTCTGGAAAGTTGCCAGTTTCCTTTGGATTCACCGCGAGGAACAGCCGAAGCGCGACTTCGACAAAAAGTCGAAGGAGGCTGCGGAGAAGGGCGAAGATGCTGACTACGTGAAATACGCAAAGGCGATCGTCGTGAAGCTTTGGGAGATGCGCAATATGTTTGTCCATAGCTCCCAGCCTCGTGCGGCAAAGGTTCTTGTGGTAAACAAGGAATTCTACCGCTTTGTTGAGGGAGAACTGTATGGCGAGGCGATTCAGCATTCCCTCGGTGACGGCAGGAAAAGCGAGAAGGCATTGAAGCAGAGGATCTTTACCCCGCACGACGATTCCAACTCCTGCTATGAATTCACGCGAAAGGGAATGATCTTCCTCGTGTGCCTCGCCCTCTACCGGCACGATGCCTCCGAGTTCGTCCAGCAGTTCCCTGATCTTCAGCTCCCTCCCCGCGAGTGGGAGATGGAGAAGGGGTACAAAAGACGCATGACGGAGGAGGAGCTGGTTGCGCTTCGCAAGAAGGGCGGTTCCGTCAAGGCAATCCTCGACGCCTTCACCTACTACAGCATGCGCGCGAGCCGCACGGATATCGATGTCCAGAATATTGACTATCTGAACTTCGCGAACATCCTGACGTACCTCAACAAGGTGCCGATGGCCTCCTACAACTACCTGGCGCTCAAGGAAGAGGCGCAGGCGCTTGCCGACGCAGCGGCGAAGTCAACGGAGTCCGAGGAGAACAAGCGCTTCAAGTACTTGCTCCACCCTCGCCAGAAGGATCGCTTCCTGACGCTGGCGCTCGCCTTCATCGAGGATTTCAATGTGCTCGAGTGCATTAAGTTCAAACGGCTCGACATCACCGTTCGCCAGGAACGGAGCCGCTATATGTTCGGCAAGATCAAAGAGGGCGAGAAAAACGAGTTCGGGCAGGAGCTTTCCGATGCCAACGGCATGGACCGCCACTATGTGATCAGCCACGGCAACGCCGAGTTCGAATACATCCCCGGAAAAGACGAGCACTATGGAGATGTCCGCATCGCCCGGCTGCGCGGTCGCATCGGCGAAGGCGAGATCATGCGCCTGCTGCTCGCCTACTTCTCCACGCGAAAACCGGGCGTTGCCGCGGAGAACAATTCCGTGAACAAGGAACTCAACACCTATCTTCGCTCCTATCACCGAATCCTTGAGCGCATGCTCAACGCGAAGACGATAGATGAACTCACGCTGGACGATTCCGAGTTTCGCAATGATTTCAAACGCGTGAGCGGCAAGGGGAACGATGTATTCACGAAGGAGCGGTTCGTCGAGGAGATGAAGCCGTTCTTCCCCGTCGGTATCACGCGGTACTTTGTGCAGGATGCAATGAATCTGGGCACATTGGCGCTGCAGGATGTCCTCTCCTCGAAACTTTCCGCGATGGAAGACCGTGCCTCGGACTTCCTCATGCGGCTTGAGTGCCTGACGGATTGGAGAGAGCTTGACGAGGAGGCGAAGAAGCGCATTGGACCGCCACGGTGCAAAATCGGTGCGCTCAAGTATCCGCCGCGGACATGCAAGATGAGCGATGCGCACCTGGTCAAGCGTGTGTTCGACTACATCAACCTCAACCTGAACGATCCTAAGGACAAGTACCGCCAGCTTCCGCGCGGAATGCGCCATCGCGGTGTGCGCGATGTCGAGTTCCAGCTGCTGCACCGCGACATCGGCAGGTTCGGGTCGAATCCGGACGGCCTCTGGCGCACGCTTGAGAAGCGCGAGGCCCTGAACGGCGTGGATGGCCCGCTTGAGGCGTTGAAGAACCGCGAACGGGAGCTCTTCAAGGAAGAACAGCGCCGTTGCCGCGGCAAGCTCGACAAGAACGGACGCCCCTTGCGTGTCGGGCACACGCTGACAATGCTCGCGGCCGCAGCAACCGAGCTCTATCGCGACATGTGCGCACAGCTTCGCGAAGACTGGTGCCGCGACCTTGCTCCGGAGGATGCGGAGCTTCTTCCGTTCATCTGCCGTATGTACGGCGTGCGCACGGGGATGCCGCTCGACAAGGATTCGCTCGTGAAGACGGTCCTCGGGATCGACCTCAAATCCTGGAGCATGGCGTATGACTACGAGAAAGGCGCGCCGCGCGAGACGCCGCGTCGGCTTGAGGATGCAAAGGAATTGATCGTCTCGCAGGTTCCTGTTCCCAACCAGATCGCCATCCGGTGCATGCCGCGTCCGGCCGACGGCTCCAAGTTCCAGTTCAATCCGGCGTTCCGCGCGTTCCAGCCGTATGCAGAGGGACACATGGCATTGCGTAAGTACTACGACGTCAAGCCGCTTATTGCGTATGTCGGCAGCCACAATAGGCTTGAAGAGGCTGTTGATCCGAACGCCCCCGGCGTGGAGACGCGCGCGGGGCAGGAAGCCGCCGAGAGCGAGTTCGGCAAGCTCCCGCCCAAGGATTGGGTGGGGTTCTCTCGCAACGACGTCAACCGCGCCATTCAGGAAATCCAGCGCGTGGAACGCCAGGACAAGCTTCTTCTCGCCTGCGCCAAGTGCTACTGGGACGCCTATATGGAAGTAACAGTCCAGACAACCATGAAGGATAAACTCGCCGGTTTCTCCCTTCCTGAGTTTGCCAGCATAGGACAGTTCTTCTCGCGGCATATCGACGATACGGTCAACGGCGTTACAATCCGGATGATGCCGAACGACTTCGCACGGCCGGTCTATTCGGTGATCATAGAGCATCTGGACGAACTTGTGCCGCAGGCGAAGCCGATTGCCGGCACGGATAGCATCTACTCGCTCTACGACCTCAATCTCGTGCTCAAGGATCTCCAGCGCAAGGAGAATAAGATTCGTCTTGAGTACCTTCCTGCGGTCATTAAGTTCGAGATTCTTGGCCATGAGCCAGAAGAGAAAATCGGCATAGATGCGCTTTTCGAACACTACCGAAAGGAGCTGCTTGCAGTTTCAAAGGTGCCGCTGACCCGCGAGGAGTTCGATGCGGTGATGGCGTTCCGCAACCGGCTTGTCCACCCCGTCAAGAAGGAAAAGGGGAAAAATAAGGTGAAGGTGAGTCTTACGCTCAGCAAAGTCGATCTTGATTTTGTGTCTGGCGTCCTGCGCCGCTTCGGCTGCATGCGCGTGTCGTGACGGGCGATGTAGTCGTCTCGCGTGGAATTTCATCTTGGTGGCTCCTTATCTCTGGTAAAGGAGTCACTCGATGGAACAGATTCTTGACATTGGAGAATATGGCGACAAGGTGCGGCTCGAGGGTGGTCGCGTCGCCATCCATCGCACAGACGGCACGAGTTCATTCGTGCCGTTGTGTGATGTTGCGGTGCTGATGTTCTCGGAGCCGCGCATATCGGTTAGTGTTGCGGTGCTGTCCGAACTGGCAAAGAACGGCGGTACGGCGGTCGCGTGCGATGGAACGCATACGCCTGTTGGCATATTCCAGCCGATGGCCGCCCATTCACGGTCGACGGCCGTGCTGCTTGGGCAGATCGCCGCGCGACCAGTTCTGCGCGCGCGTCTGTGGCAGCGGATCGTGCAGGCGAAGATTCGAGCGCAGGCGCAGACGCTCAGTCGCTATGGTCTGCGGGATGACGAGATGGAGAAGCTTGCGCGCGACGTTCGTCGCGGCGACGAAGAGAACGTGGAAGGGCATGCCGCGCTTCGTTACTGGCGGAGGCTCGGGCTTTTCGAGCGCCGTGACCGCACCGCGTCGGATGCCAACAGGCTTCTAAACTATGGATACGCCGTTCTGTATGGTTCCGCAGTGCGCGCATTGTGCTGCGCTGGGCTAAATACAGCGCTCGGCATCAACCATCGGGGACCGACGAATCCGCACTGCCTCGCCTCTGATTTGATGGAGTCCTTTCGTCCGACTGTGGATGCCGCAGTGCATGACTGGTTTGTCGCCAATTCAGGCGCAAGCGAGCTCAGTTCGGGGTGTAAACGGCATATTTTGAAGGCCCTCCTGTCATCGCGCTGGCAGACATCGCAGGGTGTCGTTCCGTTTTTCGTCGCACTGTCGCGTGCCGCGGTTTCACTGCGGGAATGTCTTTTGAACGATTCGGTCGAACTGGAAATGCCGCTTGAAGTACATGAGGAGAACGACAATGTGGACGCTTGTGCTGTTTGATCTGCCAACGACATCGGCAACTCTTCGGAGGATGTACGGACGATTCCGAAAGAAGCTGCTGGAGCTCGGGTTCGAGATGCTGCAGAAATCCGTATACTTGAGGTGGGAGGATTCCGACATGGTTGCAGAGACATTGCAGAAACATGTTGAGGCAATCCTGCCGCCGGAGGGGCAGGTGACGATCCTGCCGCTGACCAATCGGGCTTGGCAGACGGTGCGCGTAATTGTCGACGGCGCACCCCGGCCGCCGCGCGAAAAACCTCAAAGTTTTTTGCTTTTTGGGTAGCATTCCGAGGGTGATTTTTGATAAAATATCAATGTTTTTTGATGGGGGGACTGCGGTTTCAGCCAATGAATACGCGGTTTTCCCGTCATCTAAACAAATCTAGGTTGTGAAAGGCCACCGAAATGGTGGTTCAAGCAACTTAAATCATTCAGCAGACTGATCTATATTTTTGTTGTGAAAGGCCACCGAAATGGTGGTTCAAGCAACGGAAGAGTCATGCGTCTCTCATAGTACTCAAGTTGTGAAAGGCCACCGAAATGGTGGTTCAAGCAACCAAGTTCGGGTTCGCTACCGTTAACGGCTAAGTTGTGAAAGGCCACCGAAATGGTGGTTCAAGCAACTTCACTGCGGCGCCTCCTCCGTGTCCTGGGCGTTGTGAAAGGCCACCGAAATGGTGGTTCAAGCAACGGATCTCGATTCCGAATCCGTTCGACAGCCGTTGTGAAAGGCCACCGAAATGGTGGTTCAAGCAACTCCGGAACTTGGTTTGATTGTTTTGTTCATGGGTTGTGAAAGGCCACCGAAATGG
>OCTX012277157.1_pt1 | contig 15789 bp, 14 predicted proteins | sample 1539691 | NCBI WGS metagenome assembly OCTX01 (sample SAMN02144231, study PRJEB22623) | gut metagenome | biome: sheep rumen | host: Ovis aries | place: New Zealand | reverse complement strand
ATTTCCTCGTGTTTCAGCGTGTCATAAGGTCAAGCTGCTTTTCCTGCAAGCAGGAACGCAGTTTGACTTTTGACACTTATGTCATAAAATTAGTTTTTTGTTGACAGATAAAAAAATGAAGAGTATCCTAAGAACATCTTTTTTTCAAAAAGTATTTAATTCAAGGAGTTATATTACATGCGTAGATCAGTTCTCGCAACTTCACATGTCGCAAATCATAGATCATCTCTAGTCAGACTAGTGAATGGTTTTAATTTGATATGTAAAAGTTCGGGAATTAGAGAAGTATAGGATACTACACATTTTGAGTTTTAATATATTTGTAGATTCAAACCACCTATCTAATTCGGATAGGTGGTTTTTAATTATATTTTTTGATTATAAAGGAGGAATGACAGATGGAAGTGAATTACAGTATTACAGATTCAGTAACCCCGGAGGAATATATGAAGCTACGCGAAGCAGTGGGCTGGGGACTGTTTCCGCTCGAAGAAGCGGAGGCTGGACTAAGTAACTCATATATATGGTGCTTGCGTGATAATGAAGCATCGGGACGTCCTATAGGAATCGGACGAGTCATCTGGGACCATGGCTATGTAATGTATATAGCGGATATCATCGTCATTCCAGAGTATCAGGGAAATGGGCTCGGACGAGTCATTATGGAGCAGGTGATGGACTTTATACATGAACAGCTAAAACCTGGGTATAAGTTCATGGTGTCACTATGTTCAGCAAAGGGAAAAGAAGAATTTTATAAAAAATTTGGTTTTGTAGTAAGACCAAATGATGATGTTGGCCCTGGAATGCACCAGTGGTTTGCAAATGAGCAAGGTTGCTAAAAATGAGGGATGTCCCTGAATGTTTTTGAAATACCTACATAATAGTTAAGAAAGAAGGAAAATAATATGATACTACGAGCATATAAGAAAGAAGATTCACCAATAATTGCCACATGGCTTAGAACAGAAGAAGAGCTGTATAAATGGTCGTCTGACAGATTTAATAAATTTCCTCTGGAAGAAAATGATATTGAAGAGAACTATGCACCGCAGCTTTTAACAGGCAGATTCTTCCCACTTACAGCAGAGGATGAAGAGGGAAATGTTATAGGACATTTTATTATAAGATACCCAAGAGAAGATGATGACAGCAGTGTTAGATTCGGATTTGTAATAGTTGATCCAAAGCTTCGTGGAAAGGGGTATGGGCATAAAATGCTCCAACTGGGAGTAGAGTACGTAAAAGAAAACTTAAGTGCCAAAAGGATTGATCTTGGAGTATTCGAGAATAATGAAAGTGCAAAGCACTGCTACGAAGCAGTAGGCTTCAAGGAATATAACATAAGAGACTGCGAACTGCCAATCGGCAACTGGAAATGTATAGATATGGAGATGTTTATAAATGAATAAAGATTTTGATATAAGGCTGATAACTATAGAGGACTATGATGAGATATTTGCTCTTTGGAATGCTGCTGAGCAAAGCCGCAGGGCTCTGAATCCGGTGGATGACTCCCGTGAAGGAATTGACAGATATCTGAAACGTAATCCCAATACCTGCTTTGCTGCTGTGTCGGACGGGAAGATAATAGGTGTGATTCTTACAGGTCATGACGGCCGGCGTGCCATAGTTCATCACCTATCGGTGCATCCGGATTTTCGAAGGATGGGTATAGCTGAAAGACTTGTTTCTACAGCGGAGAAAGCACTGAAGGAAGAGGGAATACAGAAGATATTTGGACTGGTATTTAAGGATAATGACCCGGCGAATGCATTTTGGGAAAGTCAGGGATATTCCCTTAGGACCAATCTCAACTACCGCAACAAGAGCCTGAATGATGAGATTCCAGTGGGAGACTGAGATGAATATTGTAACGAAAGTAATGGAAAAGGATATATAAATGGATAATAGAACAGAAGCTACGGAAGAATTTTTTATTTTAGATGAATCATATATTGATGAAATGGCAGAGCTTTATAAGAACGCATTTGCCGGAGAACCCTGGAATGATGACTGGAGCGATAGAGTACAATTATATGAATATATAAAGGAGATATCCGGTGCGTATAACTGTCTTAATTATGGACTTAAGGTGGATGGTAAGCTGGTTGCTATGTCTCTGGGGATGATAAGACACTGGTGGGAAGGTACCAATTATAATATTGAGGAATTATGTGTCTCATCTGAACTTCAGGGAAAAGGCATGGGTAGTCGTTTCATGGAAATGATTGAAAGGGATATACAGACAAGAGGTGCAGTTGGAATCTTTCTTCAAACAGATAATGATAAACCTGCATATAAGTTCTATCAAAAGATAGGTTTTGGTAATCTGGGGGCGCATGTGAGTCTTTATAAAAGTCTCATTCAAATGAATGGAGGTAAAGAAAAATGATTATTAAAGATATAGATAAAGGTAAGGATTTTGATTGGGGCAAGACATCAAAAGATTATGCAAAGTACAGGGACATATATCCACAGGAGTTTTATGATTACATTTTAAATCTGGGACTTTGCAAGGATGGACAGAAGGTTCTGGATATTGGAACAGGAACAGGCGTTCTTCCGAGAAATATGTATAAATACGGAGCAACTTGGGTTGGAACTGATATAGCCGAGAATCAAATCGAGCAGGCAAAAGCTCTTACTAATGAGGTAGGGATGGATATAGAATTCTTCGCTTCAAAGGCGGAGGATGTATCATTTCCAGACAGGACATTTGATGTAATCACCGCTTGTCAGTGTATCTGGTATTTAAATCATGAAGTGACTGCTCCACAGTTTGCGAAGATGCTAAAACCGGGCGGACATTTCCTGATTCTCTACATGGGTTGGCTTCCTTATGAGGACGATATAGCAGGAAAGAGTGAAGAAATTATTTTGAAGTATAATCCTGTATGGAATGCGTATGGTGATACGGTTCATCCTGTCTGGGTGCCAGATCAGTATATAGAATACTTCAATCTGTTATCCCAAAAGGAATTCAGAGTTGATATTCCATTTACGCGAGAATCATGGCATGGCAGAATGCGTGCCTGCAGAGGAGTAGGAGCTTCTATGTCAGATGCGGATATTGCAGCCTGGGATAAGGAACACGCTGAGATGCTTATGGAAAATGCATCGGAAGAGTTTTGTGTTAAGCATTATGTGTCTATAGCAGATTTGCAGCTTAAGGCGGATTAGTAAACTACTGATAGTACTGCTTAAAAAGCTTCTACATAGGTAGCAATATAAAAAGGAGAAAAACTATGGTATTAGAAGATTTTACTGAAGAAAGAAATGCGATAATAAATCCTTGGGATATAATTAAGGAATTACCGGGAATTCCGAAGGTGGCTATAAGTTGCTACTCCCACGTTACATTTGAACGTATGCTGGATAGTTTTGAAGCAAGTGAAGTGGTTTATGTGCTAAAGGTTGCTAATCAGAAAATGCCAGTATATAAGGTTAAAAGAGATGGGAAGGAATATGTTTTATTTAACTGTGATGTGGGTGCCCCTGCTGCGGCTGGATGTGTGGAAGAACTCTATCAATTAGGAGTAGAAACTATTATTATATTCGGAACATGTGGAGTTCTTGATTCCAGTATAGAAGATTGTTCTATCATTATTCCTGATGCAGCGGTTAGAGATGAGGGGACAAGCTATCATTATGCACCAAGCTCTGAGGAGATAGAGGTTAATAAGACTATTTCAAAAGATAGTATAGCGGTTTCAAATATAATGGATACATTTATAGCCCTCCTGGAAGAGACTGGTATCCATTACACGATAGGAAAAGTATGGACTACAGACGCCATCTATAGAGAAACCAGAGAAAAAATGGAAAAGAGGAAAGAGAAGGGCTGCATATGTGTAGATATGGAGTGTTCAGCTCTTGCCGCAGTAGCACAGTTTAGAGGAAAAAATATGTTTTCGTTTTTCTACGCGGCAGATAGTCTCGATACTGATGAGTGGGACAGCAGAAGCCTTGGCAATTATGATAAGGTTGAAGAAAAGGATTCTATAGCTATGCTTGCTGTTCAGCTGGCAGATAGAATTCTGTACTACTCTACTACTCAATAAAACTGATCTCTTGAGTGAAAGTCAGGTAGAGGAGGTCAGGGCTGGTCTCAGAAATATTCAGCAGGAAGCAGAAATTATTGCTACAGTTCATGGAAATGTCGAACTTGACTATATCCTTGAGAGAGAAGACTAGCCGGCTGGGCAAGAAGACACTGAAGGATAAGCAGATAAAGCTATGAATTGATAGTGTGACTTAGAATATCTATATACTCCAGTGTAAGTGCTGAGGGACGAATGGTTTTAGGGAGAATGTATCCTATCTCCATATAGTCATCCACCTTTAATGGCTTTGCTATTATGTTTGGACCATTTAGCTCTTCATTTATGATTCCACTGCATATGGTATATCCATTCATACCTATAAGCATATTAAAGAGTGTGGCTCTGTCACGAACAATGATTTCTTTGTCTGAGTCTACGGTACTGAGAATTTCTTCTGAAAAATAAAATGAATTATGAGATCCCTGCTCGTAGGATAGACGAGGGTATGGCTTTAGATCATTAAGCGATAAACTCTTCTTTTCTGCCAGCGGGGATTTTCTTCCTATAAAAACATGGGGTTTAACTTTTATGAGTGAAGTGAATGTCAGATTATTATCTCTCAATGTTTTATTGATAACGGTATTATTGAATTCATTAATATACAGTATGCCTATTTCACTTCGTAACTTCGCTACATCGCGGATTATATCGTAGGTCTCTGTTTCTCTCATATGAAATTCATACTTGTCACCGCCCTCTCTTTTAAGCAGCTCGACAAATGATTCGACTACAAAAGAATAATGCTGCGATGAAACTGAAAATCTGTGTTTACCGGTTCCCTTACCGTTATATCTTTCGTCTATAAGGTTAGTCTGTTCAAGAACCTGCCTGGCATATCCCAGGAATTCTTCGCCTTCCTGAGTTAACTCGATACCTTTCTTTGACCGGTTAAAAATGGTAATACCATATTCCTTTTCAAGCTCTTGAATAGATGCAGTAAGACTAGGCTGGGCTATATACAGCTTCTTCGCCGCTTCAGTGATATTTCCTGTATCCGCAACAACGGTAATATATTTTAATTGTTTTAAAGTCATGATTCCTCCGAGGTTATAGGAATAGCCTATAACTATTAATAAGCATAGATTATACTAACTATTATACCATAATACATAGGAAAAATCTATGAATAAATTAAAGCTTTTTATATTTTACCTATCAAAGTAGTAGTTTTATACTCCTAAATCAAGAAAAGTATTCTTGATTCGATTAAAGAATATAGATTTTGAAATATCGGTTAAAAAGGAGAATAAAAATGAAAACATCAGTTGTTGGTTATCCCAGAATAGGTAAAAACAGAGAATTGAAGTTTGCTTCAGAAAAGTTTTTCAAGGGAGAGATAACAGAGGCAGAGCTTATTGCTACAGCTTCAGATCTTAGAAAGCAGTTTATTATAAAGCAGAAGGAATCAGGTATAAGCTTTATACCTTCGAATGATTTCTCATTTTATGATAACGTGCTTGATGCTGCAGTTCTTTTCAACATAGTTCCGGCAAGATACAATGCACTTGGTCTTTCACCGCTTGAGACATATTTCGCTATGGCAAGAGGATATCAGGGAGAACAGGGAAATGTTAAAGCTCTTGCCATGAAGAAGTGGTTCAATACTAACTATCATTATATTGTTCCTGAAATTGATGACGATACAGAGATTAAGCTTAGCGGTAATAAGCCGGTTGAAGCTTACAAGGAAGCAAAGGGAATTGGAGTAGATACAAAGGTTTCTCTTGTTGGACCATTTACTCTTCTCAAACTTGCCAAGTATACAGGCAGTAAGTCGGCAAAGGATTTTGTTAAGGCATTAAGCGATGCTTATATTGAACTTATCGGTGAGCTTGCAAGCGCAGGTGCTGAGTGGATACAGTTTGATGAGCCATCTCTTGTCAAGGATATCGGCGAAGAAGATAAGTCGCTCTTTACTGAAATATATCAGTCTCTCCTGGATTCTAAGAAGTCGCTTAAGGTTCTTATACAGACATACTTTGGTGATATTCGTGACATTTATTCTGAGGTAACATCTCTTGCGTTTGATGGAATCGGACTTGATTTTATAGAGGGTAGAAAGACATTTGAACTTATAAGGACAAATGGTTTCCCTGGCGATAAGATTCTTTTTGCAGGACTAGTAAATGGTAAAAATATCTGGAGAAATAACTACGCTAAGACACTCGACGCACTTAAGGAGCTTAAAGCTCTCAAAGCAGAAGTTGTACTTAGTACATCATGCTCACTTCTCCATGTTCCGTATACTCTGGCAAGCGAGGACAAGCTTTCAGCAGACTATCTGAAGCATTTTGCTTTTGCTGAAGAGAAGCTTTCAGAACTAAGTGAACTGGCAAAGCTTTCTGACTTCTCTGAGTCTGGAAATGTTGCTGCTGAAATCACATTTACTGCTAATCAGGAGCTCTTCCACGACCGTATTGATAGCGTGGACGAAGCTGTTAAGGCAAGGGTTGCTGCTATAAAAGCTTCAGATTACACAAGACTTCCTGAGTTTCATGAGAGAGAGAAGATTCAGAAGGAGAAGCTGGGGCTTCCGCTCTTCCCAACTACAACTATTGGTTCATTCCCTCAGACACAGGATGTCAGACAGAACAGACAGAAATATCGTAAAGGACTTATCTCTGTCGATGAATATACAGAATTTAACAAGAAAAAGATATCTGAATGTATCAAGCTTCAGGAAGAGATAGGACTTGATGTCATTGTTCATGGTGAGTATGAACGAAATGACATGGTTGAATACTTTGGAGAGAATCTTTCCGGATATATCTTTACCGAGAAGGCATGGGTTCAGTCGTATGGAACAAGATGTGTTAAGCCGCCAATTATCTGGGGTGATGTATCAAGAAAGAATCCTATCACTGTAGCCTGGTCTAAATTTGCAAAAAGCTGTACAGATAAGCCGGTAAAGGGAATGCTTACAGGTCCTGTTACAATACTAAACTGGTCATTCCCAAGAGAAGATATCTCCATTAAGGAAAGTACACTTCAGATAGCGCTTGCTATCAGGGATGAAGTCCTTGATCTGGAAGCAAATGGAATCGATATTATTCAGATTGACGAAGCTGCTCTTAGAGAAAAACTTCCACTACGTAAGTCAGACTGGTATTCACAGTATCTTGACTGGGCTATACCGGCATTCCGTCTGGTTCATAGTGGTGTGAAGCCGGAAACACAGATTCATACGCATATGTGTTACAGTGAATTTACAGACATTATTCCGGCAATCGATGCTATGGATGCTGATGTTATTACATTTGAAGCATCAAGATCTGACCTTCAGATTCTTGATTCACTGAAGGAAAATAACTTCAAGACAGAGGTTGGTCCTGGTGTATATGATATCCATAGTCCTAGAGTTCCATCAGTAGATGAGATAGTAAATGCTCTAAACGCTATGAGAGAAAGAATAGAGGACAGCAAGCTATGGGTTAACCCGGATTGCGGACTTAAAACAAGAGGCGAGACTGAAACGAAGGCGAGCCTTATAAATCTTGTAAAGGCAGCTGAGATTATAAGAAATAAGTAGGTAATAAGCTGTATATTTTAAGCAGTATGTGAGGTAAATCATTGAAGATATCAGAGATATATAAGAATAAAAAAAGGAGTCTTTCTTTTGAGATATTTCCACCGAAGAAGGACTCACAGCTGGAAGATATAGACGATACTTTGGATGTTCTTTCTGAACTAAATCCAGATTTTATAAGTGTTACATTTGGAGCAGGAGGTTCTTCTAACTGTAATCGTACCATAGAACTGGCAAAAAAAATTAAGTATAAATATGGTATTGAACCAGTGGTTCATCTCACGTGTCTGCATTATGATAAGACTGAAATCAGAGAGTTTGCCAGAGTATTAAAGAAGGAAGGAATAGAGAATGTTCTTGCACTCAGGGGAGATAAAAATGACAGGGTGAAGGAAAAAGATGATTTTAAACATTCCTCGGATCTTATCAGATTTTTGAAACCTGATTATGATTTCTGTTTTCTGGGAGCATGTTATCCGGAGTGTCATCCTGAATCACCTGACAGAGTAAGTGAACTTAAATGTCTCCGCTCCAAAGTGGATGCCGGGGCTGAGGTGCTTATATCACAGCTCTTCTTTGATAATGAAACATTCTTTCGCTTTAATGAGCAGTGTAAGATAGCAGATATAAATATACCGGTTATTCCCGGAGTAATGCCGGTTATAAATGCAACTCAGATAAAGCGGATGATCAGTATGTGTAATGCTACATTTCCCGAAAGATTCGAAAGAATTATTAAGCGTTATGAGAATAACAAAGAAGCTCTTTTTGATGCAGGCATGTCCTATGCACTTAGTCAGATTATCGACCTTCTTGTCAGCGATATACAGGGAATACACTTATATACAATGAATAACCCTGCAGTTGCAAGAAGAATATGCGAAGGAATCAAAAATATAGTTTAATTATTTTCATATGTAAATCTTATTGTATTGAGGAAAATATACAATTGCAAGGTGGCAAATTGTGCAAATGTTACAAAAAACTTTGTAGCTTCTCACATAGCTAATATTATAATAGTATGGTAGTATAAACTACGTTTTATTGTATGGATAAAACGTAGTTTATTTTATTAAGAGGTGACAAAATGAGGGTAAAAGTATCAAAAGTTTTACTGGCACTGCTTACTGCAATATGCTTTGCATGTTTTGCTTATGCAGGACCAGGCGTTTACGCAGAGGGTGAAGAGGAACCGGAGGTCGTTGCTGAAAATGCTGAGGATTTTATAAATCAGCTAAAAGACGGAGAAATCTACATCTCAGGTCTTGCATCTGGAGATTATACAAAGGTTATAATACCAGAAAAAATTGATGGAAAACCGGTAACAAAGATAAATGCACAGGCATTTATGAATAAAAATAAAATAAAGGAAGTTATTATTCCGGATTCAGTTCGTTCTATCGGTGCACAGGCATTTTATGGATGCAATCAGATGACGGACATAACTATTCCTGTAGATACAGAATATGCTTCAAATACATTTTACTATTGTGGAAGTATCAGTACAATCAACTTTACTCCAGGTGAAAATGGAATAATGATAGATTCGAATGAATCTGCTTATTCAGAAGGTACAGGAGTTTGGTTTTCAGATACAGTTGCATATCAGGCTGGAAATCTTACAACAGTAAACTTTAGCGATGGTATAAAACATATAGGTGCTAATTCTATAAGAAACCGTGGAAAACTAACTACAGTAAACCTTCCCAATAATGAGTTTACTGTAGGTTATGCAGCGTTTTTTGATGATTATATGGCTGCGTTTGATAAGAAGGATATATTAAACATTACTGAATTTGGTCAACATTCTTTTTCCCATTGTGGTGGACTTGAAGAATTATCATTTAATGGAAAGATTAAGGAAATACCATATAGAGCATTCTATAATTGTAAGGAAATTAAAAAGCTGACTATACCAGATACAGTTGAAACAATAGACAGAGAAGCTTTTAGATATTGTACTAACATAGAAGAAGTTACAATTCCTGTAGATACTATATATGCTGATAATACTTTCTATAACAATGATAGTATTAAAATACTCAACTATACTCCGGGAAGAACCGGAATAATGTGGGAAGCCAGTGATTCAGGTTATTCAGTTGAGAATGGTATCTGGTTTTCAAATACAATTGCATATCAGGCTGCAAAACTTGAAACTGTTAATTTTATAGGTGAAATAACACATATAGGAGCAAATTCAGTTAGAAATAATAAAGAAACTTTTACTACTGTTAATTTTCCTGACAATGAATTTACCGTAGGATATGCAGCATTTTATACAGATAAATATGCTGTAATTGATTCAGATGCTGTATCAAGAGCTACCTCTATAGGTCAGTATGCATTCTATGAATGTGCTGGACTTGATGATTTGAAGTTCAATGATCAGATTACAGAAATACCATATAGGGCATTTTATAATTGTAGGGGAATTAAAAAGCTGACTATTCCAGATACAGTTGAAACAATAGACAGAGAAGCCTTTAGATATTGTACTAACATAGAGGAAGTTACAATTCCTGTAGATACTACATATGCTGATAATACTTTCTATAACAATGATAGTATTAAAACAATCAACTATACTCCGGGAAGAACCGGAATAATGTGGGAAGCCGGTGATTCAGGTTATCCAGCTGAGAATGGTATCTGGTATTCAAATACAATTGCATATCAGGCTGCAAAACTTGAAACTGTAAATTTTATAGGTGAAATAACACATATAGGAGCTAATTCGGTTAGAAATAATAAAGAAACTTTTACTACTGTTAATCTTCCCCAAAATGAATTTACTGTAGGATATGCAGCATTTTATCAGGATACACACCTTTCAGTTAATGGAGAAGAGTTGGCAAATGCAACTGAAATAGGCGAATATGCTTTTCAGCAGTGTCTAGGAATGAAAGACCTTAATATAAATAAAAAGGTATCAAATATAGGAAAAAATGCGTTTAATGGTTGTACTGAAATTAATACTCTGACTATTCCGGATAGTGTAACAGATATTGGTCAGAATGCTTTTGCAGGCTGTGCTAATTTAACAGAAATCTCTATACCTATCGATGTACATTATTCTGATAATACATTTTCAGAATATAATTCTGTAACTAAAGTAGTATATACAAAAGGTACATACGGAAATAGTAAAAATAGTGAAGGTCATAATGATTCTTATTCTCTTCAGAAGAAGACGGATAACAATGAGACGGTGATATTTGCTGATGGAGTTAAATACATCGATAGTGCAATGTTTAATGATAACTGTAATAAAAGTATCAAAAACATTAAATTCCCGAAGTCTTTAGAAGGTATTGGAGCTAATGCGTTTGTTAAAGGGATAGATGCAGTATTCTATGGTTATAAGGGTACTGCTGCGGAAACATATGTAAATAGTGCAGAGGATGATACATTATCATTCAGACCTCTTGAATATCCGATTTTTACTGAGCAGGCTGATGAAACTGAACTTGGTAAAGAAGAACAGTTTGATGCATTTGTTTATACAGATATTGATACAGAGTCAAAAGAGATAAAGTGGTCTGTAAAGGACGCTAATTCTAAGAAGACTGTTATCAAAGATGGTAAGCTGACTGTTGGTGATAATGAGAAAGCTGCAGAAATAAAGGTTTGTGCAACATATGGTGATAATACTGTTGAAGTTCCTGTAAAGATTAACAGAACAGTTAAAATAGTTGAATTTGATGCGCTTGATGGTACATCCACAGAAGAAGCTATTGCAACTGATGCTGATGGAAAGATAGCTGAACTTCCAACTGCTACATATGATAACTTCACATTTGATGGCTGGTTTACAGCTAAAGAAGGTGGAGATAAAGTAATTGCTGATACTGTATTTGATGAAGATACTGTTGTTTATGCTCAGTATTCATTAACTCCTGTTGACTCAGTAGAGATTAAAGCAGGTTCTCAGCCAAAGAGTGGTGTAGCATTAGATACATCTGTTGCATCAATCAGTGATAGTGTAGATGCTGATTCTGTTAAGGTAAGCTACTCAGCTGATGGCAAGGATGCTGTTGGAGAAGCAAAGTGTGTGACCACTTATGCTATTAATGTATCATTCAAGCTTAAGAATGGATTTACTATTACAGAAAAAAGCGCTGTTAAGCTTAATGGTGCAACTGTAAAGGCTTCTGCAGCTGATGGTGTATATACTGTATCAACTGAATTTGCGGCTACAACTCATGGTGAGACAGTTCTGAAGTATGCTAAAGAAGCTACTAAGACTGAAGAAGGATATTCAGGAGATAAGTGCTGTTCAATTTGTAACGAAGTACTTGAAAAGGGTAAGACTATTCCTAAACTTCCTGAAGATTCTAAAGACACTAAAGCTTCTGAAGATGGATATGTTGATGCTTCAACTCTTAAGAGTGATATGATTAAGACAGGACTTCTCGTATCTGATAAGAAGACAGGCGGAAAGTACAAGATTACCAAGGTAACAAAGAAGAAGGGTAAGATATCCGGCGGATATGTAACTTACATGATGCCTTATAATAAGGACTCAAAGACAGCTGCAGTTAAGGATACAGTTACACTTGGAGGGGTTAAGTTCAAGGTAAATGTAATCAATTCAAAGGCATTTGCAGGCTGTGCTAAACTTACAAAGGTTACAATCGGAAAGAATGTAACTAAGATAGGCACTAGTGCATTTAAGGGCGATGCTAAGTTAAAGAATATCATCTTCAAGGGTACAAAAGTTAAGAAGATGGGCTCAAATGCATTTAAGGGTATCTATAAGAAGCCTAAGTTTAAAGCACCTAAAAAGGTTGTTAAGAAGTACAAGAAGATGATCAAGAAAGCTAAGGCACCAAAGAAATTCAAAATTTCTAAGTAAATTTATTTAAGAGGATAATGGTACTTAGACTGTTATCCTCTTTTAATATAACTGAAAACAAATGCGAAGCGGCTGCATAGCTGTGAAGCAGATACTACATAATAGGTAATAATTAAAAAAAGGAAGATATATAAAAATGATGAGACAACCGGAACTTACGACTCTATGTTATATAGAGAAGGATAATAAATATCTTATGATGCACCGGGTGAAGAAAGAAAAGGACATCAACAAGGATAAGTACATCGGAGTAGGTGGACATTTTGAATATGGTGAGAGCCCAGATGAATGCCTTAAGAGAGAAGTGATGGAAGAGACAGGACTTAAGCTGCTTAAGTATAAACCACGTGGTATCGTAACATTTATCTACGGTGATGCAAGCCACCCGGAAGATAGAATCGTAGAATATATGCATCTCTATACGGCGACAGAGTTTGAGGGCAATATGATTGAGTGTAATGAGGGCGTGCTGGAGTGGATAGAAAAGTCTGAGGTTTATAATCTCCCCATCTGGGAGGGGGACAAAATATTCTTTCGCCTCTTGGAAGAAAGAGAAGACTACTTTTCACTGAAGCTTGTTTATTCAGAGACAGATGAACTGATAGAAAGTGAGATAAACTAATGTAATCTTTCAGAATGATGCCATAATAACTTACAGGTAAAAAAATAAGAAGATGATGAAATAAAAAAAAGATTCCTCGGCTTCGCTCGGAATGACATATGGAAAGTTTGGGTAATTATAATAAAAACACTTGAAGAAGTAAGGTCGCGTTGAGAATAGAGTAAAGTTTTTGTCAGTTGTCGTTGAGAAAAAACTTGACGCACTGGCAGTTATTTGTTAAGGTTTAGAAGTAATAAAACATAAAAAGAGGTTACGAAATTGTACTGGACAGATATCAATGTTCAACTGAAAAAAGGTTATATTTATTATCCCTATGGGGATAGTGCGCCCATTTTCAGGATTTAAGTACGATTAGTAAATGTTAAATCTGAAATAAGTAGCATTATCTCCCATGAGTTTTTGAGGGTGTCAAATGAGACACCAGACGAACTATGAAGGGAGATTTTTTTATGTTTAATTTAAAGAAACAAATAAGAACATTATATATAACAGGAGTACTTGGGAATCTGTCGCTTACTGGAGCGTGGGTTGTTATACTTGCGGCAAGAGGATTTTCTCTTGTACAGATAGGATTTGCAGAGACAGTATTTCATATTACAAGTCTCATATGTGAGATTCCATCTGGAATGCTGGCTGATATGTATGGAAGAAAGAGGATGCTGGTGCTTGGAAATATGATGGCAGTAACCGGGGACCTGGTGATGCTTTTGTCACGAGACTATTGGATGGTGCTTCTGGCTATGCCATTTCATGCCATGGCATTTAACTTTGCTTCCGGTTCAGGAGAGGCACTTGCCTATGATTCCATGAAGAGGGAAGGTAGGCAGGATGGCTATGAGAAGTATGTTTCGAATCAATCAATCATCTATAGGATTGCGAGCGGAATATCCACACTTGCAGCAGGACTTGCGCTTTACCTGGGATACAGGAAGTCTTATTTGATAAGCGCTGTGATGGGATGTATTACACTTATGTTCACGCTTACTCTTTATGAGATAAAGGGGAAAGAGGAGAGGACTCACTCATCACTACTAAGAGAGATAATCTCATTTTTTATAGATTCGATAAAGTTTCTGTATCATAATTCCAAGGCAGCAAAGCTTATGTTCCTCAATTCATTTGTAGGAGCGGTTGATATACTGCTGCTTTTCTTCTTACAGAGTAAACTTAGGGATGCAGGGCTTTCTAACTGGATACTGGGACCGGCACTCTTTGTTATGGAAGTTGGAGGAATAGTCGGGGCAAAGCTGATACTTAAGGCAAAGAAAGCAAGGTACGTAAGTGTATTCATAGTCTGCACAACCGGTGTGCTGGCAGGGGTGCTGCTTGAGCATACAGGTATGGCTGCGCTTATGGTTTTAGGTGGATTTATCTCAGCCATGGCGGACGATGCGATTCAGATTAGGACTGATGCAAAGCTGGCGGATATGTTTCCATCAGAGCAGAGGGCGACACTTATATCTATATCATCATTTACATTTTCGGTGATAATGATTGTGCTGTCTCCGCTGGCAGGTTATTTCTTTTCTGTATGGTGAAGAAAGAAATGTAAATGAAGTGGATTAACAGGGGCTAAAAAGTGGAGGAGCTGTCTGTAAAATGGATAGCTTCTCATAGGAGGAGAAAAAAATGACAGATAAAGATATTCTGCAGATTGCTCTGGCGCAGTCTGCGGAGGATATAGGATGTAAAGCAGAAGACTTTACAAAAACAGAAAATGTAATATGCAAATATCACATGGGAGAGAACGCCAGAAAGTATATCAAGCAGCCGGTGATAGGAAACTTTGTTTCCTATGGAAGCAACGTGGTTGCAGCTGTGCAGGATGATATAAGAGATATCGCAGAAGAATATTTGAAGAAGTATGAGTTCTATCACCTGTTTGAAACTCCCAATATGACCTGGCTTAGTGAAAAACTAAAGCCACTAGGATATGGAGCATGCTTCATGGCAGAGTACTACCTTCCAAAGCTTGATATGGTGAAGGAGCATCCCTGTGATTTTGAACTTAAAGTTTTGGAGCAAAAGGATTTTACAGAGCTTTATGTTCCTGAGTGGGATAATGCGCTCTGTGAGGCGAGAAAAGAACTGGATGTGCTGGGAGTTGGGGCTTATACACAGGATAAGCTTATCGGCTTTGCTGCATGTTCGGCAGATGCTGATGAAATGTGGCAGATAGGTGTAGATGTACTTCCAGAGTATAGAAGAAATGGAATTGCAACCAGTGTTACAAGTAAGCTCATTACTGAAATCCTGAAAAGGGATAAGGTTCCATTTTATTGCACAGCTTGGTCTAATGTTCGATCGGTTAGAAATGCGGTTAAATGTGGATTCATCCCAGCGTGGGTGGAGATGACGATTAAGCCATTATCGGTAGTTGAAGAAATGAATGCGTAGGTAAATTGGTAAGGTAGCTACTATAAATAGCAAGTGATAATTGGTAAGGGGATAATAACAGTGATTGATGTAAATAAGATTGAGTTTGATAAACCTGCCTCTAATTGGAATGAGGCGCTGCCTGTCGGAAATGGAAGACTGGGCGGTATGGTTTTTGGAAATCCATATATTGAAAGAATTCAGCTGAATGAGGACAGTGTGTGGTTTGGCGGGAAGCAGGACAGAATAAATCCTTCTGCAAAGGAAAAGCTTCCTGAGATAAGAAGGCTTATTTTCGAAG
>OCTX011873173.1_pt1 | contig 15790 bp, 12 predicted proteins | sample 1539691 | NCBI WGS metagenome assembly OCTX01 (sample SAMN02144231, study PRJEB22623) | gut metagenome | biome: sheep rumen | host: Ovis aries | place: New Zealand | reverse complement strand
GGGGTAGAAATCGCTCAAATCTTTACAAATCAAACAAATATTTTGATAGATTTGGTTAGATTTGTAAGATTTCTCGCCGTAGGCGACTGCGTCGGGATGTTATCACCACATTGATTAATTTAATCTATAGGTCACAGGGATGCTATATCTGCAACGCACCACCTTACCACTTTGCTTACCTGGTGTCCATTTAGGCATGGCCTTGACTACACGGATAGCTTCATCACGCAAGGCTTGTACGCCAGCATTATGATCCTCTTCGTCTTGGCGTTCCTTATCGGTCTTGTAACTTGTAACCTCTATCGGAATGGCTTCACCAATACCAGGCGATGTAGCCAAGACTTCTGGATTTGTTAGGCTTCCATCCTTTTCTACGATGAACCTCACTATCACTCGACCTTGCACACCATTCTCAGTTGCAATTTTAGGGTATTTGATGTTTCGTGCAATATATTGCATCAGTTCTACATCGCCTCCAGGGAAATGTGGCAACTCCTCTACTAAATCAAATATCGGGTCATCACCTTGTTTCTTGGTTTGCACAACTATGGCTTCATCTGCATCGACGTGGTAGGCTTTCTTGATGTTGTCGGCAGAACTAATCACATCAACAGAAGTAATGTCTTCTTTGTTTATCTTACCGACCTCATCTTCAGAAGTAAGTTCTCCGTCAACTATATATGCCGTTTTTCCTTTCGTCTTGACAATCGTAGCACCATATCTACCTTTTTCTCCATAGACTTTCTTTGCTGGGCCAACGTCCATCACCGTTACCGAGGCTATAGCATCAGGCTTTATTTGGTTGAACTCCTCTCGTGAGACTTCTTTTCCATCAACGATAAACAAGTTGGCTTTCTTGCTACCATACACACCATTAAGATGGAGAATATGAGCACGACTGATACTACCAGCTTCATTCAACATGGCTTGAGTAACAGCACTTTGCTCCAATCCTGCTGCTTTTTGTTTCTTCACGTAAATGACAAACTCCGTATCACTCATTTTTGAGTTGTATTTCATCGTCTTTGTTGTCATCAGATTGCAAACATACTGACCAGGGGCGGTTTCTGTGAGATGAATCTCTTTGAGTGTACCCGCAGGAAGGTCAAGTAAGTTGAGTCGTTCCATGGGTTTTCCATTCACCAACATCGTGGTCTTCGACACTTCAAGTGCAATGCTACGACCTTCGGGAATCTGTTCTTCCTTGCCATTACGGAAGAACTTAACGCCTGGCTGATGGCGAATCTGGTAACTATCGCCTCGGTCATTGGTTTTCTCATTGTATACACATATTGCAGAGTCGTTATCTTTCGGTACTATCTCATAGTCGATGACGGTTTTTGCACTCATGGCCAACGAGACAAGAATTATAGGTACGATGTACAAGGCTTTAAGCCAAGTGCTTCGTTTAGATTTCTTTTTGAGCATCATAAATATTCGCTTTTTAGTTTTGGGTGTGTGAATGCCGTTGGCGAGGGTACAGGCCTGAATGCCCGTCGCTTTTTGCATCAAAAGGTGAATGTATTGGCTTTCATCAAAGCCGCATGAGAGGACGGATGCATCAGCTTCGTATTCGTGGAGGATGCGCAATTCTTGACGCAAGAACCACACCACGGGGTTGAACCATTGCAGAGCCGTGAGTATTTCTACGAACACGATGTCGTAGCTATGATGATGGCGCACATGCGCCTCTTCGTGAGCAAGGATAGAAGCCGATTGCAATTGCCAATCGGCATTTGATAGCACGATGGATTGCATCCATGAAAAAGGTGCAATATTACTATTTACCACACAGACATTGATTCCAGAAGGCAACGTATGTTTTTCGCTATTGAGCATCATCTTCTTCAGTTTCCAATAGCTTTTTACTAAATAAATCAAGCGGATAATGATGCCTATTAGCAATATCGCAGCCAGTAACTTTACTCCCAATTCTTCTATTAGGGAAAAAGGGGTAGTTATATTTTGTATTTGGCTGCCATCCATCATCTGCTCTTGAGGGTATAGGCTCTCTTCTTCCATCGAAGAAGGATTGATGGTAAGGCTTTTATGTATGGTGATGATGCACAAGGGTAACACTACCGATAGGACGATGCTACTCAGTAGCACGATACGATTCAACGTGTGCGTGGTCTCACGTGCCAATAGCAACATATAGAACAGGTAGAAAACGGCTATCAATGCAGCCACCTTCAGGTCATAATATATGAAGTCAGTCAACATGTTTTCTGTTTTGTAAGATGGTTAGTATTTCGTTAATGTCTTCCAATGAGAGTTCTTCCTCTTCGGCAAAGAACGAGACGAGCGATTTCACAGAACCACCAAAGAATGTGTCTTTCACATCATCCACAACCAATCGACGGTAACGTTCACGAGTTAGAAGCGGAGAGTAAACAAATGTCTTGCCCGAACCACTCTTGCGCTTTTCCACGAAGCCCTTTTGTTCCATAATCTTCAAAAACGTAGCTATGGTAGTATATGCCGGATGAGGCTCGGGATATTGCTTCTGTATTTCCGCAATGCATGCTCCTCGCTGCATGTCCCATAGGATGTTCATCACCTGCATCTCGCCCTTGGTAAGTGTTTTCTGTTGCATAATGCCTTGCTATTGGTTTACAAGGACAAAATTACTAACAAATTAGAAATCTAAAGGTTTAGTAGATGGAAAATACCAAAATAGGACAATTCTTTAACTTTTATTCTTAGTATTTGGCAATGGGTTATTAGTAATTAACGATTATAGTGTTTTACAACTATCAAAAACCTTTTTTGCCTTTATCGCATTCTCATAATATCTTTAACTATATGTTATTTCATTATAACAATAAGAAAAAAGAACTAAAAATTTGGAAGTATAAAAAATTATACCTATTTTCGCAACCAAAAGAAATAGAATGCCAACATTGTTAACGATATTTGGGATTAGGTTCTACTTTTATTTGGACGAGCATTTGCCTATTCATGTGCATGTTTCTTGCGGTGGGAAAAAGGCAAAAATAGCTCTTGAACCCAAAATAGAAGTGGTTTATAATCACGGGCTAAAGGAACAAGAAATGAAAAAAGCAATAGACACTTGCTTTATATATAGTGAAGATTTTATTAAAGAGTGGCATAAAAGATTTGGATAATAAAATAGTGCAGATATGGAAAAGATTAAGAATATTTGGTTTGACAATAATCGAATTTACATGAGGTCAACCGAAAATAGATTATTAAGTAGACCATTGGAAGCATATCCTGAACTTAAAGACGCATCTGCGGAACAACGCAATGATTTTACAATAGATGAAGATGGAATGGCTATTCGATGGGAGACACTGGATGCAGACATGCATATTTCCAGTTTTTATGAAACAACAGAACCCAATCCACAAAATGAAGTCGCAGCAATGTTTAACCGCTTTCCTTGGCTGAACGTCTCAGAAGTGGCTCGTGCCATAGGAATCAATAAGAGTCTACTTGCGAGATACATTTATGGAATCTCCAAACCCAGTGAACAGAGAGTGCAACAAATTCGAGAAGCCTTCCATTCATTCGGTCGTGAACTCCAAAGTGCATAAAAAACTTATTCAAATAAAAAAGAATCGGATGGCTGAGTTTTCCATCCGATTCTTTATCCTTCATTCTTTATTTTGGAAGATATTCGCTAAAATCCGTCAATCGCATATCACCTTTACGTAAATATGTGTCATGGAAAGCGAGGGCAGCACGCATGTGTTGAGGTTCATGACCCATTGGTGCAATATGTTTAAGATAATCGCGAAGCAATGGCTTATAGTCAGGATGCGCACAATTCTCGATTACTTCCCATGCTCGACGAACTGGTCCTTTACCGCGAAGGTCAGCCACACCTTGTTCAGTAACGATGATGTCTACGTCGTGTTCGGTAGAGTCAACATGGCAACACATGGGAACGATTGCTGAAATCTTACCACCTTTAGCCGTTGACGGCGTGGTAAAGATTGAAATATAGCCATTTCGCTCATAGTCGCACGAACCACCGATACCATTCATCAAGGCACTTCCACAAACGTGACTGGAATTCTCATTGCCATAAAGGTCGCATTCCAAAGGTGTATTGATGGCTATCACACCCAACCTACGAATCACCTCTGGCGAATTGGCAATCTCGCTTTGGCGAATCGTAAGGTGTTTGGAGAAATAATCCATGTTGTTATACACCATTTGCAGAGCCTCGTTAGTCACCGTCATGGCCGTTGCAGAAGCATAGCCGATGCGTTCTTCCAGCATATAGTTGACTGCTGCATCTTGTACCACTTCTGAATATACATTGAATCGAGGGATAAGCTTACTTGTTCCCAATGCCTTTAGAACGGCATTTCCCGTGGTTCCCACTCCACTTTGAATGGGTAGGAATTGCTTAGGAATGCGTCCCACCTTCATGTCATTTGCCAAAAGTTCAGCCACATGATGACCGATGCTCATGATTTCCCCATCGGGTTCCTTGAAAGCACGTGCTTCTTCGGGAATACAACTCTCGATAACACCAACGATTTTCTTTGGGTCTATAGAGACGTAATCCTTACCGATACGATCGTAGGGAGAATGAATATCCATCACTTCACGATCTTCCCAAACCTCTCTGGGTTCCCAAGTATCGTGAAGGTATCTTGAATTAGGATTGTGGAACGTATTGTGTTCGATGATGATTTTCTTTGCCAATCTTGCAATGGTCGTAACGATACCACCTGCGGAAGTCAAGAAAGCCTTACACTCAGTTTCGCCCTCTTCCATATCGCTCACCTCAATGACAGCCCAATCCACTTCACCGTAAAAACCACGACGAAGTCGTTCTGCCATGTGTCCTAAGTGCATGTCTTCATAATCCACCTCACCTAAATTGGTGTGTGTACGGAAATCCTTATTCGTAGAAAAAGGTGCCCTAAACTTCAAGGCCTTTGCCGCAGCCATGTCACCCTCTACACTTTGGCAACTTGAAGCACCAGTAAGAATTCCCACTTGGAAGGGTATTCCCTGCTCGTGAAGACGGATGGCACGTTTAGATAATTCGCGGAAAATTGCCTTTGGATTGGCATTAGGCGTAAAGCCAGACAGCGCCATCATGTCGCCGTCGTTAATCATCTCGGCAGCCTCTACTGCCGTTATTCTTCTGTAAGTCATAACGTTGTTATCTGAATTTTGGCTGCAAAGTTAATCATTTTTTTATGAAAAGACCTTGTATACATAGCTTTTTTAATGAAATATGGGGCTGAAAGTGTTGAATGTCAATTAAAATCGTTAACTTTGCAGCAATTTAATAGTATCATCCGAAGAAAAAATGAAACAGATATTATTGGTTTACAATACACTAAGTAGGAAAAAAGAGCGTTTCGAACCCATTAATGCTCCTCATGTAGGCATGTACGTTTGTGGCCCCACGGTTTATGGCGACCCACATTTAGGACATGCTCGTCCTGCCATTACTTTTGATATTCTCTTCCGCTACTTGAAACATCTTGGTTACAAGGTGAGATATGTGCGCAATATCACTGATGTTGGACATTTGGAACATGATGCCGATGAAGGTGACGATAAGATAGAGAAGAAAGCAAAGCTCGAACAGTTGGAACCGATGGAGATTGCGCAATATTATACCAATCGCTATCATGCCGCCATGGACGCATTAGGTTGTCTTCGTCCAAGTATAGAACCTCATGCAACGGGACATATCATCGAACAGGAAGAATTGGTGAAGGAAATCATTGCCAATGGTTTTGCTTACGAAAGCAATGGTTCTATCTACTTTGACATTGAGGCATATAACCAAAAATATAAATATGGTATATTGAGCGGTCGTTCTTTGGAAAACATCAAGGATGAAAGTCGTACTCTTGCTGGTGTTGGCGAGAAACACAACCAAGCTGACTTTGCACTATGGAAGAAAGCATCTGCCGAACATATCATGCGTTGGCCTTCACCTTGGAGCGACGGATTCCCAGGATGGCATTGTGAATGTACCGCAATGGGAAGAAAATATTTGGGTAAGCATTTCGACATTCACGGTGGTGGAATGGACCTTGTATTCCCACATCATGAATGTGAGATAGCACAAGCTGTTGCTTCACAAGGCGAACAAATGGTGAAATATTGGATGCACAACAATATGATTACCATCAACGGACAAAAGATGGGAAAGAGTCTGGGTAATTTTATCACTCTTGAACAATTCTTCACGGGTAATAATGAGAATCTTACTCAAGCCTTCTCACCCATGACCATTCGCTTCTTCATATTGTCTGCCCACTATCGTTCTACAGTTGACTTCTCCAACGAAGCCTTGTTAGCAAGCCAAAAGGGATTAGAGCGCTTGTTTGATGGATTGGCTAATTTGGAAAGAGTGCCTGTAAGTAAGAGTTGTGATGCAGCTACGGAAAAGTTTGTCAAAGAATTGCGCCAGCGTTGCTATGATGCGATGAACGATGACTTAATGACACAACTCGTGATTAGTTATCTATTCGAAGCCTGCCATGTGGTGAATGCACTTATTGATCGTAAAGCAACTATCTGTGCCGACTGCTTGAAAGAACTTTCCGAAGTGATGCATTTGTTCACAGAAGACCTGCTGGGACTTAAAAACGAGAAAGGTTCCAACAACGTTGCACGTGAGGAATCTTTCGGTAAAGTGGTAGACATGGTTCTCGACCTTCGCGCCAAAGCCAAAGCCGCCAAAGATTGGGCAACCAGTGATCTCATTCGTGACGAATTAGCTTCCTTAGGTTTTGAAGTTAAAGACACTAAAGAAGGGGTAACCTGGAAATTGAATAAATAACTGCAAATTGCCAAATAATCAAACGTAATTGAAAAGGCATGTAAATGTTTTTACACCCTTTATCAATTACGTTTGTTGTTCTTTTCGTTAAATATCTTTAATAGAGAAAGTTAAATATCAATTATTATCCTGTTTTTTCCTATCTTTGTTAGATTAAACAAACTAAAAATCATGAAAAGATTCATACTTTTTTATTCATTCTTTACTTTTTGTCTTCTCATGGTAGAGGCAAATCCAATAAGTAAAGCCCAGGCACTTCAAGAAGCCAAGGAGTTTTTATCATCAAAGGGAATCGTCATGCAAACGACCGATGAGGCATATAAAGCTCCGCGCAAAGCCAACTCTAAAGATGCCAATCCATATTATTATATATATAATGTGGGAAATGATAATGGATTCGTAATCGTATCCGGCGATGATCGCACAGAAAAAATCCTTGGTTATGTGGACTCAGGCAATTTCGACGAAGATAATGTTCCTGCTCCATTAAAGGAATGGCTACGCGGATATGAGCGAGAGATAGAATCATTGTCTACGATAGAACTATCAACATCTTCGCTCAAAAGGAAAGTGATTGAGAAAACTAAAAAAGCTATTCCTCCAATGACTACGTCGAAGTGGGCTAGTGGATATCCATATTACGCTTCAACTCCTACATTTGATAATGCTAATGCTCCTGTGGGATGTGGTCCTGTATGTTTAGCTCAGTTTTTATACTATTATAGAGATTATGTAAACTCTATAACATCTACTATTCCATCTTACACGGCAAATAATGTAACTGTAAGTGAAGTACCAGCAGGAACAATTATTGATTGGAATAATATTATTGATGAATATAGTTTTAATAGTAACTATACTGAAGCTCAAACAAAAGCAGTTGCAGACTTGATGCTATATGTAGGAGAATCAACATCAACTATTTATTATCCATATACTGCCTTAACAGCAACATCAAAATATCGCTCTGCATTAATCAATTATTTCGGTTTTGACAATTCAATTGCTTATATTGACAGAGAATATTATTCTGTAGAAGAATGGGAAAATAAAATATACAATGAACTTATTTGTGGACGACCTGTATTATATAATGCATTTTCAACTACAGCAGGACATACTTTATTAGTAGATGGATATGACGTTAGTGGTCTTTTCCATATTAATTGGGGTTGGGCAGGAAAAAATAATGGTTATTTTCGATTGTCCGTTTTAGATCGGTATAAGCAAGATGGCTTTTCTTCTATTCATCCTCAAGAATCATATACAGATAAGCATTCAGCTTTACTTTATGCCGTACCAACAAGTATGGGTTGTGTAAATTCAAGTAATTATGAATTAAACGGTAAGATAACAAGTGCATCCAATAATACAATAGCCTGCAAATTTCACAATCAATCGGGTATAGAAGGCTATTACCAATACGGTGTTGGATTCGTGAATGAAAATGATGAAGTTGTTTTGGTAAAAAAGTTCAATAATTCTTTTGCCTATTTAAATAACACAAATTCCGCAACAAGATACTTTAGTTTATCGGCAAATGATTTTCAAAATGCAGGCTTGGATTATGGGACATATAATGTAGTACCTTTATTCCAATATATTGATCACGGAGAATGGAAAGTATGTCAGCATGAGAGCGCTAACTATGCTATCGTAAATTATTCTTCCAATGGCATTTCAAGTTCTCTTCATTCTAATTTACAAAATATATTGGCTTCAAATATTGAATGTATTGGAGACGGTTTAAAAGGTAGTGAACAAATTATCAAAACAACAATAACCAATATAAGTAGCGATTACTCGTATTCTGGCATAATATATTGTTTTGCTAGTAATACTACAACTATTGGGGATGCCATTTCTTCTGGAAGGATTAATATAGATAAATCAGAAGATATCGTTGTAAATTTTCCATTTACACCAACAAATAGCGATATTTATAATATTTGGATATCTACTGATGAATATGGAGATCATATTATTGGGCAATCACAAATTAACATTAATTCTAATAGCATCCCTTCTTTGGACATTACTAGTATTAATTATACGATTCAAAAAAACGATGCAGGAACTATCAATAATCTTCTTTCAATTTGGGGAAACACCTTTGCTGTTAATATCACAGGTATAAAAAATACTAGTAATTATACGATTTATAAGAATCTTGTTGTGTGGTTAAGAGAATATGATAGCATGACTTCTTCGACATGGAATAGTAAACGTTTTTCTACTTATTCAGATAATGCTATTGGTAAACCTATTAAATTAGTTTTACCTCCTCAGTCTGAATATATCCTACCAATAGTTTTTGATAATCTAAAATTTTACACACGATATGATATTAGAATTGAATATGAAAATGGTGGTAAAATATACGTTGTCCCTCCCATGGTATTTCTCCCAGCTCTAACAACTTGGAAATCAGATGGAACAAGTATTTCTGTAGAACCACAGGAAACAATGGAGATAGATGACGATGTAATTGCTGTTGACATTACTGACGCTACAACCATTAAGACGCTGAACATTAATTCAAATCCCAATGTGTTATATTACATGGGAGAATCTCAAACAATACCAGAAGGATTATCAAATGCTAATGTTATTAAAGGTACATATTCAGAGAACGTAACACTTCGTGATAGTTGTGACTTCTTTGTACCCAAGACTTTTACAGCCAAGAATATTAGTTTTACAACAACGCCTTCTATTGGGGCTATATCTGGCAGCAATGTAGGATGGAATACTATTGCTTTGCCTTTTGATGTTACCTCTGTTAAGAATACAACTGACAACAAAGAAATCGACTGGTTCCATCCCAACGAAACTGTTGGCAAGGATTTCTGGGTTCGAGGATTCGAAAGATTAGATAAGGATGGTGACATTATCTTTGTTGATAATGTGGAACAAATGCAGGCTTACGAACCATATCTGTATAACGTCCCAAGTGAATATTGGGGAAAGAAACGTAATCTTTGCGGAAAGGAGTTGACATTCTATGGCGAGAATGCTACATTATATGATGTAAATGCCGGTGTCCACTCCAGTGCTTATAATTTAATTGGAACTACTATTGGTAAAACCATTAATAACGCTTGGTTCATCAATGCAGAAGGCGATGCATTTATATACAATGAATCACAAGATGTGCCCGCTTTCCATGCATATTTTGTAGACTCAAATCAACATTTCAGTTCTCTTGTTTCTCCAAAAGAAAAGCCAACTCTTCGTATTAAGTTTCATGATGACAATAATGTAACGAGTATCATGGCTCCATTAGATACAGACACCGACAAAGTAGATGTGTTTAATTTGCAAGGTGTGAAAGTTGCAACACTTTCGTTGAATAATGGTGCAATTGATATTCGCCAATTACCAAAAGGTGTTTATGTAGTTGGTGGAAAGAAAATGATTCGATAGATTGTAGAATTATAACCTAATAAAGCACTCTGCCATCTTAAGCAGAGTGCTTTTATCATCATAAGTAGGTATCATTTGATAGATATACTAACTTTTGTGTAAGAATGATACATTTAGACAGCGTAAACGATATATTTAGACATCAAAAACAATATGTTTATGAGTTCCTAATTATCTGACAGTTAAAAAAGATTTCTAAATCTTCATCCCTATGAAATATCGACTGAACCATCATTTGTATTCTTTCGCTTCCCTTTGCCCACGCAACACAGCAAGGGCATTGAGAGCAAGGGCTTCCATCTCGTCTTCTCCTGGGTAACAATGTGTTGGAGCCAAGAAATCGATACGTTTTCTTAATTGTTTCACTACATATTGAGAACGAGCCAAACCACCTGTGATGAGAATTGCATCTATGTTTCCGCATAATACCGCACCTTCTGCCGCAATAGCCTTTGCTGTATGATAAATCATGGCATCTACAATCAATTGCGCATGCTTATCACCATGCATGATGCGATTTTCTATTTCCTTCATGTCATTAGTTCCCAAATGAGCGGTTAATCCAGCCTCACCCGCAATTCGTTTCAATAATTGCGTTTCGGTGTATTTACCACTAAAGCAAAGTCTAACAAGGTCAGCAGCAGGTAAACTACCTGCACGCTCTGGAGAGAATGGTCCTTCTCCATCAAGTGCATTATTTGCATCAACGGCTCTTCCATGTTCATGAGCAGCAACAGATATTCCTCCACCAAGATGACAAACTATCAGGTTAAGTTCTTCATATTCCTTTCCTATCTCATTGGCAAATCTTCGAGCTATGGCTCTTTGATTAAGAGCGTGCCAAATACAGATACGATTCATAAGTGGAGAACCACTGATACGAGCGAAATCGTTCAATTCGTCAACTACGCCAGGGTCTGCTATAAACGACCTGCAATTGGGAATATCTTTAGCTATCTCGTATGCAATGATGCAACCCAAGTCGCAAGCGTGTTTATGAATGGCATTCTTAGTATCTATCAACATTTTCTCGTTGATTTCATAAACACCTCCTGAAACAGGTTTAGCTAAACCTCCACGACCAATAACTGCCGTAAAATCGAAAGGCACATTCATACGTTTGAGTTCACTAATGATTAATTGTTTACGAAATTCAAATTGGTCAGTAATTTCTTCAAATTGTTTCAGAGATTCGGCAGGGTGTTGAATACTTCGAAGCAACATCGGCTTCTCGTCTTCATATACAGCCATTTTCGTTGAAGTGGAACCTGGATTGATAACAAGTATGAGCATAATAAATAAGATAAGGTTAGATCATATTAATTTGAATGCCAATTATATGGCTGCAAGAGCGAGAGAGTAGAATTTACATAGCTTACTATCGCTTCTTGATGGAAGCACAACAGGAGCCATCGTGCCTTGGAGAACACCAGCCGTCTCAACACCTAAAAAAAGTGTGATGGATTTATAGAACACGTTGGCAGCTTCTATGTCTGGAAAGATGAGAGCATCAGCTTCGCCATTAATGGGTGATTGAATACCTTTAATACGCATACTTTCTGGACTTACTGAGGTTTTTAAGTCGAGAGGACCATCTATGATACATTTTCCAAACTCGCCTCGTTCTGCCATACGGATAATTTCTTTGTATCCAATGGTGAAAGGAAAATATTTCTCATTTACTTTTTCCGTACAATGAATTAATGAAATCTTGGGTTCTTCTATTCCCAAAGCGTGACAAACATAAACCATATACCGTATTTGTTGGATTCGTTGTTCTTGTGTTGGGTAGGGAATAACGGCTGAATCAGTAAAGAAAAGTAATTTCTCATATTCAGGCAAACGTGCTGCGGTAATATGGGTGAGGACATTTCCTTTGGGCAACATACCTGTTTGTTTGTCTAATACAACATGTAGGAGATTGTCTGTATTGATTAGTCCTTTCATGAGAATGTCAGCTTTTCCTTCGCGAACCATTTGCACGGATATCTTGGCTGCGGTATCTCGGTCGGAAGCATCAATAAAGGTTATGTGATCTTGATAACGCATAATCCGTTTATTGTTTTCAACTTCGTCCCTGCACCCTACGAAAATAGCATCGATAAAACCCACTTCAAGGGCACGAATGACTGATTCTTGGGAATATTGGTCGGCTGCCCACACAATGGCAACACGTTTACGTTCGCCACGCTGAGCAAGATGTATGACCATGTCTTCAAAACTTCTGATAGTTTCCATAGGCTTTTAATTAGAGATTTCAAAGATACAAATTAAATTTGAATTGTTGCACATTTTTCGTAATTTTATGCAATTATGTTTTTAAATTACTTATTCTTTGATGGTAGTAATTCCAATTTCTGTCAAGTAATTTGCATATTTGAGAAGAAAGGCGTATTTTTGTAGGCAAAATACAATTATTATGGGAAAGCTTGTCATTAATTCATACGATGAATTTGCAGCATATTTAGGAAAGGACTTAGGATGTTCTGATTGGCTGCTTTTAGATCAAGAACGTATCAATCTCTTTGCCGATGCCACACTTGACCACCAGTGGATTCATGTTGACGTAAATCGCGCAAAAGTTGAAAGTCCTTACAAGAGTACGATTGCCCATGGTTATCTTACGCTTTCTGTTTTACCATATCTTTGGGATCAAATTATCGAAGTAAACAACATCAAAATGCTCGTTAATTATGGTATGGACAAAATGCGTTTTGGTCAACCTGTAATAACGGGAAGTCGTGTAAGATTAGTTACAAAGTTGCATAATATCCAAAATTTGCGAGGCATTTGCAAAACGGAAATAGAATTCAAGATAGAAATAGAAAATCAGCGAAAACCCGCCTTAGAGGGAATTGCATCTTTCCTTTATTATTTCAATTGATGAATAAACCAAATCCTGACATATATAAAAATAAGATTACGGTAACCTCCCCTTTAATGCCAGATTTGGGAGAGTTTAACGATTTGTTATCTAAGATTTGGGATTCCAAATGGATAACGAATGCTGGACCTATACATCATCAATTGGAACAAGCACTTTGTGAATATCTGAAAGTTCCATTTATCAGTCTATTCACTAATGGCACGCTACCTTTGATTACTGCTTTACAAGCATTGAGAATTAGTGGCGAGGTAATTACGACACCATATAGTTTTGTGGCAACGACTCATTCTATATGGTGGAATGGAATCACCCCAGTATTCGTTGACGTAAATCCATTAACAGGTAATATAGACCCAGATAAAATAGAAGCTGCAATTACACCACGTACAACAGCCATAATGCCTGTACATGTATATGGCAATCCTTGTGATACTAAACGTATTGCTGAGATAGCCAATATATATGGTTTAAAAGTGATATATGATGCTGCTCATGCGTTTGGTGTAGAAATAAATGGTAAGAGTATTTTGAATGAAGGAGATTTGTCTACATTGAGTTTTCATGCGACAAAAGTATTCAATACAGTAGAAGGTGGGGCGATGGTTGTTCAAAATGCAGAATTGAAATATCGAATAGATAATCTCAAAAATTTCGGCATTACCGATGAAACGCATGTAATAGCTCCTGGCATCAATGGAAAGATGGACGAAATTCGTTCTGCTTATGGTTTGTTGAATTTACAAAAAGTTGATTTAGCCATTGCTGCACGAAAAAAGATAGCCATGATGTATCGTGAATTGCTCAAAGATGTTCCTGGCATTAGAATGCTGGAAGATATGCAAGGGGTAAGACATAACTATGGTTATTTTCCGATATTCGTTGACGAAAAGGAATATGGAATGAGTAGAGATGCTTTATATTTTAAGATGAAAGAGAACAATGTGTGGGGACGTCGATATTTTTATCCATTAATCAGCACATTTTCTACTTACAGAAGGCTTAAGGGGGCAGAAGAATCTAATTTGCCAGTTGCAACTCGTATGGCTAATCAAGTATTATGTATTCCCATTCATCATCTACTAACAGAACAAGATGTTGAAAGAATAGTTGACTTTATCATACCATAGATAGATATATATGCCTGAATCATTAAAAGACAAGACTATTAAAGGTACATTTTGGACTGGCTTGGAACGTTTTTGGGTTCAAGGAGTCCAATTTCTTGTCATGTTAGTGATAGCTCGTATTTTGTCTCCTAAAGATTATGGTCTTATCGGTATGATTAGTGTCTTTATCGCTATCTCCCAATCATTAATAGAAAGTGGTTTTTCACAAGCACTGATTAGAAAAAAAGATGCAGATGAAGTAGACTATAATACGGTTTTTTATTTTAATATCGTCATGAGTATAATATTTTATGGAATATTATATCTCATTTCTCCAGCCATTGCATCTTTTTATAATGAACCAATACTTTGTTCTGTCACGAGAGTAATTAGTTTGGTTGTTATCATTAATGCTTTTAATATAGTTCAAGGTACCATTTTTTCAATACAATTAGACTTCAAAAAACAAGCTCATTCAAGTATGATGGCCGCCATTATTTCTGGAGGCATCTCTATCATTTTAGCAAAAATGGGATTTGGGGTGTGGACATTGGTATATCAACAATTAATTTCTTGCATTGTTATTACCATAGTTTTGTGGTCTTATTCCAAATGGCGACCTAAGTGGATTTATTCATGGAAATCATTTAAAAATTTATTTTCTTTTGGATTAAATTTAGTTATCAGTGGTTTAATTGATACCATTTATTTTCATTCATATGTCTTAGTCATAGGAAAAGTATACAATGCCATAAGTTTGGGGTATTATAGTCGCGCTTCTCATTACGCCCAATTACCCGTTTCCAATTTTAACTCTATTTTCTTTCGTGTTACATATCCTGTTTTATGCAAATTACAAGATGACGATAGTAAGCTTAGAGAGATTTACAAGAAAATGTTGCGAATTTCTGTTTTTATTCTTTTTCCTATCATGTGTGGACTCGCTGGTGCGGCTTATCCTGTTGTTGTAGCTTTAGTAGGAGAAAAGTGGGCTTTTTCCTCCGTTTTGTTAGTTCCAATTTGTTTGGCAAGAATGTGGTATCCTTTGCATGCAATAAATATGAATGTTTTGAAAGTAAAAGGTAGAACTGATTTATTTTTAAAAATAGAAATTATTAAAAAAATTTTAAGCATAATTATTCTTATTGTAAGTATTCCTTTGGGATTAGTTTATATGTGTTATGGTATGATTATTAGTTCCATAGCATCTTTAGCAATCAATTCTTTTTATACAGGAAGATTAATCCAATTAGGATTTTGGAAGCAAATGAAAGACATATCACATATATTGTTAGTTTCATTATGTATGTTTGTGCTAATAAGAATAGTAAATATATGGATAGATAATGTTTACATACAATTGTTGATAGATATTATTGTCGGTGCCGCTTTTTATTTTGGAATTTCTTTTTTGTTCCACTTTAAGGAAATCGAGTATATTCAATCTCTTCGAAAGAGCAAAAAGGAATCATCCAATAATAATTGAAGTATTTATAGGGATGTTCTAAAAATTAATTGACTGATAGTCAGATATTTCTGTCGATAATTCGATATAATTTGGTACCTTTGCAGTACCAAACG
>OCTX012255715.1_pt1 | contig 15791 bp, 19 predicted proteins | sample 1539691 | NCBI WGS metagenome assembly OCTX01 (sample SAMN02144231, study PRJEB22623) | gut metagenome | biome: sheep rumen | host: Ovis aries | place: New Zealand | reverse complement strand
CCGAGCCGCCGCAGAGACACGCCTCTCTATCTCGCCGGGAGCAACCTTGCGCAGTCTGAGAGCGAACGAAAGATTCTCCTCGACAGTCATGTGGGGATAGAGCGCGTAGTTCTGGAACACCATTGCGATATCACGGTTCTTCGGCGGGAGACCGGTCACATCCCTGTCGCCGATGAATATGCGGCCGGAGGTAGGCGTCTCAAGCCCTGCGACCATGCGAAGCGACGTCGACTTCCCGCAGCCCGAGGGCCCCACGAGCACGAGGAACTCGCCGTCTTTCACGCCGAGCGAAAAACCGTCCACCGCAGGCGCGTCGCCCCGCGCGTAGACCTTTGACACATTCTCGAACCTGACCTCAGCCATTCTCCGCCCCGCCTTTCCGCCGCCTGTATATCACAACCGCCTGCCGCACGATCGTCTCGAGCATACGCGCGTCGACGCCTTTCTTCGCGTGCTTGAGCCCGAGATGGGCCCAGTATATCGCCGAATACATTGCGTCGGCTCTGTCAGAAATTCCATACACGGCCTCGATCTCGTTCATGACCATCGGGTTCATCGAAAGCTCCTCCCATGCGCCGCGCCTCTCGACATCAGTCACGATCTCGCGCCACTTGCGTCTGTAGACGGGAGCGGCGTCGTCCAGGTCGGCGCCGATTTTAAGTTCGAACAGCCACGCCAGCTCGCGGTAGAGCTCCGCCGAAGAGGGATTGATTCTAAGACCGTCGTCCCGGAGAAGCGACATCGCCGCCTCGACCCAGCGCCAGCGGTCCTCGCCCGCCTGCATCATCACCGAAACATTGTAGGCGAGATTCCACGAAGCGTAGCTCCACACCTCGGGAGTATGCGGTTCGGCGAGGGCGAGCGCGTGGGCGAGCTGCGCCAGCTCTACATAGCGCCCTTCCTCCTGCAGCCTGTCGGCCCTGAACCACACTATCTCGGCGACGATGCTTCTGAGGCCGCCCAGCGCGGCGAAAATCCCCTCCTCTACCGCAGGCGACTTCACCGGACGTTTCGCACTCAGCGCGAACTGCGAGGCGACGGCCAGCACCGACAGGATAACTATGGCGACGGCCTTCTTCATATCACTGCGCAATGCGGTTGACTATCGCCCGCCGCAGGGTGAGAGGATCGGAATACGCTATCCCCGAATCAACCGGAAGACCGAAGGCGAGCCGCGTCACCTTAACGCCGCTGCCGCGCAGAAGCTCCGCTATATAACCCGCCGTGGCGTCGCCTTCCATGTCGGTCGAAAGCGCGAGAAGGACTTCGGTCATGCCCTCGGCGCGGACGCGGTCGGCGAGTTCGCGAAGGCGCAGTTTTTCGGGGCCGAGCCGACGCGACGGCGAGAGTTTGCCACCGAGCGAATGATATCTCCCGTGAAACGCGCCGGCGGACTCTATCGAAACGATGTCGGCCGGTTCCTCGACCACGCACACCGCCGTCCCGTCGCGCGTCTCGTCGGTGCAGAAACGGCACGGGTTGCTGTCCAGAGTCGTGAATGCGCCGCACCTTTCGCAGCACCGGACTTTTTCGCGGGCCTCTTTGAGCGCGGCGGAAAGCGGCTCAAGAAGACGCATCGGCTCTCTCACAAGCGCAAGAGCGGCCCGCGCCGCGGACCGCCTGCCGAGGCCCGGCAGCTTCGACAGCGCGGCCTCCAGTTCGTCGATGGGCCTCAACGAGCTCACTTGCCGAAGATCCCTCCGGCGCCGCCCTGCTGCATCATCTTCATGACTTCCTGCTGGGTGGCCTCGCGAACCTTCTTCAAAGCGCCGTTGACGACGTTGAGGAGCATCGTTTCGAAACGGGCGGGCTTGCCGGCCTTCACCTCGTCATATGCGCCCGGAGCCATCTCGATCTTCTCGATCGACATGTCGCCCTTGGCCGTCACGGTTATACCGCCGTTGGAATAGTCGGCGGTGATCCGCTTGATCGCAGCCTCGATCTTCTTGGATTCGGAGCGCATCTTCATCGCGTCCTTTACCTGGTCTAGCAGTCCCATTTGTTTCTCCTTGTTCTTTTGCTTTGAGAGTGTGCGAGGCGCGGCTAGGCGAGTTTGCGGCCGCTGAGTTCCTCGTAGGCCTTGACGTATATCTCGCGCGTACGGGCGATCACGTCGTCCGGCAGAACCGGGCCCGGCGGCTGATGGTTGAAGTTCACCGAATCCAGCCAGTCTCGCACATACTGTTTGTCGAGCGAGGGCGGATTGGAGCCGACGGCGTAGCTGGCCTCGGGCCAGAACCGCGACGAATCGGGCGTAAGAACCTCGTCTGCGAGGATGAGCGAACCGTCGTCATCCATGCCGAACTCGAACTTCGTGTCGGCGATTATTATGCCGTGGCCTCTGGCGTAGTCGGCCGCGCGCGTATAGAGACTTATGGTCGCCTCCTTCAGCATGGAGGCAGTCGCCGCGCCGACGAGTTTCACGGTCTCGTCGTAGTTGATCGCCTCGTCATGGTCGCCGATTGCGGCCTTGGTAGTCGGAGTGAAAAGAACCTCGTCGAGCCTGGAGGCGTTCTGATACCCTTCCCGCAGCTTTTCGCCGTTCACAGTCCCGCTCTTCTGATACTCCTTCCAACCGCTGCCGGTGAGATATCCGCGGGCGATGCACTCGACCTCCACCATCTTGACCTTCTTGACGAGCATCGACCGGCCGGCGAGATCGGCCGCATAGGGCTTGAGCACGTCGGGATACTTTTCAACGTCCGCCGTGATGAGGTGGTTCTTCATTCCAAGAAACTCCATCCAGAAGAGGGAGAGCTGGTTGAGGACCTTGCCTTTGTCCGGCACGCCGCAAGGGAGGATGACGTCGAACGCGCTGATACGGTCGGTGACGACCATAAGCAGGCTGTCGCCGAGATCAAAGACGTCGCGCACCTTGCCGCTCTTCTGCGGCAGACCGGAGATTGAACATTCCAGAAGCGCGTGGTTCTTGTCGTACTTCATAACAATGACTGCTCCTTGCTTACATGTTGCCGATCACGGCTTTTATGCGGCGCACGCCGGCCGAGGACGACTGCTCCTTCAGAATCTTGAAACTCTTGAGCTCGCTCGTATTCGACACGTGCGGACCGGAACATATCTCCTTCGAGACGTCGCCTATCGTGTACAGCGAGACCTGGTCGCCGTACTTCGAGCCGAAGAGCGCCATGGCTCCTTCCTTCCTGGCCTCTTCGACGGTGGTCATCTTCTTGGTGACGGGTATCGCTTCGGCGATCCATCCGTTCACAAGCTTCTCGACCTCGGCGATCTGCGCGTCGGTCATCTTCTCCGGCCATGTGAAGTCGAAGCGCAGACGCTCTGCCGTTATGTTCGAACCCTTCTGATTCGCGGTCGGGCCGAGCACCTTGTGGAGCGCAGCGTGCAGGAGATGGGTCGCGGTATGCATGCGCGTGACAACCTCGCTGTTGTCCTGGAGGCCGGCCTTGAACGAACCGGCGCTCGTGGTGCGCGAAAGCTCCTGATGCTTGCGGTTCGCCTCTTCAAAGCCTTCCTTGTCGACCGACAGACCGTCCTTGCCGGCCATCTCGACGGTCATCTCGAACGGGAAACCGAACGTGTCGTAAAGTTTGAAGGCCGTCTTGCCGCTTATCTGCGACTGGCCGTGGGCCTTGAGCTGTTCGGCGACCTTCCTGTACATCGCCTCGCCTTTGTCGAGCGTAGCGTTGAAGCGCTTCTCTTCGGCCTCAAGATCCAGACGGCACTGCACGAGGTTTTCCTTGAGCTCCGGGTAGACGTGGCTGTACTTGTCGCATATGACCTCGGCGAGTTTCACCGTAAAACCCTCGGCCATGCCCAGCTGCCGGGCGTAGCGCACGGCGCGGCGGATGAGGCGGCGCAGAACGTAGTTGGCGCCTACATTGCCCGGCTTCACGCCGCCCTTGGGGTCGCAGAGTATGAAGGTGGCGGTGCGCATGTGGTCGGCGATGATGCGGCGCGCGCGGAGGACTTCATCCGCAGGGAGGGAAGAAGGTTCCTGCGCCCCCGCACCGCCCGCCGAACGCAGCTCGTCGATCTTCGCCATGATCGGCGCGAATATCTCGGTGTCGTAAACGGTCGGCGCGCCGCTCATCATGCATATCGTGCGTTCGACGCCCATTCCTGTATCGACGTTGTGACGCCCGAGCGGTTCGAACTTTCCATCGGCGTTCTTGTTGTACTGCATGAAGACGTCGTTCCATATTTCGACATACTTCCCGCAGTGGCAGCCGGGGCGGCACTCGTCGCAGCACTTGGGTTTGCCGGTGTCGATGAACATCTCTGTATCAGGCCCACACGGACCGGTCGTTCCCGCAGGACCCCACCAGTTGTCCTCGCGCGGCAGACGGAATATACGTTCGTCGGGAATCCCGAGACTGCGCCAGATGGCCGCGGCCTCCTCGTCGGCGGGGATGTAGCCGGGCTCGCCCTCTCTGCCTTCGCCGCGGAACACCGTCACACTCAGCTGGTCGGGAGAGAAGCCGAGCTTCGTCGTGAGGAATTCGAAGCTCCAGGAAATCGCCTCCTTTTTGAAATAGTCGTTGAGCGACCAGTTGCCGAGCATCTCGAAGAAGGTGAGATGGGCCGCGTCGCCGACCTCGTCAATGTCGCCGGTCCTCACGCACTTCTGCACGTCTGTAAGCCTGGTGCCTGCAGGATGTTCCATCGCGCCCATGAGATAAGGCACGAGAGGATGCATCCCGGCGGTGGTGAAAAGCACCGTAGGGTCGTTCTCGGGAATCACCGAGGCGCCCGGGATTATGGCGTGCCCCTTGGACTCGAAAAACTTAAGGTACATGTCGCGGAGTTCGTCCGCCGTCAGGTTCTTCATTCTGTTTGTTCCTTTGGTCTGTGTATTTTACCAAAATCCGGCGCGGCGTGCCTACTCCTCTTCCACTCGCCGGCGCAAGGCCTTGGTCTCCGAGCGGGCGTGCTTCTCGTCGAGCATCCGCTGCTTCTGCCGGCGGCTGCGGCGGCGTTTCTGCCTGCGTATTTTCTCCGCCACCTGGCGCGCGGCGCTTTTGCGGCCCTGCTCGCGCTCCAGAATCATCTCGGCGATCGTGCGGCGCGCAAGCCAGCGGTTCGTCTCGCGGCTCCTCGTCTCGCCGCACCGCGTCATGAGTCCGCTCGGCTCGTGGACGAGCCTCACGACGTTCGAAGTCTTGTTCGTCTTCTGCCCGCCTGGGCCGCCGCCGAGCACGAAACTCTCCTCGAGGTCGTCTTCATAGACCGACGCCTCTTCCATGAGCGCCTTTATGCGCGCGATCGTCTCGGGCGAGATCATTGGACCCCGGACGCCCCTTCTCTTCTCTTCGCACGGCGCGCACGCGATCGCACGACGATGCCTTTCACCGCGAAGTAGGTCACGGGGGTCATGATTATCGCCAGCAGTATCCCGCCGAGGAAGAACGACGCCATCGCCTCCGCGCCGAGACGCCTCACGGCGACCCACGTCCATTCGGTCTCGGCGAGTTTCGAGTATGTGAGCGACCCCTTGAACAGGAGTTTGTTGACGAGAAACGTCTGCGCCGGGTATATGAAGAATATGGTGACAGGATTCGTTATGAACGTACCGAGCGTCGCACCGAGCTTCGACACGCGCAGCATCATCGCGAGCGGAATCGAAATCACGAGCTGCAGACCGAACGGTATCGCGCAGCCGACGAACATGCCGATGGCCCACCCGCCGGCGATGTCCTCCGGCGGCAGAGGCTCCCGCACGATCTTCTGCCTCAGCAGGCGCATGTATGCCGGGAGGGACTTCACGGCACAAGATGGACGAAAAGTCCGCTCCTCAGCTTTGGCTCGAACCACGTGGATTTGGGCGGCATCACCGCTCCGGCGTCTGCGATCGCCATCATCTCCTCGACCGTCACCGGCTCCATCGCAAATGCGACGGCGTTCTCGCCGGAATCGACCTTGGCCGCCAGCGCGGCGTCGCCGCGTATACCGCCCATGAACGATATCCGCGGGTCGGTTCGCGGGTCGCCTATACCGAGCACCGGCGCGAGAAGATTGTCCTGAAGATAAGAAACGTCGAGCGACGAAACGGCGTCGGCGCCCTCGGGGATGCGCCACGAAAGATCGGTCCACTTCCCGTTCATGTACATTCTGCAACGGCGGGGAAGCTCCGTTCCTGTCACAAAGCGCTCGGAGACGCGCGCGAGGAAAGCCGCTTCATCAAGCCCGTTGAGGTCTGCGACAAGCCTGTTGTATGAAAGTATCTTCAGCTGCCCGGCAGGGAAGATCACCGCAGGGAACCAGCGCGCCTCGCCATCGAAGCCGCGCTCTTTCGCATAGCGCGAGGCCGCGGCGCTTCTGTGATGTCCGTCGGCTATGTAGGCGACGGGGATTCTGCCGAAAAGCCCAACAAGCCTTTCGTTCACACTGGTCGGAAGCTTCCACACCGTATGCCCGATTCCGTCCGGCGCGGCAAAGTCGTAAAGAGGCTCGGCGCGGCACGCCTCGGCGACGATCTCGTCTATCGCCGGTTCGTCGCGGTATGTGAGGAACGCGGGACCGGTGTGGGCCGCGAGCGCCTCTATGTGGCGGGTACGGTCGTCCTCCTTGTCGCGGCGCGTCTTCTCGTGCTGCCGTATTACGCCCGAAAGATAGTCCTTCGCGTCGAACGTCGCCACAATCCCCGTCTGCGAATGGGAGCCCATCGTCTGCCGGTACGCGTAGAATGCACGCTCATCGTCCCTCACGAGAGTGCCGTCGGCAATGAGCGCTTCAAGCGCCTTTCGCGCCTGGGCATACGCCTCGGGCGAGGAGCCGTCCGCACCGTCCGGAAGGTCTATCTCTGGACGCGACACGTGAAGGAAGCTTTTCGGGTTTCCTTCGGCGAGCGCCTTCGCCTCGGCGACGTCCACCACGTCATAAGGAACGGACGCGACCAAGGCCGCGTCCTCCTTGTTTGGCCTCACGGCCGAAAACGGACTGATGTTCATCTGAACCCGGCTCAGAACCCGACATTGAAGACCGGAAGCACGGGAACCTCCGCGTCGCGGATCACGTTGATGAGACCGACCTGCAGACCGTACAGCGTCTCGGCGCGGTTGATGAGACCGAACTGGAAGCCGCAGCCGTCACCTGTAACATTGATAAGGCCGAACTGCACGCCCCTGAAGCTCTGGGCCTCGTTGAAGCCGCCGAACTGCACGCAGCAGAGGTCGCCCCTGTTGACAGAGTTGTATATGCCGACCTGCGCGCCGCCGAAGCTGTCTTTCACGTCATTCCTGAAAATGCTCGCCTGCAGACCCTCGAAGTCGCGGCAGCGTCCCCACAGACCGACGTCAACACCCGTTATTCCCTCCTGGACGGTGGAGAACGGGATCGTGACGCGAACGCCGACGACATCCGGCGAATCGGGCCATTCATAGATTGCGAAAACAGACGGCCATATGGTCGACTGGGCGCCTTCATCCTTAACGGACTTCTCCTGTTCGGCCTGCTCGGCCGCGTTTGCTGCCGCCGCAAAAGCGGCGATTGCTGCAAGGGCGATTAGTTTCTTCATTAGAGTCTCTCCTGTGTTTGGGTGTAAGTATACGGTATTTTTCGGGAATTTGCAAGTGTCAACCTACCGTGATCTTACGGATCACGACAGGTGTCTCGGGCACGTTCTGGTGTGGGCCGGCGAAGCCTGTCTTGACCTTGCCGATTGCATCGACCACCTCCAAACCGTCCACGACCTCCCCGAAAACGGCGTATCCGAAGCCCTGCGGGGTAGGCGCGGTGAAGTCAAGGAAGTCGTTGTCGACAAGGTTGATGAAGAACTGGCTCGTAGCGGAATCGACCACCATCGTGCGGGCCATCGCAATGGTGCCGCGCTTGTTCTTCAAGCCGTTCATCGCCTCGTTGCGGATGGGTTCGCGCGTCGGCTTCTGGTTCATCTCCTTTGTGAAACCGCCGCCCTGGATCATGAATCCGTCGATCACGCGGTGGAAGATCGTCCCGTCGTAATGGCCGTCTTTCGCATACTGCGCGAAGTTCGCGACCGTCGCAGGGGACTTCTCCTCGTTCAGCGCAAGCGTGATGGTTCCCATGCTTGTCTCAATCGTAGCCTTCATGTTTTAACCTCCTTGGTGGATGAAATCACTTCTGTCACACGGCTCGCGGCGGCGTGACGCGCCCGGTCGCCTCTTCGAACGCTCGGCAGATCCCGAGAAGCTTCGTCTCCTCGAAACCGCCGCATATAAACTGGACGCCGACCGGCAGACCCGCGGCGGTCGCCCCGGACGGGACCGACGCAGCGCATACGCCCGCGAGCGCGGAAGGTATCGTGAACAGGTCGTTCAGATACATCGTGAGCGGGTCCTGCAGCTCGCCGAGCTTGAACGCCGGCGTCGGCGCGCACGGCGTGAGCAGCGCGTCGACCTTCTTGAAAGCCTCGTCGAAATCGCGCTTGACGAGTGTCCTCACCTTCTGGGCCCTGCCGTAGTAGGCGTCGTAGTATCCGCTCGAAAGCACATACGTCCCCATGATGATGCGCCGCTTCACTTCGGGGCCGAACCCCTCCGCGCGCGACTTCATGTAAAGCGACATGACATCGACTGCTTTCGCCGAGCGGTGGCCGTAGCGCACGCCGTCGAAACGCGCGAGGTTCGCGCTCGCCTCCGCAGGCGCGATGATGTAATAGACCGCCATCGCATACTCGGTGTGGGGCAGCGACACTTCGACTATCTCGGCCCCCTGCTCTTCGCAGCGGCGTATAGCCTCTTCTGTGACGCGCTTCACCTCGGGATCAAGACCGCCGACGTTGAAATACTCTTTCGGGAGACCGAGCTTCACGCCCTTCAGCGAGGAACCTGCGATCATCGCCGGATAGTCCGGAACAGGATCTTTCGGCGTCGTGCCGTCCATCTCGTCGTGACCGGCGAGCGCCTTGAGGAGTATGGCCGCGTCTTCCACCGATTTCGTCATCGGCCCGACCTGATCCAGCGAACTCGCGAACGCAGTGACGCCGAACCGGCTCACGCGCCCGTAGCTCGGCTTCACGCCGACACAGTTGCAAAAACTCGCAGGCTGGCGGATCGACCCGCCTGTATCAGTGCCGAGCGCGGCGATGCAGAGATCACCGCCCACGGCGGCGGCGCTGCCGCCTGACGAACCGCCCGGCACGCGCGAAAGGTCGTACGGATTGCGCGTGACGCCCAGCGCGGAGTTCTCGGTGGACGAGCCCATCGCGAATTCATCCATGTTCACGCGGCCCGCCGGAATGAAACCGTTCGCCTTGAGGTTCTTGACGACCGTGGCGTCATATGGCGAGACATATCCCTTGAGAATCTTCGAGCCGCACGTGCACGGCTGGCCCGCGACGTTTATGAGATCCTTGATCGCGATCGGCACCGACCTGGGGTTCGCCTTCGCCAGCGCGAGCGCGCCATCTTCATCAAATGTAAGATACGCGCCTACTTTCCCGTCGGCCGCGTGCACGCGGTCTATGACGGCGCGGACGATATCCTCCGACGAGAACTCGCCCTTCGCGAGACCTTCCTGCGCCGCCTTTATTCCAAGTTCGTGGAGTTCCATTTTCTCAGCTCTCCGCTCCTTCCACTATCTTGGGGAGAAGGAACTCCTCGCCGACGCGCGCCGGCGCGTTCGCAAGAGCCGCCTCGCGATCCATCGACGGGCGCACTTCGTCCTCCCTGAAAGCGTTCACGAGCTCGCGCCCGTGCATCATCGGCTCGATGCCGTCTACATCGACCTCTGATATCTTCTCGACATACTTGACGATGTTCTCAAGCTGCGGCTGGAACATCGCCTTCTCTGCGTCGCTCAGCTCGAGCCTTGCAAGGTCCGAGACGTACGCCACGTCAATCTTGCTCCCCGCCTTCATGTCACCTGCTCCACGTGGGGTCGATCCAGTTTCCGTTCGCGTGGAAAACCTGACGCGGCGCATCGCCGTCGGGAAGAGTGTCCACGAGGAACAGCGCCTTGTCGCGCGAGGCGACGACGTGGCGCATGTCGCGCGACCAGCTCGGATGCTCCCAGCTGCCGGGCTCGGTGACGAGCACCGTCGAGGACTCTCCCTCCGCCGGGTCGATTATCGCTATCTGCGAACCGCCGCGCTTCGTTATGTAGGCGATCCGTCCGTCGCGGCCCCAGTCGGGCTCGACATTGTCGCGGCCCTTGGATGTGAGACGGCGCGTCTGCTTCGTCGCCACGTCGATGATGTAGAGATGCTGGCGGCGCGACTCGTCGGAGACGTAGACTATCTTCTTCCCGTCTGGACTCCACGACGGGCATCCTTCGCTCGCGAGAGGCGTATTGGTCAGACGCGTGAAACGCGAACCGGAAAGGACGTAAAGATCGGGATTCCCCTGGAACGACGCCACGATCGCGATCTTCGAGCCGTCCGGCGAGACGACCGCAGGCGACGAAAGACCGCGTATTCCCTTGGGCCACACAGGCTTGCGCGTGCTCGCGGCTATGTCCATCGTATATATCTGCGGGCTGTTCTCGCGGTAGGATACGTAAAATATCTCGTTGGCGTTCTTCCAACGCGGCCCGAGCGCCGCCCTTGCGTCGCCCGTGAGCTGGCGGATGTCGCAGCCGTCGGGGTAAGCGACGCAGAGCTCCGCATTGTCGCTCCCCTTGCGGTTGATGAAGGCGATCCTGTCGAGCGCGAACCCCTTCTGGCCGCCGTATGTCTCGCAGATCGCGTCGGCGAGACGGCGCGCAGCCATCCGCGCGCTCTTCGCGTCGGTCACGGCTTCGTTGGAGTTGAGCGCCCTGCCCGGGCCGTCCACGTGCACGGACGCGCCTCGCGGCGAGCCGGTCACTTTCACCGCGCCGGACTTCTGGACGACGAACAGGCCGGATATCTCAAGATTCTTCTTCAAGCACTTCGCGTACTCCGCGTCGTCTACGTTTATCGAGACAGACTTCTTCGCCGCGCCGGCGCCTGTCACGTCGACCACCGTCGCCGCGCATGCCGACGCCGCGGCGAACGCCGCCGCGCCCAGTATGATTGCTCTGTATGATGTCATGTATTTCCTCATGTCGTGTAATCAGCGTTGATGTGAACGTAGTCGAGCGAGAAGTCGCAGGTGTATATCGAACTCTGCGCCTTCCCCAGATGAAGATCAACCACTACCTCAAATTCATCCTTCGCGAGGACCTTCGCCAGACGCTTGAGCTGCGCGTCATCCGCGACCTCGCCCCGGCGGAAGGCCCACTCGCCGTCGTAAAACACCTCGGCCTTCATGTCCGAAACACCGGCGCCGGAATACCCGACCGCCGCCAGGACACGCCCCCAGTTCGGGTCGCGCCCGAACCAGCTCGTCTTCGCCAGCGGCGATTTCGCGACGGCACGCGCCGCACGGGCGGCGTCGGCCTCGCTCTTCGCGCCCTTCACTGTGACAGTGACGAACTTGGTCGCGCCCTCGCCGTCCTTCGCCATCTGCCGCGCGAGCGAAATGCACACGGACTCGAGCGCCGCGCGGAACAGGCCGAAGCCCTCCCCACCGCGGACGATCTCCGCATTTCCAGCGCGGCCGGACGCAAGCAGGAACACCGAATCGTTCGTGGACTCGTCGCCGTCTACGACAAGCCTGTTGAAACTCTTGTCAATCGCCAGAAGAAGCGCGCGCCGCAGCATCGCAGGGCTTATCGCCGCGTCGGTCGTTATGAAGCCGAGCATCGTCGCCATGTTCGGCTCGATCATGCCGGATCCCTTCGAGCACCCGCCGACGGTTATCTTCTTCCCTCCTATCACGACCGTCGCGCAGGCCTCCTTCGGCCGGGTGTCGGTAGTCATCACAGCCTGCGCGACCGCAAGCCCGTGCGCCGCTGTGCGCCCGAGCGAACGCGCGGCAAGCTTCGCGCCCGCCGCGAGACGGTCCATGGGAAGGCGGCGCCCTATTACGCCCGTCGAGGCGACAAGCACGTGGCGCGGCTCGATACCGAGCTCTCCTGCGGCGACAAGCGCCGAAAGCTCGGCGTCCTTCAATCCCTGCGCGCCCGTGCATGCGTTCGCGCAGCCGGAATTCGCCAGCACAGCCTGCACGCGGCCGCACCTCACGACCGCGCGGTCGTAGACGACAGGTGCCGCGGCGACCTTGTTTGTCGTGAAGACCGCAGCAGCCGCGCACGGCTCGTCGGCAACTACAAGCGCGACGTCGCTGCGACCTTCATACTTGATCGCGGCTGCGACGCCTGCGGCCCTGAAGCCCTTTGCGGAGCAGACTCCGCCCTTTATGCACTTGACCTTCTGCATTTGGGTGTATTATACCATAACTGGCCGCCGCGTGCGCGCGCCGCGCCGAGACGGCAGGTCAGATCGGGGCGGCCGTGGAGAGCGGCCCTGCCGAATGCGCGTGGCATATCGCGAGGCCGAGCGCGTCCGCCGCGTCGTTCTGCGGCAGCTCCGGCAGGTTGAGCAGAACCTTCACCATGCGCTGTATCTGCTCCTTCTCGGCGAGGCCGTTCCCGCATACCGCACGCTTCATCGCGCGCGGCTCGTACTCGTAGGCCGCGAGTCCTGCTGCTGCTGCTGCGGTGAGAACGGCGCCGCGCGCCTCGCCGAGCACAAGCATCGTCCCCGCGTTCTTTCCGTAGATCACCGACTCTATCGCCATCACGTCCGGCGAATGCGCAGCTATGAGCTCCTCCACTTTGGTGTGGATCGCCCTGAGGCACGCGGTGAGGGGGAGCTTCGGCGCGTTGCGTATGTTGCCGTAGTCGACCGCGCGCATGCGCGAGCCTTCCGTCACGAGAACGCCGAACCCCGTCGAGCGCAGCGAAGTGTCAATCCCGAGAATCGTCACGCGAGCGACTCTTCCTGGCTCTTGAGAAATTCGCCCGCGAGCGACAGCCCCTCGACAGACTCCAGTCCGCCGACGGCCTCCGAGAGTTCGCTGCGCGTCACCGTGTATTCCTCGCCGCCCTTTTTATGGGTGAACTCAAGCTCGAACTCTCCCGGATAGTTGAAAAGAGTGAGCACCATTTTCCCGACGTCTCCCATCGGCGGCAGGTCGATGTTGTCCGCCGCGAAATGATAGCTGAGCGTCGTGCCGACCCCCTTCTCGCTCACAAGCTCCAGCGCGCCGCCGCAGTCCTCGCACATCTGCCGCAGGATCGGAAGTCCCAGTCCAACCTTGCGCTTGTCATGCTTGCCCGGCTCTGTGTAGAACGGGTCGAACGCCCTCCTGCGCGTCGCCTCGTCCATTCCTTTGCCGTTGTCGGCGATCTTGACGGCCACGGTCCGGCCGTCCTCGACGAGCGAGACCGATATTCGGCTCGCGCCCGCCTCGATGGAGTTCTGCGCGGTGTCTGCGATTACGTCTGAGATGGTTGCATGCATGGCTGTATTATACCATATGCGGCCGCGGCTAGAGCCGCGCGCGGTTCACAAAGTAGACCGCGCCCACCATGCAGAGAAGCGCCCACAGGTAGTCCCACCGCCACTTCTCGCCCATGAAAAGGATCATGAACGGAACGAACACGCAGACGGTCACCACCTCCTGGACGATCTTGAGCTGCGCCACGTTCAGGCCCGCGCCGGCGCCTATCCTGTTCGCCGGGACTGCGATCATATACTCGACGAGCGCGATCAGCCAGCTCACGAGTATTATCGCGGCCATCGGCCAGCGCGCCTCGCCGGGCTTCTGCAGCCGCAGATGCCAGTACCAGGCGAACGTCATGAAGAGGTTGCTCAGCACCAGCATCGCGACCGCTGCGGCCGCGCCCCACGGTTTCACGAGGTTCAAGCGGCTACCTCTCGAACGTGAACGATTCCCACGGGATGTCGACGGGCTTCTTCTCCGTAAGGATCTCGTCGATGTGCATGAGAAGCGGGAACTCCTTCGCTTCGAGACGGCCCGCCGCGCAGAGCGTTTTCACCGCGCGCGCGACGCGCACCGCGACGACGAGCGACTCCAGCGTGACGCCCTTAAGCTCGGCCTTCGCCTCGTCGATGTTCATGCCGCGGCCGAGGAGGATTCCGACGAGGCGCGTCCGTCCGCCGTAGACCGTGACGTAAAGATCGCCCGCGCCGACGCACAGGTTCTCAAGAGTGCCCGCGCCCTGCAGGTCGAGGAGCTTCTTCATCTCCTTGACGGCCTGGCCGAACACGGCAGCCTGCGAGTTGAAGTGCAGCACCGAGTCGAGACCAAACGCCTTCTGGTTCAGACCGATCGTTAGCGCGATGCCGAGCGCGTAGCCGTTCTTGAGCGCGACCGCGCTTTCAATCCCCGTGACATCCGTCGAGAGCGAGATGTGGTAATAGCTCGTCGCCATGGCGGACTTCAGCATCTTGAGCGTATCCATGTTCCTGCCGCAGAACGCGACCTCTGTCTGGTCGTGCGCGACAAGCTCGTAGCTCGTGCAGGGTCCGCCGATGGCGCAGATCGTGCGGCTTATTCCCTTCTTGGCGAGACGCTCCTCCCACACCGCGGGATACGTGAGAAGCCTGCCGTCGGGAGTGTCCATCAAACCCTTTGTGACGGAGAGCACGGGCAGATCCGGCGGGAGCCTCGGCAGGACCTCTTCGCCGAACCAGTCGACGCCGAAGCTCGAAACGCCGCCGATCACGAAGTCCGCACCTCTCAGCGCGTCGTCCATCTCTTCAATCTGATAGTACTCGCACCCTTCCGGGAAAGGCGGGATGCCCTCGGGGAAGTGCTTGGCGAACTTCGGGTGGCGCCCCGTTCTGCGGCACTCGTCGATTATCTCGCGGTCGAGCGGCGTGCCGACGAGGCGCACAGTGTTGCCGTTCTCGCGCGCGGGGAACGCGAGCGCGCTTCCCATCATTCCAGAACCGATTATAACGATTGTCATTCTGCTTACTCCTTTGTTTCTTTTACATGGCTTCCGGCTGCCAGAAACCGTTTAAATCATCTGCCGCGGCTCTTGATAACCTCGACCGCCGCGTAAAGCGCCTCGGGGTAGTCGGTGCCGAACGAATCGAACCCGAGCTCCCACAGATAAAGATACACTTCGGGATTCGCGGCCTCTTCCTGCCATACGCACATCGACGCCTCGACGCCCGCCGCGTGAAGCCGCTCGACGCACCGCTTCATCGTCTCCGGCCGTGGGCAGAACGTCATCCGCCCCCCGCCGTCGATCCTCACCTGGCAGTGAAGCTGGACGTTGTCGATGTCTTTGAAGCCTTCGGCCGCGGCCTTTTCGAAGAGCGCCATCATATGGGCCTCGCACTTCTCCAGCTCGCCCGGCTTTTCAAAGTCGATGCGCTTCCAGTTGCCGAGATTCATCCAGTTGAGCGTCTGCCCTCCGGGGAGCGCCGCTTTGTAGCGCTTGATGAGGTCGTATTCGCGCGTGATGAACCAGCACTGCTTTTCGAGGCCGTGCGCCTTCACCAGCTCGGCTACCTTCTCCGGCGGGACGTCCTTCCAGTCGATATGCATCTTGCGCACGGGATTCTCCTCCATCGCCGTGAATATGGTCTTCCAAAGCGGCGGCCTGCACGTCGCATACTGCGCCCCGCGGTAGCTCCCGACGTCTTCGTCGCGAAGCTCCTCCCACGTCCATTCGCTTATCTTGCGCCCCTTCAGCGAATTGTCGTGGAACGCGACTATCATGCCGTCTTTGGTATAGCGTATGTCGCTCTCGGGCGTGTAGCCTTTGGCCCACGTGTAAAGGAGCGCCTCCATCGTGTTGTCGGGCCGCCCTTTGCCGTCGCCTCTGTGGATGAGCGAATGTTTGAGCGTCTCCAGTTCGGCGTCCGTCGCGCCGCGCCCGGCACACGCCGCGAACGGCAGCGCCGCGCATACGATCATCAATGCCTTCAGTTTCATGTGTCGTTTCCTTTCCGTTTGCAAATCCGTTTTCAAATCCGTCCGCTAGATTCTCAA
>OCTX012269491.1_pt1 | contig 15792 bp, 7 predicted proteins | sample 1539691 | NCBI WGS metagenome assembly OCTX01 (sample SAMN02144231, study PRJEB22623) | gut metagenome | biome: sheep rumen | host: Ovis aries | place: New Zealand | reverse complement strand
TCGGGCAGTCGTCAAACTATATCAATTATGCAAGCATATTGATATAGTTTTCCTCGTTGCCATCGTAAACTGCTATTTCCTCGTGTTTCAGCGTGTCATAATAATATATATTTGGAGGAAAGATTGATGCAGTCAAGAACGCATACATGCGGAGAACTAAGAAAAGAAAATGCAGGAGAGAAGGTAACTATAGTCGGCTGGATGGAAAATGTCAGAGAAGTCGGTGCAAATCTTGCATTTGTTGTATTAAGAGATTTTTATGGTATTACTCAGGTGGTAATTGAGACAGAGGAAATGATGTCTGTTATTAAGCCGCTTAATAAGGAGTCAACTATCAAGGTTACTGGAACAGTACGTGAGAGAAGTAACATAAACAAGAATATACCTACAGGCGAGATAGAGGTTCTTCCTGATGAAATAGAAGTACTTGGAAAGAACTATCATGCAGAGCTTCCATTTGAGATAAATCATTCAAGACAGGCTGATGAGACATTCCGTCTGAAGTATCGTTATCTGGATCTTCGTAATCCTGAAGTTAAGAACAATATAGTTCTCAGATGTAATGTTGTTGCTGCTCTTAGAAGCGCTATGATAGAGCATGGTTTCCTTGAAATCACAACGCCTATCCTTACAGCTTCATCACCGGAAGGAGCAAGAGACTATCTGGTTCCTGCCAGAAAGCATCCTGGCAAATTCTATGCTCTTCCACAGGCACCTCAACAGTTCAAGCAGCTTCTTATGACTGCAGGCTTTGACAGATATTTCCAGATTGCGCCATGTTTCAGAGATGAGGACGCAAGAGGTGACCGTTCACCGGGAGAGTTCTATCAGATGGATATGGAGATGGCATTTGCATCTAAGGAAGATGTATTCGAAATAATAGAGGATGTTCTGCCTCCTATCTTTGCTAAGTATGGAACCTATGATATTGCGTCAACAGCTCCATTTGCCAGAATTCCATATCTTCAGGCTATGGATGAGTTCGGAACAGATAAACCGGATCTTCGTATAGATCTTAGAGTAAAAGATGTTACTGACGAACTGGAAGGCTGCGGCTTTGAACCATTTAAGGGAAATGTAATCAAGGCTGTTCCTGTTTCAGACTGCAAGCTAACAAGAAAGCAGATAGATAAGATATGTGCAGATATAGAGGTTCAGGCAGGTGCGAAGGCTTACTGGTTTAAGTGTGATGAGACAGGAGCTATCGCAGGTGGAATTGCAAAGTTTGTCAATGCAGATCCTGCAATAGTTGAAGCTATCACAAAGAAATTAGAGCTGGCTCCAAATACACTGGTAGTAGTAGGCGCTGGTAAGAAAACTCTTGCACAGAAGATATCAGGCGTAGCAATTAAGCTCCTTGGTACAAACTGCGAGGGTCATATGGATAAAGAAAGATATGAATTCTGCTGGATAGTAGACTTCCCTATGTACGAAATAGGAGAGGAGTCAGGACTCCTTGAGTTCTGCCATAATCCTTTCTCTATGCCTATAGGTGGTAAGGAAATTCTTGAGAAGGCGAAAGCTGGTGAGGTCGATCCTCTTAGCATAATGGCGGATCAGTATGACCTTGTATGTAACGGAATCGAACTCTCTTCTGGAGCAGTCAGAAATCATGATCCTGAGGTTATGGTAAAGGCATTTGAAATGGTACGTCTGGGTGAGGACGAAGTTAAGGCTAAGTTCCCTGCTATGTACAATGCATTTTCATATGGAGCACCTCCACATGCTGGTATAGCTCCTGGAGTAGATAGAATGATAATGCTTCTTGCAGGCGAGGAGTCTATCAGAGAAATCATAGCATTCCCTATGAATAAGAATGCACAGGATATAATGATGGATGCGCCTTCTGCAGTAGAGCAGAGTCAGCTGGATGAGCTGAATATAATGATTAAACCTGTTGAGGAATAAAAAGGGACATATCATATGAGTATATCCATGATAATAATATGTGCCATAGCCGGACTTGCTATATATCCTTTTCTGAATGTTATCATAAGACGTCTCGTGGCAAAGGTCAGAAGTCGTGAAGACTATGATGAAGATGTAGACGGAATTATGAGCGCTGAAGAGAAGAAAGCATCCGAAGAAGCTAAGGTAATTGAAGCCGAAAAACTGAAGATTGGTATAAAGGATGTATATAAAGAAAGTAACGTAAAGTTTGTTGCGATTACAATTCTTGGTTTTATACTTGGTGGTTTAGTTGGATATAAATTCGGGCTGAGCATAGATACTATTATTTTCTTTATATTCTTTGCAGTGCTTACAGTGATTTCTTTTGTAGATATGGCAACTATGGAGATACCGCCGGAACTTAACTGGATAGTTCTGGGACTGGGGATAGTATCAACTGTTTTGACACTGACTGGTATTTCTGAATTAACAATAGTGCAGCGTCTGGTTGGTCTTGTATGTGTCAGTGGTTTCATGCTACTGCTTACAATCATTGTAAAAGGTGCATTTGGTGGTGGAGATATAAAGCTGATGGCAGCTGCGGGGCTGTTACTCGGTTGGAAGGGAATACTTACATCATTTATCTTTGGCCTCTTCCTTGGAGCAGCTATCGGAGTAGTTCTGCTGGCAAGAAGAAAAAAAGGCGGCAAGGAACATATGCCATTCGGTCCTTCGCTCTGCGCCGGACTTGTTGCGGCAAGCATCTTTGGAAGTCAGCTTATAGACTGGTACATAAATGTTATAAAGCTTTCTATGCCGAACACATTTGGAAATTAAAAAATCTGTGGAACTTTTTGAAGAATAGTGATACAATAACTAGCGGACTTAAAAGTCCGCTAATTTGTTTAATATTTTTAATTTTATATTATATATAGTTACTATCGGTGCGTGGCTCAGTTTGGTAGAGCGCTGCGTTCGGGACGCAGAGGTCGTGGGTTCGAATCCCGTCGCACCGATTTTTCTTTATTTAAAGGAGGATATTAAAGTGAAGGTTTTAAAGAGAATTGTTGCCGTGCTTATTTGTTCGGTATTCATTCTTTCAGGTTTTGGGGAATTACCTGTAAGAGCAGAAGAAGATACTACATCGATACCTATCGATGAGGAACATTTCCCTGATGAGAATTTCAGAAAATGTGTTGCAACGAATTCTGACACGGATGGAAATGGTTATCTTGACAATTATGAGATTCTCTATACATGGAATATGTATTGTGAGAACAGTGACGTTGAATCTATTGAGGGTATAGAATATTTCCCATATCTAAAGGGGTTATGGTGTAAAGGAAATAAAATCACTGAGCTGGATCTTACAGGCAACCCGGATATTGAAGGAGTCTGGTGTTCATTTAACCAGTTAAAGGAACTGGATTTTTCAAGCTGTCCTAATCTTACCTGGGTATATTGTTTTGACTGTAAGCTTGAGAAACTGAATGTTCGCAATAATCCAAAGCTTGCGTATCTTGAATGTAACTCAAATCCGGATCTCAAGGAATTGGATTTATCACAGAATCATGAACTCGAAAATCTCTTCTGCAGCAAGTGCGGACTTACGGAACTTGATGTATCTAACAATCCCCTTCTCTGTGAATTGACATGTTTTGAAAATCATCTTAAATCACTTGATGTATCCAATAATCCATTGATTAAAAGATTGGATATATGGTGGAATACGGAACTTGGAGATGTAGATGTTTCTAATCTGAAGGATCTGCAGTATTACAATATTGGTAACACTGCTGCTAAAAATGTAAATATTAAGAATAATAAACATCTGTTGGAATTTGTCTGCAATTATAATAATGGTATAACATCATTAGATCTGTCAGGTAATCCGGACCTGGCATTTCTCGCACTCGAATGTGATGAATATCTCCAGTCTCTGGATCTCTCTCACAACCCTAAACTTTATTATCTTAGGGCGTTTGGCTTAACAAGTATCGAACATATAGATCTGAGTAAGAATTACCGTCTATGTAAAGCATATAATGAAGGTGATTATCTGCATGAGACTGAAAATCTTGGTGAAGTTTATTCGATGACTCTTGACTATGGTGGAAGCAGTGATCCGTTTGATGAACTCAGACACTGTGTTGCGCTTGATGATAGAATAAAACCAAATGCAAAGTTTAATGGAAAAAATGTTCCGGACTGCAAGCTTGATAAAAATGATGGATTATCAGATAAGGAGAACTTTATAACAAGAGGTCAGGCTATTCAGACTCTCTATGAACTTGCAGGGAAGCCGGCAGCTCCTGCAAAGACAAGATTTACAGATGTTCCTTCGGATGCTTCCTACTATAATGCAGTTAAATGGGGCGAAGCTAATAAGATATGCTTCGGTTATCCTGTACTCTGTGATAATGAATTTAATGGTGAAGAACTTATAAACAGACAGGATTTTGCTCTTATGGCCCATAGATTTGCTGTATATATGGATTTCGGTACAGCCTTTGATTATGGAAGATCTGATTGGTTTAAGGATTCACTGGATATGGACTTCTATGCGTGGGGACCATTCACATGGGCGCTTCAATGGAAAGTTGTTCATAACGAAGATGGTGATACGCATTGTTATCCTCATGGAAGGATAACCTACGATGAATTCAAGGGCGGACTTGAGCATCTGATGGATCTCGATTCCGGAGCATCCTATGCTAAGAGAGTTGGTGGTAATTTCGGTGCTGAAGGTGATCCGGATGCAACTGAAAAGCAGGGGACAGGATATAATGGCGACTATAAGCCTAAGGCAATAAATATCGTTATTCCGAAAACATATCCCGGAACAAAAGAAAAAGATAAGAAGACAGCAACACCGACCCCGAAAGTGCCTGATGTGACACCTGCTCCTAATACACAGGCGTCGATGGGTGAAAAGGATCTATATGGTAATGAGATAGTATCTCAGCAGGAAAAAGAAAAACAAATAATTTCTTTGATGGATGAAAATGATGCAGAAGGCTCAACTTTCTCTCTTCTACGTGCAAAGCAGGCGAAGGTAACAAAGAAAAGTATCAAGTTATCCTGGAAGAAGGTGAAGGGCGCTGAGTCCTATACTATATACGGAAATAAATGTGGTAAGAATAATAAATATGTTAAGATAAAAACAGTAAAAGGAACTTCATTTACCCAGAAGAAGCTGAAAAAGGGGACATACTATAAATATATAGTTGTAGCCGAAGGCAGTGGTAAAATACTTGCTACATCAAAGACACTTCATATAGCGACTAAGGGTGGCAAAGTAGGAAATGATAAGGCTGTTAAGGTTAAAAAGACGAGGGTTAATCTAAAAAAAGGTAAATCGTCAACTATAAAAGCTACGTCAATTGCTAATTCAAAAAAGCAGAAGGTTAAAAGACATAGAAAGCTTTCATATGAAAGTTCAAATCCTTCAGTTGCGACAGTTTCAAAGAAGGGTAAGATAAAAGCTGTTGGTAAAGGAACATGCACTGTTTATGTGTATGCTCAGAATGGAATATCAAAAGCAGTTAAGGTAACTGTAAAATAATCAAGAGGGCAAGCTGAACGCTTGCCCTCTTTTTAAAAGAGAATTTCCTTTGCTGATTCGGCATCAGCAAAAGGTCCCGGTATAGTGGAAATACCACGTTTTTTATCGAAGTAATCTTTATTGAAGATTATTTCTGAACCATCAGGATTTTCAAAACGCTGTTCTGGTTCAAATGCTTTTCCGAGTATATCACTATTTATTATTTCATTATCAAATTCATTTATAATTGAATAAATATTTGTATCAAGGAATAGCTTTCCATCTTTTTCAACTATTTCAAGTCTGGCGGTATTATCACTGTCTATAAATCCATTCTTTTCATGTTTGGATACAGTGGCGCCATTTAGATATGCATTTCCGGAAACCCATACCGGAAGATGACCGAAATGATATGTTGCCAGAGCTCCCATATCAGGCTCTTCCTCCATTTTGAAGTTTGCTATCCAGTCCTCGTATGAAGGAAAGATATCGAAGCAGGTTGTTCCAACCACACTGTTATCAGGTGTGACAGGGTCTTTATGCTCTTCATCAACCGGGTATTTCTGGATAAAAATATTGTTGTAGATACGGTCGTCTCCATGAAGTATAGTCATGAAACCAGCGACTTCAGTCCTGTGTCTTATGTGGTACGGTGTATAACGCGGTTCACGCTGTCCATTTACCTCGCTGTCCACACCTGAATTGATAAGTCCAAAGGAACCGGCTATAAGGTTATGAACGATTCCGATACCTTCGCTAGGTATAACTATTGAGGATTTGGACAGAAGTATATTGTTATCTATAAGGGTCGGACCGTGACCGACTTCCACAAATACATCAGTACTGAACATAGCACCCTGTGCCGGAGTTGAGTAGTCCGGACGGGTATTATCATGAAGCAGATTCTGTGTAACTCTTGCCCCCTGAGCTTCCCAGTCAAGCCAGATACCCATAATACAATTATGTATATGATTTCTCCTTATGGTAACATCAATAGCAGCGTGAAGCTTGATGCCGGCAGTTTCTGCGCCGCCCAGCTGCTGTGAGTTGCATATATGGTGGATATGACAGTCTTCAATGGTTGAGAAAACACCACCCATTCTTCCTACGATACCGGTCTGTTCACAGTGATGGATGTTACATCTTCTTATGATATGACTGCCGACCTTTTCTTTCAGCCAGCCATGATACTGACCGCGGCACACAGCATCACGCTCCATCTGTGTAGGGCTCTTGACATGCTTAGTATAGAAGTACATATCATTTTCAGAATCGAGATATTTTCCAAGAGAGATACCGCAGCATCTGCTGTTGCTTATTTCACAGTCTTCAATAATCCAGCCCTTACTCCAGTGTGGACCTATAAGACCATCCTGATATGCGGCAGGTGGAGCCCAGGTGGTTGCACCTTTTGTAATTACGAATCCACTAACAGTTATATAGTCAACTCCGTTTTTATCCGGCATAAAAACATTTCGACGAACACTTATCTCTACCTTTTCTTCGTTAGGATTTAGTCCTTGGAAGTTTGCGTATAGAACGGTGGTATCACCATCCTGCTCAGTGTACCATTTATATCTGGATTCTTCGGGATTCCAGGAAGTAGAGTCAGCCTCGCCGGCTATACATTCGTCAAGAGTAACTGTCTCATACATCATAAGATCATTTATGAATACTGCTCCTGTATGGCGGACAGTAGGTGCAAAATACCAGTCGCCGCATACATAAGTGGTATAAGGGTTGTAAGAGCCGAAGACTCCGTTATTTACACGAGTTGTCCATACATCTTTATCATATCTGGTCCATCCTGTTACAGGCTCAGCACCGGTAATAACAGCTCCAAGAGGTTTCTCCGAACGGTAAACGATAGGGTTTTCTCTGGTTCCTTTGTTTTGGGGACACACGTACTCCCTGTATATACCCGGTGCAACTATTATTTCATCTCCGGGTAGAGCAATGCATGCCGCATCATTAATATACATAAAAGGTTTTTCTTTGCTTCCATTTCCACCCCTGGATGCAGAAGCATCAACATAGTATACATTATAGTTTGACATAGAACGTCCTCCTCCATAAAAAAGCTAATGGTTACAATTTGCATTATAGCATTATAATTATCTGAACACAAAAAATGCGAATGCCCTCCTTATCAGCTAAACTGATAAAGGGGGCATCCTTTCACTCTCTCCCAATAATCGACATGTCGATTATGATTACATTTTACTATGCAAAGTACAACAAAACCGCAACAAATTTTGGATATTTTATAAAAAAATTCAAAATAAATTTAGAAAATTATAAATATACTTATAGTAACTCACTGTGATATAATAGGTATCGATTTGCAAAACAGCTATGGCACAACAGGTATCGGTTTGCAAAGCAAATCGATGCTCCGACCGAAGGGAGGATACGCTGCATGAAATGCAGCCAATACTTGCGAAGCAAGGATTGCATATCTCCGAAGGAGATATGGTACAACAGGTATCGATTTGCAAAGCAAATCGATGCTCCCGAACGAAGTGAGGGATGCCTGTGCGAACGAAGAGAAGCACAGAATTGTCGCGAAGCGACAAACATAGCGGCGAAGCAGCTATGGCACAACAGGTATCGATTTGCGAAGCGGCTATAGCATTCACATGCTGATGAAAAAATAATAACTATGGATACCAGAGGATAATTATGATTGATTTTATAGGGCTATTTGGTGGAGTAGGTCTCTTCCTTTTTGGAATGAATTTAATGGGAGCTTCTCTGAAAAAACTTGCGGGTGCAGGTATGGAGAAGATACTTCAGACTCTTACAACAAGTAAAAAGAAAGGTATAGGCGAGCTTAAGGGCTGGGGGCTCGGACTTGGAGTAACAGGTATTATTCAGAGTTCTGCTGCAACGACTATTATGCTTATAGGTTTTGTTAATGCCGGGATAATGACGCTTTCACAGGCTATTCCTGTGGTATATGGCTCTAATATCGGTAGTACAGTTACGGCGCAGATACTGAGACTTGGAGACCTTGGGTCGGGAAGCCTCGTTTTACAGCTGCTTAAGCCTTCATCCTTTGCTCCGATGCTTGTGTCTGTAGGTGCAATCATTTTTATAATCGGAGATATAAAACTACGTTTTCGTTCAGGAAGAAAACTGATAGATATTTCTGGTATTCTCGTAGGTCTTGGAACCTTATTTTATGGAATGACAGCCATGGAAGAGGTTTTCATACCGCTAAAGGAGTCTGCCAGTTTTAGAAATCTGTTTCTTTCATTTAATAATCCATTTATTGGTATTCTTACAGGACTCATTCTGACAGCGGTTATCCAGAGTTCAAGTGCCTCAGTTGGTATACTTCAGGCGCTCTCGGCGACAGGAAGTGTAACCTATGGTTCGGCAGTTCCTATCATAATAGGAGCAAATATAGGAAAGTGCTTTACTATTCTTCTGGGTAGTATAGGCGCAAATAAGCAGGCAAAGCGCGTAGCGCTCAGTTACCTTCTTTTCAACATAGCAGGGGCATTGTTCTTTGTGGCTGTTATATATGCAATTTATTACACTGTAGGAATCCCTATCTTTGAGAATCCGGTAAACAGAGGAAATATAGCAAATCTTCATCTGGCATTTAATCTGATTATCAGTATTATCCTGCTTCCGTTTTCAGATAAAATGGCTGATCTGACTGCCAGAATTATCAAGGATGATGATGAAGTTATAGCTGACGATGAATTCAGACATCTCGATGATATGCTTCTGAAAACACCTGGGATTGCTCTTACTCAGTGTAAGAATCTGATGAGTGTAATGGCGGAGAAAATTCAGGAGAATTACGTTATTGCAACAGGTCTTATAACTGAATATAATACAGGCCATTTTGATAAACTGAGTGAAAATGAGGATTTTATAGATAAATGTGAGACTGTTCTTTCAGAATACATAGTCAAGATTGACCGTAAGAGACTTACTATAGATAATATAAGTATGGCAAATGCCATGCTGAATACTATAGGCGATTATGAGAGAATCGGTGATTACTGTATGAATATAGCTTATACAGCGAAGGAAATAAATGACAATAAGGTTGTATTTTCGAGAAAGGGATTAAAGGAAATCCGTTCTATGATGGAAGCTACAGAGCAGATGCTTACACTTACTTTCTCGGCTGTGGAAAACTCAAGTACAAATAAAGCATTCAGTGTTCTTCCGCTTGGTAAGATGGTAGATGAATTAAAAAGACTGATTGAGGCCCATCATGTAGACAGACTCCAGACCGGTGATTGTGGAGTTCAGGGTGGAGTTGCGCTTTATGATATAACAAATAGTCTTCAGAGGATATGCCTGCATTCCAAGAGTATAGCAAAGAATGCTATTACAAGATTCTCCAGAGACGAAACTCTGGATCCTTTGCATGGAAGTGTGATAGATAAGAAGAATGAAGAATATGTGGAACTTGAGAAGTACTATTATCAGAAATATATAGAATCCATGCTTAATACGAATGACGATCAGTCAGAAGATAATAAAGAATCTGATAGTCAGGAAGTAAAGGATAAAAAAGAAAAGATAAAGAATAAAAAGACCGATAAGGTTGAAAAGACAGAGAAAAAGTCTGATAAAAAAGAAAAGAACTCAGATAAGAAAAAAGAGAAGAAAGATAAGAAGGAAAAAACTGTTAAAAAGGAAAAGTCTGACAAAAAAGAAAAGTAAAACATATAAAATACGGGTGTCAAAAGATAATTTTGACACCCGTATTTTATATGTTCAGACGATTTCAAGTATAGTATTAACCATAAGGTCGTTTTGTTTTGGATTCATGAAACAGAAGCGTATGTATTTATTGGATAATCCTTTTATGTCATCACATTTTCTGATGATGACTCCGCGCTGGGAACAGTGCTTTGCAACCTCAGCAGATGTAATATCATCCTTTAGAAGCTTTACAAGCATAAAGTTTGCATCCGGTTTATACAGATGGATGCTTCTGCTGGTTGACATTGCAAGATATACAAGTGAACGTTCTGTATGTATAGTGGATATAGATTCGTTGATATACTCTGTATCCTTGAACATGTTTGTGATGGCAAGCGCTGTAAGGGAAGCGATATTATTCTTGGTAGTTATACGTTCAATTATTTCCTTGAATTCAGGATTGTTCATTACTGCATATCCGAATCTGAGTCCGGGAACAGCAAAGAACTTAGAGACGCTTCTCATAACAGCTACATTATCAAATTCATCTATCAGCTGAATGGCTGTAATTTCTTTATAGTTCTCAACAAATTCAATGTACATCTCATCCACGACAAGGAAGATTCCGCGCTCCTTACAAGCTCCGGCAAGAGTTTTCATATCTTCAAGGCTGATTTTCTTTGAAGTAGGATTATTAGGATTAGATATAATGACCATATCCATATCGCTTGTCAGCTGTGATACGAAATCATTTACATCAAGTATAAATTCGTTCTCATCCTTCAGCTCATAGAATACTACTTCAGCAGAATAGTCATTTAGAACCCTGGCATATTCCATAGGACCGGGATAAACTATCATTGCTTTCTTAGGCATCAGCAGTGCGCCGAACAGCTTTAGAAGATCAGTAGAACCATTGCCCATTATGATATTATCAAGCGGTTCGCCGACATATTCAGCAACTGCTGTTTTCAGTTTGGAATAGTATATATCCGGATACATGGAGATGGTTTCGATGTTTTCTTTGATGGCTCTGGTTACCGAATCAGGTATTCCTCTCGGATTAAGATTTGTATTAAATAGAACTGTTGCATACTGCTCAATTCTGAGTGGAGTGTTATTCATGATAATTTCCCTTTAAAAAATAAACTATATTTGTTATAATAAGTTGATTTACTTTCGAAATTTTTGGATGAACCAACAATTAAAGTATACAACAGTTAATAATACTCTTTCAAGAAAAAAATAGATTAAAAGCCATAGTTTGGCAGGGGGAGACGGAGTACCGGAATGAAGGCAATAGTCGAACAATATGCAAAGGGTCAGTTTATTATAGACCGACCGGAGATAAGTATATCTGAAACAAGCTTTAAGATTAATATTGAAGCAGGAACTGTATATGAGGGATCCTTCAGAATAGACAGTATGAACGGATTTCCTATAAAAGGAATGGTATATGACAGCAGGTACCTTCTTAGATTTGAAGATCATAGCTTTATAAGTAGAAATTATGTAGTTAAGTATTCGCTTGATGCTACCTGTTTTGAGTCAGGACAGAATTTTCATGGACATATAAATGTTATTACTGATGGCGGAGAGTGGAGGCTTCCTTACGACATAAGCATAGTTCCGCCATGCGTGAAGAATCATGATGAGAAGATAGATGATCTTTTCAAGTTTGCTTCTCTTGCAGAGAGAAACTGGAATGATGCCGCAAGGCTTTTTGTTCGTGATGATTTTAAACGAACATTTATTGAGAAGGAAACTATTATCAAGAAGATATATGAAAGCCTTCTGGAAAGCCGTTCAGTCAATCAGGCAATGGAAGAGTTTCTTGTACTCGTATCAAAGAAAAGAACCGTTACTTTGTCTGTATCAAGGGCGAAGATAGATATAAATATGCCTAGAGAAACTGAAAGTGTAACAGTTGATATTCAGAAGAATACCTGGGGATATACATTTTCGGAGATTCGTTCTGATTCAGAGTTTATTATTCCGTCTAAGAAAACCATATCTGCCAAAGATTTTACAGGAAATACATGTTCTCTCAAGGTATATATATCTCCTGAACATGTTCCGGACGGAGAGAATACAGGAAAGCTGATCATTGAAAATATATATCAGAAGATAGAGGTAGAGATACACCTTCTGAAGCCTGCACAGGCAAGATCTAATCATGAGAGTCATTTCAAGATCAGAAGCTATAAGAAATGTAAGTCAGATATTACCAGAGCCTATCTGAACTTCAGAATGGACAGGATTGGACTGGAAGAATATATAAGTCAGAACATGAAAGCTCTTAAGAAGCTAAATGAACTTGAGCCTGAGGAGGATATGTTCAGACTGGCAATCATTCACATGAATATCCTGTCAGGTGAAACTTCAAAGGTAGAGCAAGAATTTCTTCGTATAGAAGCTGATGTAGATAAGACAAGTATGGGAGCTCAGGAGCTTTGTTACTATAATTATCTCAAAGCCATGATGGATAAGGACGAGGAAACAGTTAAGAAAGCAGCTAATCTCATCAGAAGAAACTACAGAACAGAGAAGCCGAAGCTTTTTTATTTCTGGCTGCTGCTCTTTGTAGATGAAAGCCTGAGTGAAGATAGTGCAGCCCTTTACAGGGAACTTGTACAAATGTATAACGAGGGCAGTAACAGCCCTATCATATATTTTGAGATGTGTAACCTCTTCAATAGTAATCCTATGATTCTGAAGAGACTTTCTCCATGTGAGATAACAAGTATAAAGTGGGGACTTAGAAATAAATATATCTCAGACGATGTCCTGCTTGAATTTGTAAAGATAGCAGGAAAGAATAAGAATTTTGATAAGAAGATATTTGATGTACTTAGAGAAATCTACGATAAGAATGAAACTGAGCTGAGAGTAGAGAGAAGAAAAGCTGCTGAAGAAAGAGGCCTGGATGAGAATGTTTTCTTTGATTCAAATGCCAGAGATATAGACGATCAGTCCAGAATATCTGCTATACATGAATATGATGATGAATCTCTCGGAGATATCAGATTTAATTTTGGAAATGAATCGGATTCTCAACTTGGCAGTCTGGAGGATGAAGAGAAGAGGATAAGAGAATATATATCAGAGAGCTTTGATGAGGCTGAAGAGGATTTCGATGAAGACAGCGCTGAAGAGGAAAATAAAGCGGCTGCAATAGAATCCAATGAGGATCAGAAAACAATCCAGGAGCTTGATGACTCTACAGACTCAAGATTCGATGCGGCTGTAAGAGCAGATGCTGTTGAGAAGCTCAGCCGTAAGGAAAGCGAGAATCTGGAAGTACTTTCAAGCATATGCTCCATGCTTATATCAGCAAATATGCTGGATAATAAGTATCATCGTTTCTATAAAGCGGCGGTAATGAGAAGTCTTAAATTCATCGGGCTTAATGAGTGCTATATAAGAAGTATGAATCGTTCAAGATATGATTTGATTCCTACATCAGTTCTCATGTATCTCAATTATAAGAATACACTTACAGAAGATGAGCAGGCATATCTCTATGCAAATGTTATCTTTAATAAGTCAGAACATATGAAGATATATCATGAATATGCTCCGACTATGGAAGATTTCATGGAGAATATGATTGTTAAGGGTAAGGTTAATGATGATCTTACTGTTATATATGATGAATTCCTTGAACCTGAAAATGTAAGCAGTATATATGCGGGAAAGCTTATAAATATTATATTCCGTCGTAAGGTGGTATGTACAAATAAGAATGTTGTAGCAGTTATCGTAAGTCACGAGGAATTGCAGAATGTTCAGAAGGTGCCGCTTGTAAATGGTGAGGCTTATGTAGAGGTACTCTCGGAAAATGCTTCAATCATATTTGAAGATAAGAATGGAAACAGATATGCAGGTTCCATTCCATATCATTTTGAGAGAATAGTTGATGAGAAGGCATATATGCCTATCTGCAGGGAATACAGCCCGAGAGATTACAGAGTTCTTCTTTTCAATTACGAGAGCCTTGGACAGTTTACATATAAAAGTGCAAAAGAAGTTAATGCTGCAAGAGAAATCATACAGTGTGATGAGATATCCTATGATTATAAACAGCAGGCATGTCTGAATATTATTGAATACTATCATGAGAATCTGGATACAGATGTTCTGATTAAATATCTGAGCAGACTTGATATAGAGTATCTGACTCATGCAAATGCCAGAACCATAATTACGTATCTTATAGACATGAATATGTTTGATAAAGCGTTCCAGGCAGTTAAACTCTATGGCTTTAATGAGCTGGACACAAATGAGCTTTACAGACTTGCGGATTATGGTGTAACTGATTCGGATGGTTTTATGATAGAAGATCTGATGTCTATCTGTATCAATTTGTATAAGACCGGAACAGTAAATGCAAATATCCTTGGATATCTGGTATCGAATTTTAAGGGAAGTCTGGAAGAACTGGCAGATCTCTTTAAGCTGTCAAAGGATAAGGTCAATGATATAGGACCTCTGGCGGAGAATACACTGGTTCAGATGATGTTCTCAAATACATATATAGAGTATATATATGATGTGTTCCATACTTATTATGGAGGACGAAGCAGAGGACTGGTAGTAAAAGCATTTACGAGATTATCGGCTCATAACTATCTGGTAAATGATGCTCAGGTACCGAATTCTATCTTTGATGCAATGTTCCAGGAGGTTCTGAAAGGAAACATAGATGATGAGATATCAACTATGGCACTTCTTTTGTACTTTAGTAAGCTGGAAAGATTCACAGACCTTCAGAGAAACTGGATTCAGGAAAATGTAGAGAAGTTTGTGGATGCAGGAAAACTGCTTCCATTCTTCAAGAAGTTCGATACATTTATCAGACTTCCTCAGGATATATTCCTTAAAACCTATCTCGTATATAAGAGTGAAAGAGAGAGACAGGTATTTGTAAAGTACAGCTTTGATACAGGAACGAGAGGTAAGCAGAAGACTGAACGTCGTAGAATGGAAGAAGTTGTAAGCGGAGTTTATGTGCTTGAGTTTGTTGTATTCCATGGCGAGAGACTCGTCTATTCCATAGAAGATGATCCAAATGGAAATGCAAAGATATATGAAAGTGATGTACTGAAGAAGAGAACCTTCTCTGATAAGAACATGAGTCGTTTTGAACAGATTAATTCTATGCTGGTCAAGCAGGAAATGCGTAAAGACAGAGAGCTTCTGGAAGAGTTGGATGTTTATATTAATACGGTACATCTGTTTGAGGAAAATCTGAGGATTCTATGATAGATAGACTTAGGAGGAAGTGACGTGGCAGAAGTATTTTATATAGGTATGGATCTTTGCTCTGATTTTACACAGTTATCATATTACAATGATATCAAGCGTGAACCGGAATCAGTCAGCCAGTTAAATAATAAAGAGACCTATCTGATGCCAAATATACTGTTTTACAGTACTGACACTGAACACTGGTATGTGGGAGGAGAAGCATCAGAAGCCCGTTTTAACGAGAACGGTACTGTTGTAGATGGCATTTTTGAGAATCTGAATAGTGAAGATACAGTAGCAGTCGCAGGTCATGAATATACCTATAAACAGCTGTTTATAATGATGGTAAAGCTTCATATAGATACATTTCTTTATAGATATGAAGCAGCTGAGATAAGAAAGCTTGTTATTTCAGTTGAAACCTTTGATCC
>OCTX012138507.1_pt1 | contig 15816 bp, 5 predicted proteins | sample 1539691 | NCBI WGS metagenome assembly OCTX01 (sample SAMN02144231, study PRJEB22623) | gut metagenome | biome: sheep rumen | host: Ovis aries | place: New Zealand | reverse complement strand
CAAATTTGTTTATATTTACATTATAAAAAAAAATTTTTAAAAAAACCTTGTGTTTCACTGAATATTTCGTATCTTTGTCCACTAACATACCCCTCAGAATAAATGGGAGTGGAAAAATCGGGAAATACGCAAAATCCTTGCATCTCGCTAAATCAGCTAAACTCAACTTTGCATAAAACCACAAAAAAAATGTATATGAAAACAAACCCTAACCAACTTAGGCTAAGGCAATCATGGCTTATGCTTTTGCTCATGCTGTGCAGTTGGCTGACGCCAAGACAGGCAGCTGCGGCAAGCTATGTGGATGAAGCCTACAACTACCAAGTGATGCTGAATGGCGCCAACACCATCCGCATCAAAGTGCCTGTGTATAATGAGAAATCTGATGACCACTGGGTGTGCGACGGCAACCTGAAAGTGTCAGTAGCCGACGACAAAGGCAACTTCGGCAATGAGCAGGTCGTTTTCTGGTGGAGGGAGGACGAGTCTAAAGCCGGTCACGACAACGACCACAGCGACCTGTGGTGTAAGTTCAAGACACAGGCAGGCGGCAGTTTTGACGTGACTCAGGGCAACTCCAGCAATCACTTCACGCTGACGAAAGCCGACGGTGAGCTGCGCCGTCTGGTTTATGAGAATTCCGACGGCCGTACGTATGATGTTACCGTTGTATGGCGGCTTCCTTACGATTTGTTAGGCAAGACCCTGAAATTCTCTTGGGATGTGAAATGCGACTACACGAATGGTCTGGCTTGGGACACTTCGTATTCCGTAACCGGCCTGAGCAATACCACAATCTCAGTTCCAAAAGCACAGAGCACAGTCGCACCTCAGGTGACTTTAGCCACAATGTCATACAGTGAGAGCGGCAAGTTGGAGCTGCCTTGGTTCATCGCCTCCAACGGACTGACGGCCGTGCATTATGAGTACACCGACGGTGACGGCAGCACGATCAAGAAAGAACTGCCTGTGAAGGAAAACAACAGCACCATTTACTTAGACGCCACCGAACCCCACAACAACTTCCGTGTGGTAGTAAGTTATCTGGACAACAATAACTATCCCATCGAGAACGTGTCGTCTGAGATTCAGAACTTGAAGATGATTCATGCTCCAGTAGGCTTGACCGCCCGTCCTTCGGGCGACCATAACGCATCAGTCCACCTTTCCTGGAGCATACAGTATCCCGAGACCGAAGACTTGACCAGCACCGACTTCTTTGAGATTCAACGTTCGCTGACCGGCAAGGAAAGCGACTTTGTGACCATCGGTTCCGTACCTTTCGTACTCGATCCTGAGAATCTCAATTTCAACTATGTTGACAGCACTCTTGTCAATGCCATCGCCGACGGAATGCTCAAAGGAAACGGCACGCTTGACAGTCTGACTTACCGCGTCCGCCGCATGATGACCCAGAACTGGGGATGGGAAGGCAACAATTGCGCCGCCTCTGCCCATTGCGTCGTTGACGACCTTCATCTGCTTCGCATTTCAAACTACACGGCCCAATGGGAGGATGAGCGTGCCTTCACAGTGCGTGTGGCATGGGAGTATGCTGATGAATTCAATGCAGTTTGGGATAACCGCGCAAAAATGATGATGCGTGTCACCATGACAAACAGCAAGGACGAACTTGTGGAAAGCAATGAATATGAACTAACATCCAAAGAACTTGAGCAGAAATACAAGATTCTCGACTTGTCACGCTCCTGCATCAAATACAACATAGAGCTGTATGTGGACCGCGGCACATCTCCGATTCACAAATTAGACGAATTAACGACTTTCTACTATCCTATCCGCACAGTTGATGATTGGGATAATTTCTGCAGCCAAGTAGATTATGCCAAGGGAGAGAAAGCCGTGAACGCCCGTCTCTATTCCGACCTGAGAGTCTCTAAAGAAGTATCGGCTTCTGTTTTATCACCTTTCACTGGTCATTTCGACGGCAATGGTCACACACTGACCTTCATAAAAGATGAAAAAAGCGAATACAACGCCCCTTTCCGCTATGTCGGCAATGCCACTTTCACCAACCTGCACATAGACGGTTCCTTCACCAGCAACCAAAAGTTCACATCAGGTCTGATAGGAAGGGTTAAAGAAAATTCCATTGTTTTCATCGAAGGTTGCCGCTCATCAGCCATCATCTCCAGCTCCATCAACGGAGATGCCACTAACGGAGGTTTTATCGCTCTTACCGGCAACGAAGTTCAGATCACATTCCGAGACTGTCTTTTCGACGGCAGCTTTGAGGGTAAAACGTGCAGCAACAATGGCGGATATATAGGTGCTGTTTACCCTGACAGCAAGATAACCATTGAGAGCAGCCTTTTCTCTCCAGGCCATATCGACACTCAGTTCGACGGTTGCCGCACTTGGGCCCGTATGAGTGCAACAGCCACACTGTCGGTGAGAAACAGCTATTACACGATGGAATATGCCTCGATATCTTATGATAAGAATAAAAATCTCATCATCCGAAACAGCGAGGACTGGAAAACATTCAAGCAGCTCGTTGAATCAGCCTCCGGCAAAAATGATGTGAATGCCATCTTGTATGCCGACATCACCACAAACGAGATGGTGGGCACAAGCAGCAATCCTTACCGAGGCAAATTCGACGGCAACGGTCATGTCCTGGACGTGACAATCAATGGAACAACCAGTATGACAGCCCCGTTTGCTTATGTGACCGGCACCACCACCATTAAGAACCTTCACGTGAAGGGCAGTGTCCGCGGCGGCATACACACTTCCGGCCTCATCGGCGGAGCTGTAAATTCTCCTACGATTAACATTGAGAATGTGTGGGTGTCACCTTCCATTACGACCACATCCACTCATGTGGGCGGCTTTATCGGCCATGCGAGCGATGTCGGTTCGACGGTGGTGATGAAGAACTGCCGTTTCGACGGCACACTCAATTCCACCCAGACATCAGGCGAACGTTACGCCGGTGCTTTCGTGGGCTGGGGAAACGGCACATGGGATCAAAGATACCTGTATGAAAACGGCAGTTCCTCAAACATCAACCATTTTGGAATGAACTATCGTAACGCCAGTGCCTGGTCAGGGTCAGAGAACTGTATCTCCGCCCACAACTGGGGCGAGGTGTCAGCCGCCAGCCGCAATGTCACCAACCAGAATACAGTGCTGACAAGTATGAATGCTTCCCAACCTGGTGCGTGGCAAAAGCTTCAAGGTCTTGCCGCTCCAGTCCAGAGCTTCACTCAGACATCGATAGACTTAGACTCCACCAGCGACTGGCAGAAAGCCTTTGGTGAGAACTGGAAAGTGGAAGGCAACTCTATCGTTCCCGCATTGACATCTTTCAAATATCCTTCATCCAATGCAACTCAGCCTCAGCTTCCAGACTTCTACCACGAAGGGTCCGGAACGATTGGCAATAAACTGGTTGTTCAGCCCCGCCAAAGCAGCGTTGTGCTGACATGGACAGTAAATGGTGTCGTGGACTATTTCCAAGTTATGCGCCGTCCAACCGGTTCTGGAGACGACAAGTGGGAAGTCATAGCCGACCAGCTCGACCACACAGGATATGAGGACACAAGCGTTTCGCCTTTAGAAAAGTACGAATACAAGGTTTTGGCCATCAGCGACTGTGAGGGTCTGCACACCTCCTCAACCGAGGTGAAAGAAGGATTCTGCAAGAACACAGGACGTGTGAGCGGCTATGTCCGGATGAAAGACGGCACAGGGGTAGCCGGCATAGAAGTGGAAATTTCTTACAACAACCAGAAGGAAACCAGCGTCTTTACCGACGAGAGCGGATACTTCGTGGCTGAGGGCCTACCTTACAAAGGCATGAATGAGATTACCTACACCGTTGCGCCTGTCAGCAGCGATGCCATCAAGTTGGAAGTGGGTAGCCATGACGTGAAATTCAACAGCAACTCCAATGACGAGAAGATTCCTGATTTTACGATAACCAACAGCCATCTTTTCTCTGGTTTTGTGATGTACGAAGGCACCGGCATCCCAGTGAAAGGTGTCCGCTTCCGTGTGGACGGCCATGACTTGCATGATGCCACAGGGAAATATGTGGAGACCGGTTTCGACGGCAGTTTTTCCTTCCGTGTGCTCGACGGCAACCGTGTCATCCAGGCATTCAGGGATGGGCACACCTTCACAGACGAAGGCTTTTTCAAGAGTAAGGATGGCTATGTGTTCAACGACGACGTGGCACAAATCTACTTCTATGACGCCACAAGGGTGAAAGTGACAGGCCGCATCGTCGGCGGAAAAGATCAGGGTAATCTGCCTTTAGACAACAACTTGAGCCGCAACAACCTTGGCGACGACTTGACTATGGTTGTGACGCTTGAGGGTGACAACACCTCATGGCTTGTGTACGACAACCTGAATCCGGAAAACGCAGTCCGCGACACCACATTCGTTCATCCTGCAGGCGGTGGGCACAAGACCACAGTCAGAATAGAGCGCAAGCGCATGGAAGTGAAGCCCGACACCGTGACGGGTGAATATGTGCTCATGCTCCCTCCTGTCCGTTGGAAGGTTCAGCAGATTTATTGCGAAGGCTATGCCACACTTTTCCAGGACGGTCAGGTGAGTGAGGTGATTGACCTTACCGACTGTCTGACTCAACAAACCATAGAGAACGAAGGTTCTTTCATGGACGTTGACGGGCACACCGTCTATAAGCCTGTGGAATGCTACAACTACCGTTATAACCGCATCTACCACTCACCAGTGGAAATCACCTATAAGCAGTTGGGTTACGACACCTTCGACTACTTCGGCGACAAGAGCTATACAGCCACCACCATGGGAGGCGGCAGTTTTGAGGTTCCGCTGGTTTATCCAAAAACGGAAAATCCGTCGGGCGTTGCTCCAACAGGAAGCCAAAACACATCAGAAACAGTGGTTGCGGCCTACACCTTCGGAGCTCCAGTGTTCAGCATTGACCGTCAATATCCCATCCAGATACAAGTGGCCGAGCACTACATCTATAATAACAACCCGCGCTCAGGCAGGATTGACATGGTCAAGGTGGGAGGTGGAAAAGTGACCATTCACAACGGGATGAAGAATGGTCTTGACCGTCAGACATTGGAATTGGACAGTCTGGGACAGGCCATCTACATCCTCGAGGCAGACCAGACCACACGCTTCCTGACGGATAAGGATGCCCTTCAGACCGTGTCCTTAACGTTGGAACAAGACGGCACCACCTATGAAGCCACTCCACTGAAGGGTTACACCCTGAACATGTTCGCCCTGGGCGGTTCCAAGGACGTGGTGGTCAACGGACAGCCTCAACTCATCGATATCCTCCGCGACCCACCAGGCGGAGGAAGTTCAGCCACGCTGTCGAAAGGCTCGAAACTGAAATACACCTACACACTCGACATGGCACTCCATGCTGGACTGAAACTCAGCATCACCACCGGTTCCACATTGGACAACTTCCAGGGCAATGTAGCCGCTCCCTCAGGCAGCGGCGGTGTGGCGGGTATCATCAACAGCAGCAACAACGAGGAGCTTTTCAACTTTGAATATGCGTTCGACATGGAGGGAAAGCGCGCCTTCTCCTACACGATGAACATCAATGAAGATATTTCCACGAGCAACGACATGTCGATGGTGGGCAGTAATGCCGACGTTTACATTGGAATGGTTCAAAACATCGTGGTAACTCCTATGAGCACCATACGCGCCGTCCCTGACAGTCTCTACCAGCAAATGCTTGGCAAGCTGGGAGGTGGTCAGTCGGCAGGCATCAAGAATCCGTACGGCACTTTAGTGGAGATTGCTCAAGGTCAGGATGGCGAGGGCAAGCTCTACCATCTCATCCGCGATGAATCCATCGGCTATGGCCCGGAGGTAACCTCTCAATTCATCCACTCTCAGAAGCACATCCTGACCCAGCTGCTTCCTGAAAAAGTCAAGGAACTTCGGGACCTGATGTTCACAGGCACGCCTGAAGAGGCCCAGAAGTTGGCCAACGCCACAGGAAAACCTGTCTATCGATCATTAGTAGATGTCAATGACGACAATTTCGCTGTAGTCAACACCAAAGACGATGACATATATTACTACACCAGCACGATGCCAGAGGAGCAGGGTATGAACTACGTGATTCACCTTCCAACCGGCACAACCACACGACCTGTGGACGAGGTGTCTGAAAAATGTCAGATTATCTATGCCTGGATTCACATGATCGCCGAGAACGAACATGAAAAAATAGTGACCATCAACAGCAACAATCCTATGGCAAACTATAATGTTGACGGCGGAACGAAAGTGAATTACAGCGAGCAGTTCGAGAGTGACTACACAATTTCGAACTACTACCATCTGCCAGGCATTATCAGTGCACCTTACTTCGATACATCAGGAGCCGACTTAGGTATAACCATCGGTTCACTCTTAGGTGTGAAGGTTGTGTCAGCCATTCTCAAGGTAATCTATGATAAATATGTAAATTCCAAAACCACATCAACAGGCACGACAAGTGCCGGTGCCGGTCAAAACGGCTTCAACACCAGAGTGAGTTTCTACGGCAGCACTTTCAAGTTCAGTCTCTTGCCGACATTGGATTATAAGGTCAAGGATGTGTCGGGCGAATCGAAGACCTACAACCGCAAGGAGAGCTTCAACATCTCCATGGACAAAAAGAGCCATCTGAACTTCGATGTGTACCGAGTCGAGACAGCCACCGACATATTGAAGTCCGCAGGTCAGCTCGATGTTTACACGAATCAGAACTTCACAGACATGACAAACTATGTGGAAGGCTATCTGAAACGCGACAACAACATGGAGAACGCCCGCTATTCCCGTGGATTCATCTACCACACCCGCGGTGGAGCCACTGTCAACCCATGGGAAGACCAGCGGACCACATTATTCTACAGTAAGGGTTCTGTGCTCGACGAGCGTACCAAGAAGATTCAGAACCCCAAGATATCTCTCGACCGTCAGAGCGTGAGCGGTGTGGCCATAGGTGATCCAGCCTGTTTCACAGTTTATCTGACGAACGACAGTGAACAGCCTGAATCTTCTGGTGGCGGCATCAGCATCTACAACTTTTATCTTGATGAAACCTCAAATCCGAATGGCGCCAAAGTGATGGTTGACGGAATAGCTCTGACCAGCTCTGGCTGGGACATCACGCTTACTCCGGGAGTAGTGACTCAGAAGACGATAGAGGTGTATGCCGGCAGAGAATTCGACTATGAAGGCCTGCGCATCGGTGTAAAGTCAAAAACCGACTGGACACACATAGATGAACGTGTTGCATTCGATGTCCACTATCTGCGCCAGGCCGGGGCTGTGGCCATCTCCTCCCCTGGTGATAAATGGATTATGAACACCGACGCACAGTTTAACAAAAAACGCGGGTGGTTCCTGCCTGTAACCATCAGCGGCTTCAACAAACACCAGAAAAACTTCGACCATATTGAATTCCAGTACAAAGAGTCACAGCGTGGCGACGACTACTGGACCAACCTCTGTTCCTACTATGCCGACTCCACCCTCCTTGCTCAAGCCAACGGTGTATGTGAAATGATACCAGAGAATGGTAACATCACCACTCAATTCTACGGCGAAGGTACGGTGATGGAGAAAGCTTACGACCTCAGGGCAGTGCTCTACTGCCGGGACGGCAACAGTTTCCTCACCACCGCATCGCAGATTATTAGCGGAGTGAAGGACACACGGCGTCCACAGCTCTTCGGATCCCCAGAGCCAGTGAGCGGCATTCTGAAAGCCGGCAACAACATCATCTTCAACTTCTCTGAGAGCATAGAGCACAATTACCTGAACGCCATCACCAATTTCGAGGTGAAGGGTGAGGTGAACAACAACAATGTGTCGGAATCCGTCAGTCTGCAGTTCACCGGTCAGGCCAGTGTGGAGAGTGAGGCGCAACGCAACTTCAGCGGCAAAGACCTCACCATTGACTTGATGGTGAAACCAGATAAGACCGGAAAAGAAATGCCACTCTTCTCCCACGGCACGAACGGCAAGAAGCTTCAGCTGTGGCTGACCCATGACTTCAGGCTGAAAGCCGTGGTCAACGGCCAAGAGTTTATTTCTGACAAATCCATCAACGACAAAGGTTTCACACAAGTGGCCTTAGTGATGAGTCAGGACAGCATACTGACCTTCTATAACGGCGGTGTGGAGATTGGCCGGAACAAACTCAAAGAGCTTTACTCCGGCACTGGTCCTCTGATTTTCGGCCGCACAAACGAAAGCAACCGCACCAAGAGCAAGTATTATCAAGGCCGTATGATGGAAGCCCGCCTGTGGTACCGAGCGTTGTCAGGAAGCCTGCTGGGCACCACCTACGGCAACCGACGCCTCACCGGCTATGAAATGGGCCTCGTTGACTACTACCCAATGAACGAAGGTACGGGCAGCTATGCCATTGACCACACCCAGGGTGCGAACGCCACACTGATTGGCGCTTCCTGGGCCATGCCTCGCGGTCTGTCGCTGCACCTTGACAGGAGTGACCAGGGACTGGCGCTCAATACAAACGCACTGAGACGCACCACCGAACAAGACTACACGCTGATGCTGTGGTTCAAGACCGATGCCCAAGGACAGGGCGTGCTGCTGGCCAACGGCTCAGGCAAAGCCACCGACACGGGAGCTGAAGACCAGTTCTGCTTAGGTTTTGAAGGCGGCAAGCTGATTTACCGCTCCAACGGCATGGCAGTTGAGATTCCTGGCAACTGGTGCGACAACCAGTGGCACCACTACGCCATGACCGTGAACCGCTCACTGGGAATAGCCAACATCTACATTGACACCACGCTTCGCAGCACCTTCCCAGCCGACAGCTTAGGTGGAATTACAGGCGGTCATCCGTACATCGGCGCAGCCGTTTACGATGAAAAGCAAAGTGATGGAAAAACAGCCACCTTAGACACCCGCAACTGGCTGGAGGGCTATATCGACGAGTTCTGTCTCTTCGAGCAGGCTCTGCCTCTTGAGCTCATCAAGACCTTCTCGACCAAGAGTCCTAACGGCGACGAGGCAGGATTGCTGACCTACCTGAGCTTCGACCGCCAGGAACGTCAAAGCGACAACGACATCGTGCTGGTGCCTTATCCATACAGCAGGAAGATCTATCTGGACGATAACGGCAACGTGAAATATCAGGTTGATCCTGTGACGAAAGAAAAGACCAGCACCCCTGTCCGCGACTATTCGTTCGACAGTAGCGTAAGCATTGAGACCTTGCTCAGCCATATCGTTGACACAGATGCAGCGCCGGTGGTGCCTTACGAAGAGTTGAAAAACCTGAAATTCAGTTTTGTGGGTAAGGATAATCAGGTGCTCGTTTCCATTGACGAGCCGGCATCTCGGATCAACCGGAATAATGTTTACGTTACCGTGCGGAACGTGGAGGACAAAAACGGCAATGCCATGGCGTCACCAGTAACAGCCTGCTATTATGTGACCAACAGCAACCTGCAGTGGGTCATCAACCGCATGAACGAAACCGTTCTGTATGGTGAAGGCCAAACCATCAACTTCACCATTTCCAACGATGGAGCCTCAAGCCACACCTACACCATAGAGAACTGTCCTAAATGGCTCACGCTCAGTTCCTACAGCAACATCATCGGCTCACAGGACATGGCCAACATCACAGGCACCGTCAACAAGAGTCTGAACGTGGGTACATACGATGAGATTATCTATCTGACCGACGAGGACGGCATCAGCGAGCCGCTCTACCTGAACCTGACCGTAGAATCACCAGAACCGGACTGGGCATGGAACGTTCCAGGCGAGCTGCTTCAACACACAATGAACATAGCCGGCCAGGTGTATATCAACAACGAGATTGACATCGACTCCCGCGACATCGTGGGCGTGTTCGACAACGAAAACCAGTGTCACGGCTTTGCCCACATCAACTACAATGAACAGACAAGCGACGCCAGCATCTTCCTGACCATCTATGACAATGAGACCAGAGGACGCGAACTGAGCTTCAAGCTGTGGCAATACAGCACCGGACATGAACTGACACTCAAGCTCAGCATCGACGGAAAAGATCCGGTTTCAACCATCATCTTTGAGCGGTCGGCTGTGTTGGGAACTGAAAAACCGGTTCTTTTCTATGGAGGCAAAAGCTTTGTGCAGACATTCAACCTGAAAAAAGGCTGGAACTGGGTATCTTTCAACGTGTACAGCGAGAAGTTCACAAACTTGAACAACCTGCTCAAAGGAGTTCCTTGGGAAGAGGGTGATGTGCTGACCGACATCAGCAGCAGACAGACCCTCGTATTCACCAAAGGAGAATGGCTGTCCACCGACAGTCTGAAATCTATCCGCCTCTCACCTCGCAAGGCCTACGCCGTGAAAGTGCAGAACGACATAGAATTCCCTATCGCCGGCACAGTCATCAAAGATGAAGACCAACGCACCATGATACTGAAATCCGGCTGGAACGGCATAGGCTACACCCCAATGTTGAACCTCAGCGTTGAGACGGCCCTGAGTGACTACTACGACAAGGCACAGCCGGGAGACGTGATCAAGAGCCACGATGAATTCGCCTACTTCACCATTATCGGCGGTGTGGGACGCTGGAAAGGCAGCCTGCAGTACATGAAGCCAGACGAGGGCTATATGCTGCTGCGCAAGGCTCAGACAGAGACGACGTTCACCTATCCGTACTACGAACCTGGAAGCACTTTGATTGATGAGTGGTCCTATCCTTCCACACGCAGGAGCCAGCGCTCACTTCACACCATGTCGCTCTCAGCCATCGTGCAGGGCTTCGAACCTGAAGCAGGCGACAGCCTGATTGCTTACTCCGACGGAGAAATTTGCGGAGCCGTAAAAGCCACTAATGGCGATGTGCTCTACATGAGCATCAACGGTGAACAGCAGCAACCGCTCTGGTTCGCGATTGAGCGCAACGGTGAGATTGTGGCTTCCACACCTGAAATGATGAGCTTCAGCGCCAATGCCGTGGTTGGCAGCCCAGATGAGCCGACGGCCATCAACTTTGTCCGCAACAGCTATGAGGATGGAATGTGGTACACCACCAGCGGAATCCAGCTTCAACAACGTCCTACGGAGAAAGGCGTGTATATCTATAATGGTAAAAAAATACTTATCAAATAAAAAATGATGAAAAACAGAATAGTTTATTCCACAGCCATCCTGCTGGCAGGCCTCATTCTCATGGGGTCCTGCCACAAGGACAGCGGTGACGATGAAGAAAACATCGACAACCACTATAATTATGTCAATACAGACGACGCACCTGACTGGCAAATCGACTGGAGCTATAACCAGTCGCGGCCTGACTGGCAAGAGCCCGACTACACCAGTTATGAGTTCTCGAGCGTGATGCTGGTTAAGATTGAAAAGGAACTTCAGCCCTACGTGTCGGAAGATGACCTGATGGCCATCTTTATCGACGATGAGCTCAGGGGACTGGCCACTCCTGCCATCTCGGTTGATAATGAAAATATCACCACATCTTTCCTTCTGAAAGCATTTGGAAACGAAGCCGACAAGGAGAAAGTGTACGCAACGATTAAGTACTACAACAGCCGTCTTCACCACATCTTCACGTTCGACTCATCAATGTTGTACAATATCGAAGAGGTTATCGGCATCAACGAAGACTATGTTCCATTCTTCACCTTAGGCTCATCAAAGTATCCGATTCACATGTTCAAGAATCTTGCCGAAACCCCACTGGCTTCTACAGGCATCACACCATCCGAAGGCGACCTTGTAGGTGCTTTTGTGGGCGATGAGTGCAGAGGAACCGCTCCACTGTCCACTTCCCCCCTCTTTCCCGAAACCTCGCTAAACGGAAAGGACTTCTCTGAGATTTTCATGACCATTTACGGCAAGGAGGAAGGCGAGAGCGTCTACTTGAAATACTATGATGCCGACCAAGGCCGCATCCTTATTTTCAACAATGTATTCACAATTAAAAAAATTGCCTTGGAAGAATAAGAAGCAAAAAAAACAATGAAACCATCAAAAATCATCATCCTGGCACTCGCAACGACCGCACTCACGGCATGCTCCAGTGACGACAGTGAAACGACACCGCAGTCTCAGCAAAAACGCCAGATCAGCATCAGCGTGAGTGAGAAACCATTTGCCACCCCTGACGGCGCATCAGTGAAAGGTCTCAACACCAGGGGGGCAATCCTGACCACCCCCACTCTGAATGAATTCTACATGACAGGAGTTTATGGCACTAAACCTTATACAGCCGACAAGACTGCCACAAAAACGGGAACCGGGAAATGGACGGCAATGACCGACTACTGGCCTGAAACTGACGACATGGTGCACTGGTATGCCTACAACACCCCCAACACCCCCGGCACATTCAACCTGACAGACGCCGACAAGCGCCCCTATCTCGACTTCACTGTGAAAGAGGAGCCCGTCAGTCAGTTAGACCTGCTGGTATCCAAGACATCCGACAGCTATGCCAACTGCGATGGCAACCTATTCTTTGAATTTGACCATGCCTGCGCCGCCCTGCGGTTCTATGTGAAAAAAGCAAAGAACATGAGTGACTACTCCATCACAGTCAGAGATGCATGGTTATGCAATGTGGTGAAAGAAGGTGAATTCTATTTTGATAACAACCTTTGGATCTTGGATGAAGAAAAAGGAAAACAAAACCATCCGCTTTACAGAGACCAAGGCCAAGGCAGGACGTTGAACCTCAGCGACACTGAATACCAAGCCCTGGATTCTCACGACGACCCTTACCTTTTCCTGATTCCACAGACGCTCACATCATGGGACGCCTCTTCCAATACAGGAGGATGCTATATCAAGGTGACATGTCAGATTATTCGTACGGCTGACAGCCATGTGATGCACAACGGGGATGTTTACATACCATTTTCCGGCATATTGGCAAAAGGGTATCAGTATGACGTGAATGTGAACATCGGGAAGAACTCCCTTTACAAACCAGATGGAACAAAAATCATCAATGACTGAAAAAATGAAAAAGACATACAACAAACCAGAAATCCAGACCCTGCAATTTATCGGGCAAGTGCTGATGCTGCAAGGAACAAACACGGTGAACGAATTTGGAAAAGGCACCATCAACGTGGGTGACAGTGACGAGGATGAGGTACCTACTACGGGAGACAAAATGTCCTTGTTTTAAGGATTGAAGTGGCAAAATCCATTTTCATACGCTCCACCACCTTAACATATAATGCGAAGGCTCATTGAAAGAGATGAGAGCAAACAGCATATTCCAGCGGTTTTATGTAACAAATGTTGTCAATTTGGATAAATCCGCTGGATTTTTCATGTTTGGTAAAAAATCATAGTACAAAAATCACTATCTTTGCATATCATCCATCAGATGGAACAAATCATTAAAACCATACGAATCAGATGAACATTCGCAAAAGCATGAAAGCCATGGCCGTGCTTGCCCTGGCACTTGGAATCCACACAAGCACATACGCACAATCGGCCAAAGCTCCAAAAGGAGGCAAAGCCATCAGTGAGGAACTCATCGGCATCTTCTTCGAAGACATCAGCAGCTCTGCCGATGGTGGTCTGTGTGCCGAGTTGGTTCAGAACGGCTCCTTTGAGTATTCTCCTTCAGAGCGCGACGGATGGGGTCCCGGCTCCTACTGGCGCCAGCTGCGTCACGGCCATTCCACGGGCTACATCGATTTCCGCACCGACAACCCGCTGAACGGCCGCAACCCTCACTATATGCGCATCGTGGCAGAGAACGTGGGTCACTACTCCGACTTCAACGGCTGGACGGGCGTGGGCATTCAGAACGAAGGCTACGACGGCATTCCGATGAAAGCAGGTGCCAAATACGACTTCTCCGTGTTCCTCCGCACCGATAGAAGAGGTGCGAAGAAAGTGAGAGTGGCAGTGGTTGGACCGGGCAACAAAGTGGTGGCAGAGAGCGAGTTCACCGCCAACGGCGGCTGGAAGAAATATGAGCAGACGCTGACCGCCTCAGCAGACTGTGAGAGCGCCCAGCTGGCTTTGCTGCTGCTTGACCAAGGCACGATGGACGTGGATCAGGTTTCGCTGATGCCTCAGGACACCTACAAAGGACATGGCTTGCGCCGCGACCTGGCCGAGGCACTCGAGGCGCTTCAGCCTAAGTTCGTGAGATTCCCAGGCGGCTGCATCGTGCATGGCGGCGGCGACGGCTTCTGGGACACCTACCGCTGGAAGAACACCATCGGTCCAAAAGAAGAACGCGTGGGTCTGAAGAACTGCTGGGGTTACCACCAGTCGTTCGGCCTCGGTTATTACGAATATTTCCAACTGTGCGAAGACCTTGGCGCACAGCCGCTTCCAATCCTCCCTGTGGGCGTGAGCTGCCAGGGAGCTGGCGGCAGCTGGGGGCTGAAAGAGCAGGCACAGAAAGCCGTTCCGATGAGCGAGATGGACGAGTGGGTGGACGAAGCCCTCGACCTGATTGAGTGGGCCAACGGCGACGTGACCACCCCATGGGGAAAGAAACGCGCCGAGCAGGGCCATCCAGCACCATTCAACCTGAAATACCTGGGACTGGGCAACGAAGAGAAGATCACTCCTGAGTTTGAGGAGCGCTTCAAATATATCTACGACCGCGTGACCGCCAAGCATCCTGAGATCGTGATTGTGGGCACCGCCGGTCCAGGCTCCCACAAGGGCAACCCCGACTTCGACAACGGCTGGCGCTTTGCCGAGAGCATCAACCTGCCAATTCTCGACGAGCACTACTATGAGCCACGCGACTACTTCTACAACAACCAGCAGAACTACGACAAATACCCACGCGACCGCAAGACAAAGGTGTATCTGGGCGAATATGCGTCGAAAGACAAGAAGCTGACCGACGCGCTGGCCGAGGCACTGTATCTGATGGGCGTGGAGCGCAACGGCGACGTGGTGTGCATGACCAGCTATGCCCCACTCTTCGCAAAGAAAGGTCACCTAAGCTGGAACCCAGACCTCATCTATTTCGACAACCACAAGGTGGTGCTGACATGCAGCTATTATGTTCAGCAGATTTTCGGCATCACGGCCGGCGACTGGTACTATGGCGACGTGGCAAAGATGGAAGAGGACAAGCTCCAAGGCACCTCATGTGTGTTCAACTCAAAGAAGAACGAGGTTTACGTGAAGGTGTGCAACGCATCTGACGAGGTGAAGACCGCCACACTCGACCTGTCGAAATTCAAGAAACTCCCTGCCACAGCCGAAATGACCACGCTCAAGGGCAACATGGAGGACGAGAACAACTTCGACCAGCAGCCGATTGCTCCGGTGAAGAAGAACATCGACATCAAGAAGAAGATGACGCTCGACGTGGAGCCACACTCCTTCAGTCTCATCACGGTGAAACTGAAATGACCTGATCCACAGAGCGACAACCGATAGAAACAAAGCACGGCAATTCCAGTTTTCCCGCCTCTTTCCAGATTCGGGTGAACTGGAATTGTTTTTCTGACAGCTCCTCATGCAAAAACTCAGACGCCGATACTACCAATACCTGAAGCTGGAGAAGGGATTCTCCGACAACACCATCGAGGCCTACATGCGCGACCTCGACAAATTCCTGTCGTTTCTGGAAGATGAGCATATTGACCCCCACTCCGTGGATCTCGACACCTTCCACCGCTTCTCGGCCGCCATCATCGACATCGGCATCCACCCCACATCCCTCTCGCGCATCCTTGCCGGCGTGCACAGCTTCTACACCTTCATGGTGCTCACCGGCGAGCTGGACTCCGACCCCATGGAGTTGCTGGAATTTCCGAAGAAGCCCCA